>VOFG01004267.1_pt1 | contig 42662 bp, 49 predicted proteins | sample 5384171 | NCBI WGS metagenome assembly VOFG01 (sample SAMN12384726, study PRJNA508395) | human gut metagenome | isolation source: healthy gut F | host: Homo sapiens
CGCTTGGTTGACATTGATTATTTTTGTCGTGCAGGCTAGTATGACTTTTTCAAGTGTATTCGGTACTTATGTCGAACGCTTTAATTTGGGATACCGTCCGGTGAACCTGACGCAAGGGCATTTTCTCCGGTTTCAGAGGCTTGTACACCTCAATATTGCCCTATTTGTTTTATTACTTCCCGCTTCTCACGATGGGATTAATGAGTCGGGAGTTGAGCAGTGGGTCGGTTAAATTGCTTTATTCTTCACCAGTAAATAATATTCAGATTATTCTTGGGAAATTCGTATCTATGATGATTTACGCCTTGGTATTCGTGGAATATTGTTGGTGTTTATTATTTTCGGTGCTTGTACAATAGATCATTTTGATTTCTGGTTAACGGTGTCCGGGTTGTTGGGTGTTTACCTGTTGATATGTTCTTATGCGGCCATTGGACTTTTCATGTCTAGCTTGACATCCTACCAGATTGTTGCCGCTTTGGGGAACGTTGAGTATCCTGTTTGTGTTGAACATGGTTGGGGGACTATGGCAGGATATAGAGTGGGTGCGTGACATCACTTGGTGGCTTTCTATCAGTGGAAGGGCTAACGAGTTTATCAGCGGCTTGATATGTAGTGAGGATGTTCTTTATTTTTTTTTTGTAACCGGACTTTCCTGACGTTATCTGTTTTGCGTTTGAATGCGATCCGGCAGAAAATATCTTGGAGAAAAGCGTGGAAGTAAGTATCTGTTGGCTTTTTCTGGTAACCTTTTCGTTGGGGTATATTACTTCTCGGCCGAAACTCATGTTCTTTTGTGACGCGACACGTTTGAAAGTAAATACGCTTACGCCCAATAGTCAGGAAATTATTAAAAAATTAAAAGGTGGGTTGACGATAACGACTTACGTGAATATCTTGGATGACCTATTTTACTTGGGACAACCTTCAAGTGTGAACTCTGATTTTCAAAACTTTAAAAAGTATTGGAGATTTAAGCCGGAGATCAAGATGAAGTATGTTTACTACTATGATCGGGGATATAGTCCTTCGCTTGACCGGTTGTTTCCGAATCTTTCGGATCGGGAGAGAATGTTGGAGTTGGCTCCCCGTTATAACATGGATTCGACTGATTTCAAGACCCCGGAAGAGATGAAACAGATCATTGATCTTTCCGGTGAGTACAAGCGATTTGTGCGTGTTGTTGAACGGGAAAGTGGAGAGAAAACTTTCTTGCGTGTATTCAATGATCCTTTATTAATGCCTTTCGAGTCGGAGATTTCCGTGGCTCTGAAACGGTTGGTGATGGATATGCCTTGGGTCGGATTCTTGACAGGACATGGCGAACGGGATATGGACCAAATCGGGGAAAGAGGGTATAATTTATTTGCCAAAAATAAATTGTTCCGCCATTCCTTGCCTAACCAGGGATTTGACGTGACAGGAGTGACTTTGGAGCAGGATATTCCAGATAGTATAAATATTATTGTTATCGCAGATATGCACACCGCGCTATCTGAAAACGAGATGCGACATCTGCAAAATTAGATTGCCCGGGGTGGAAATCTTTTTATTGGGAGAGCCTACTCGTCAAGAGGCCATGAATCCTATCGTGGAACAGTTTGGTGTTCAATTTATGCCCGGACGGCTGGTTCGAAAATCCGAGCATTATGATCCCGATATGATATTCTCTTTACCGAGGCCCGCGGCGTGGAAATTATCTTATCCCTTCGGTTACTTGTTCCGGCGGTTTATCCCGATGCCTACCTGTGTGGGGTTGGATTATTCTTTGGCCGAAGAGAAAGGATTCGAGGTAACAACTCTTTTCACGAGTGACACGCTACATACTTGGAATGAGGTGGAAACCGTTGATTTTATTGATGATCCGGTAGAATTGAATCCGGAAGTCGGGGAGAAGGAAGATATATACGCGACGGGTATTGCGTTAGCACGGGGAGATGAATGGTAAGGAGCAACGGATTATCATATTGGGAGATGCTGCTTGTCTCAGTAATGCAGAGCATAATATAAAACGGAAAGGGATCCCGGCTTATAATTATGCTGTGATCACCGGATCGTTCTGTTGGCTATCTGACGGGGTGGCTCCTTTTGATGTTCGTCGTCCTAAAGCGGTGGATAACAAAGTAAGTGTTACAATGGAAGGAATGACCGTGGTGAAAATTCTATTCCTCTGGGTTTTCCCCTTCTTGCTTTTGGGTATAGGAATTTTTATTTGGATAAGAAGAAAAGGAAGATAGTCAATTAATTAATGAATATAAATATGGATACTCCAATTGTACGCATAGAGAATCTATCCCATCGTTATAGTGTTCAGTGGGCCGTTCGGGATATAAATTGGGAAATCAGACAGCATGGTATTTATGGACTTTTAGGTTCAAATGGAGCCGGAAAGTCAACGATTATGAATATCATGTGCGGCGTGTTGAAACAGACGGAAGGTGATATATATATAAAAGGAATAAATACGAGAATAGATCCCGTTGAGGCAAAATGTCATATTGGCTTTCTACCCCAACAACCCCCTTTACATCCGGATTTGACGGTGGAGGAATATTTAGATTATTCTGGCTCGGTTGCCTATATCCCGCATAAGGAAATTCCGGCTGCAATAACAGAGGTGATGGAGAAATGCGGAATCTCGCATTTCAGAAAACGATTAATACGAAATCTCTCCGGGGGGATACCAGCAACGGGTAGGAATTGCCCAAGCTATTATTCACAATCCGGATTTTATCATTTTGGATGAACCGACGAATGGTTTGGACCCGAATCAGGTTGTAGAGATTCGTAATTTAATCAAACAGATTGCACAAGAGAGAACCGTGATTCTATCCACTCATATCTTACCAGAAGTGCAGGCTACTTGTGAATATATCTACATGGTAGAAAAAGGGAAAATGGTTTTCTCCGGGACGGTCGATGAATTTGATAATTATATTTTGCCAACCACGATCCGGGTAACCCTTCTCGCTCATCCGACCGTGGAAGAGTTGACCATGATTCCCGGTTTGGTGGCAGCCCAGCATCTGGGAGAGATGGATTATCGTTTACAGTTTGCAGATGCCCGAACATGGTGGATGAAATTATCGAAACTTGTAGCATCCATAATTGGCGATTAAGTCAGATCTATATGGAGAAAAGCTCCTTGGATGTTGTATTTGCCGAACTTTCGAAGAAGTAGAATTTTAAATTACGTCAATTATGAAAACAGCATTTAATATAGCCAGGGTAGAATTACAGGTTTTGTTTTATTCTCCTATAGCTTGGTTTATTCTTATCATGTTTACTTTCCAAGTGGGTATGTTTTTCTGTCCGACTTTCGGGGGATTAGTGACTAGTCAGGCTATCGGGAACCAATTGCCGGGGGACTTTCATATCAGGTTTTTGCATCCCTGGCAGGAATTTTCGGGATCATGCAGGGGTATTTATACCTTTATATCCTGTTGATCACGATGGGGTTAATGAGTCGAGAGCTGGGAAGTGGGTCTATTAAACTACTTTATTCATCCCCTGTCAGTAATTGCCAGATTATTTTGGGAAAATTCATTTCCATGATGATTTATGGATTGGTTCTGATTGGGATTCTCTTTTGTTTTGTCTTGTTTGCCGCCTTTACGATTAAATCTTTTTGATTTTCCTTTAATCCTGTCTGGATTGCTAGGCGTGTATCTTTTGATATGTGCCTATGCAGCCGTGGGATTATTCATGTCCAGCCTGACTTCCTATCAGGTGGTGGCTGCAATGTTGACTTTAGCCGTACTGGCCGTGTTGAATTATGTGAAAGGATGGTGGCAAGATATTGATTTCGTGCGGGATATTACTTGGTGGTTAGCTCTTTCCGGTCGTTCTGACACTTTTGTGAACGGGCTTATTTGTAGCGAGGATTTTATCTATTTCTTGCTCGTGATCACGTTGTTCTTGATGTTTGCCATTATTAAATTGAAAGCGGTACGCCAGAAAAGTTCTTGGATCGTGACGTGGGGTAAATATATCGGTGTATTTGTGCTTGCGGCTTTGTTGGGATATATCTTCCCGTCCGAAGATGATGTTTTATTATGATGTCACGGAGACAAAGATGAATACGTTGACAGAGAACAGCCAAGAAATCATGGCAAAGATGAAGGGGGGGACTAACGATTACTACCTATGTCAATTTGCTGGATAAACATTTTCGCATGGGATTGCCGGAAGAGAGGAATCGGGATTTGTCTCGTTTCAATCGATACACCCGTTTTAAGCCGGAAATAGATTTGAAATATGTGTATTATTATGACAAGGCTGATAATAAGAGTCTGGATGACCGATACCCGACACTTACGGATCGGGAACGCATGATAAAGATCGCTAATAATTATGATCTGGATTCTAATATGTTTTTGCGTCCGGAGGAGATTCGTCAGGTGATAGATCTTTCCGGGGAGAAGAATCGCTTTGTCCGTCAAGTAGTACGGGAGAGTGGGGAAAAAACTTTCCTGAGAGTCTTCGACGATGCGGTAGTATTTCCCACTGAGGCGGAAATTACGGCTGCATTCAAGAGACTGGTCATGGACTTGCCTACCGTGGGATTCTTTGAAAGGACATGGAGAGCGAGATTGTTTGAAAGAGGGGGATCGTGACTATAATATTTTTTTGCTTGGGCTAAAACCTATCGTTATGCGTTAATAAATAGTGGTTTTGATGTAAAAGAGATTTCATTGAACGAGGAATTACCGGAGAAGTTGGATATATTGGTTATTGCGGATATGAAAACCCCGCTATCGGAGAATGAAATGACTCGCTTAAATGCTTACATCGAGCGGGGAGGTAACTTGTTGATCGTGGGAGAAACCGAGACGGCAGGAGGTGATGAATCCACTCGTGGAACAATTGGGTGTCCGATTCCTGCCGGGACAACTCGTACGACCAACAGAACATTTTTTACCGGATCTCGTGCTTGCCAAGGCAACCCCGGAGGCAAATGCAATGTCTTATCTCTTTAATAGTTTGAGTTATGCCAAGGGTGTCATTGCCATGCCCGGCTGTACGGCATTGGAATACGTGGATGATAAAGGGTATGACGTTATTCCCTTGTTTGTGAGCGATTCGCAAGGGGATGGAATGAGTTGCAAACGGTTAATTTCATTGATGATAAAGTGGAATTGAATCCTGAAACGGAGAGGTGGAACGTTCTTATGTTACGGCTTTGGCTTTGTCCCGTCAGTTTGGAGAAAAAGCGACAGATTGTTGTTTTAGGTGATGCGGATTGCTTGAGTAATGTGGAATTAAGTCGGGAAGAGCTAACGTGAAAGCGGCTAATTACATCTTAATTTCAGGTATTTTCTATTGGTTATCAGATGAGGAGGTGCCAATTGATGTTCGTCGTCCCCGCTGCCAGATAATGAGGTTTATATTGGAGAGACAGCTATGGAGGTGTTTAAGATCATTTTCAAATGGATATTACCAATTGGTCTATTGATCTTTACAATATTTATGTGGATAAGGAGAAGAGGAAAGTAATATCGTGTAAATGAAAAATCCCCGCTCAAAAGGCGGGGATTCCTATTTTATTTTTCTAACGCTTTCTTGATCTGCCGTTTGGCTAATGTAAGCGGAGCTAGTGAACAAGGTCCGTTCACGCAACCACCATCACAAGCCATCACTTCGACAAACTGGGCTTCCGGTTTTTTTACCATAGTTTTCAGTAAAGTCTGGTTCTTTTTGTCAAGTCCTTCGAGAGAAAGGGTTGTGTAACCATTTCCAACAGCCTCTACAATAGCATTGCGAACCCCACCGGCTTGAGAGCGTATCCGCGGGCGAATTTCGTAACTTCCGGATTCAATGGTAATTCTTCACAAGTTTCCGGATTGATGTCATAAGCCACCATGAATGCTCCCAATTCTTCAAAGCTCATCACGTAGTCCACTTCCGGAACGTACATTTCAGCTTCGTAACGTTTAGCCAGACACGGGCCGATAAATACGACTTCGGCATCCGGATATTGTTCTTTTACCCGGCGGGCGGCATAAAACCATCGGGCTACGGGTGTATCGGAAACAAACGGTTTTACCATGGGGGCGTGTTTGTCCACCCAACCCACGTACGCCGGGCAACAGGAGGTGGTCATGAAAGGTTTCCCTTCTTCCATGCGTTCCAGGAACTCGGCTAGCCTCGTTGCGGGAAGTATCTTCTGCACCCAAAGCCACTTCTACCACGTCGTCAAAACCGATGGCCTTGATGGCGGAAAGAATTTGTCCCGGAGTTGCGTTGAACTGTCCGTAGATAGCCGGAGCCGGGATAGCTATGATTTTCTTGTCCGGGGCGGTAATGCTTTTGTACACGTCGATTACCTTGGAACGTTCCATGATAGCTCCGTAGGGACAAGTTTGCATACATTTCCCGCAATAGATACATTTATCTTTATCTATATGCTCGGTTCCGTCTTCGCCTTTGGTGATCGCTTTCACCGGGCAAACATCCTCGCAAGGTACGGGCGTGTACACGATCGCGTGGTAAGGGGCAGACTTTAGAACATAGTCCGCAACCCACGCAGTCTTCCTGCGTGATGCAAGCTTTACCACCCCTTGAAAGAGATAGCCGCTTTCGGGCAGTTCATCAAACAAGGACGTCCTTCGCAACCGCGACACATATTAGTCACGAAATACTGGGATTGCATACAAGCACTACAAGCCCTCGTGAACCACAGAAAGAATATTCTCTTTCGTATTCTTGTTATCAAGTGCTTTCTGTGCGAATTCAGACAAGGGGATCAGGTCGATTTCCTCGTCCGTGATCTCGAAGCCCAAGATTGAGATAATCTTATGCTTCAAGATGTAGCGATCTTTATGCACGCAACACTTGATCGGTCTTTTTTTTTGGGCGCATTTCCACTGGAATGTACTTCACCCCATTTACTAGATTTTCTTCCTTTAAAAAGTTTTACAATTCTAATCAGTAACTCACGCTTCGTGAGCATCGCAAAATTGTCATATAACATTTCTTACTTCCTCTTTAACAATTTGTATTAAACTATTTTTACTAACGCCAGCAATACGTTTTCCATTTACTTCAATAAACGGTGGGGCTTGTTCACCTTTGCCGTTACACCCTAAACATGGAGAATAGCTTACATTAAGATGTTCGAGGATATTCTGGGGAAGAGATTCAATCGTGTCTTCAACTCTGCGCCACCCATGACATAGCACATGGTTGCCCACGCATATTTTTACATTTACTTTTTCCATAATGTTGTGAGTTGGTTTTGTTTTAGATTTTATCCCCTAAATATACATAATCTCTACATCTTTCAAATACTTTGTCTCCAATAAAAATTTTATTTTTTGACCACGTTTCTCCGGATCTCTAACTCCACGGAAGATTGGGATCTTGGTGCGCCGTGTTGATACGGGTTCCCACGAGTAACGTGATCTTATCACTATTCAACAACATTCTCACCATCAGTTCTGCCGGTCCGGCTTCCCGACGGCGGTCAATATCTCCTTCCGTCAGGATACGCTCAACCTTACCTAACGTCAGAATTCCCTCGGTGACAAGATCAACGCCTTCCATCTTGGAGATGGAGGGAGCTCCTTGTCCACGATATTCATGTCGACCACCATTTTGCACCTAGTTCACGGGAGATAATGGTGGCCGTGGTTCCCCCACACAGGATTTTTTTCCCTTGAAATTCCCGTACCCGGTTGGCCAGGTATTTATCGTTCTTCTCGTCATAGGAGGACCTGTACACACAAAGCAAGTTACGGGGTTTTCGCATATAAATGACACAACAACTCGTGTCATCTTTCAAAGCGAGTAACCGTCGTTCTTTCCGCTTGATTCACTATCTTATGTGCCAATTCCTTGGCGGATATATCATTATATTGATTTACTAGGTTTGCAATATATTCTTTTGCCCCGTCTTCCCAGCCAAAGGGCATTTTAGCCGTTCCCATGCCGGATTGGCTAACCCCGTCACTGAAGAAGATAATCCGGTCTTCTTTTTTTTCCAGCGTGAACTCGGAAATCCACAGAAATGTATTCTCAAGGTCTTCCCGTTCCACTGGGATTTTTTCCTTGGATATGTTGACGAAACGCCCGTTCCGGTATAAATAGTAGGACCGGGGGTTTCGTATTGATAATTTTCACGTTACCGAAACAATCAATGTCACAAATACAAAAAGGTCGAGTAACGATCTTTCTCACCATGTCTTTCGGCAAGGTATTCATGATCGAGGTAGAAGTACGTAGGATGCTTTCATTCATGGCGGTAAAGTTCATGGCCATGGTTGCTGTCATCGTGGATAGGACACAGGCTTTGATCCCGCTTCCCAGACCATCCGATAGCACGCTGATGACACGTCCTTCACCTTTTAGTTTTTGAGACATGAAACAATCCCCGCAGACAACATTGCCCGCTTTATTCTTCTGGAAGAAGTCAACCTCGATGAAATTACCGTTGTTTCTCAAGACAAATGAAATTAGAGTGGTTTCTTTGGTCATTTTTCTTGTAAGCCTCCATTACGGCGCAACGTGGCATCCGTGAAAGCGGCATTTTCTCCAAGCAAACAAGCTACTTGCTGGACGGTTTCCATGTGTTTCTTGATTACTTCTTGGGTCTTTTCGAGCATCCATTCTTTACGGACATAAGGTTCGCGTAAATCCTGTAATAACCCGAAAACCAACCGGTGAGGTTGTATGTTATAGATGGATATAATCCATGTGCGGTCTTCTTCCCGTACCTGTCGTTCGATAATTTCCTTACCGGTTGTCAACACGGCACGGAACAAGTCCTCGTAGGAACAGATGTTTTTCAGCTCCCATACCGTTCAAACCGGGATCAACTTCGTAAATGAAGCAATGTCCTCTCCCATGAGTGTGGCGCAGGATTGATTCATATCCACGACTTTCACCTGAGTTGACGAGTAATACCCGGCCGGAATCTTTTTGGAGGAAGTACGGTGTCCTTATCATGTGCGATTCTTTCTCATGTAAGATACACATATTTTCTTCGGCCCGCCCTTCCAGCATGGCAATGGCGAAATCACGGCACGAGTCATAACCGCAGCCACTACAATTTAATTCATCCTCTGGTCCGGTTTTTGCCCACGACGGCCATGGCCTGTTTGATCTCCTCTTCCGTGTAGGTGTGATCTTGCACGTGAGGGTCTTTGCAGAATAGAATCTGCAAATCGATATTTTTGAAATCATCCTTGGGGTTTCCCAATTCCGATTGGTGGATAATCTCGTATCTTTTTAAGGCCGGGGATATGTGGCTCAATTTGGCAGGACCATTAATGCATCCGCCCTTGCAAGCCAGTAATTCCAAGAAGATGGAATCGTCCTCCCGGTGTGAATCCAGCTCTTTCAACACGTCTTTCACGGTAGAAAGTTCCGAGAAAGCCATGTGATGTATTTGTTTTTTGCCCTCTTGCATTCCTTTTAGCATCCCACCTTCGATAGGGTAGTAGTAAGCGCCCAAGCCGGAACGGTAAGGCACGAAGCGGGCCTCCGGTTGATTTGTGCGATATTTTTCAAGTTGATGTCGGATTGTTCGAACCATTTTTCAGGTCCTTGAACGTGATCACCACGTCAACTAGATTGTTAAAGTAGTCAGCTTCCAACTTCTTGCAGATACAGGGACCTGCAAACACGATTTTCACATCTTCCCCGTACAATTGTTTCAGAATCTTGGCGTGAGCCAGCATGGGAGAAATAATCGGAGTGATAAAACGCACATGATCCGGGGAATATTTTCGGATATATTCAACGACCACCGGACAAGCCGAAGAGATGTACACGCCACTTTCGGCTTCTTCTAGGAATTTCTCGGTTCTATCCGTGACGATTTCAGCCCAAGGGCAGTTTCCGATACACTTGTGAAACCTAAACGTTTGATGGCGGCAATCAGCACGCTGGAATGAACTCCCGATGAATTCACTTACGTACGAGGGGCCAAGGATAGAATGACTTTCGGGTTTTGTGTCAAAGTTAATTTCGCACGGGTTAACCCGTCACGAATTTTTTAGCCCCGGTTGGGCACACTTGCGTGCAATGCCCGCAGTAGATACAACGGTCTTCAATGATGGATGCCTGATTGTTTTCCATCCGGATTGCCTTCACGGGGCATTCCCGGATACATTTATAGCAATCCCTGACAATTGTCCGGTTCTGTATAGATGGGTCTTAGTTGCATGGGAATTCTTCTTGTAAGGTTTTGTACAAACGCGATAGATTTACTTCTTCATACACTTTGTCATCGATCCGGATAATAGGACCCTTACTACACAATTCCTCGCACAAATGCCCGCAGAAATCGATCTCTGCTTCCAAGTTGTTTTCACTTAGATATTTCTTGATTGCGCCGAGGTTTGTGTTGTTTCCCCCGGGAAAAACAAGAACTTCCTAAACAGATTCTGATCTGACGCTTTGACATACTTGTAATTGTTCGATTATCCTGTTGCTGCTTTCTACGTTACAAAAGTAGGATATTTATTGTTATAAACCCAATTATATTGCAACTTTAATATTGATATATCATTTTTTACTTTCAATTTGTAACTTTTTGATGTTATGGAAGGGGGATTGTGGGACACCGGCATGTGTATACTGCAATACCGGGGAGTGAGCCTTTTTATCTCGTGTGCAAAAAAATAGCTCCTGTAAAAAAGGAGCTATTTTGTATAAACTTGAAATATTTTTTTTATTTCTTCTCTTCTACTTTCTTTTTGAATCTTCTGGTTAAGTCGAAAGAAATAGGAGTTGCGATGAACAGTGATGAGTATGTACCAACAATGATACCTACTAACAAGGCAAAAATGAATCCCTTGATAGACGCACCACCGAAAATGAATATCGCTAACAACACGACGATGGTTGACAATGAAGTACTGAATGTACGACGTAACGTAGAGTTCAACGCATCATTTACTACTTGTTCATCATCACGTTTGGGGTATAGTTTACGGTACTCTCGGATACGGTCGAATACAACCACGGTATCGTTGATGGTGTAACCCACAACCGTCAATACGGCAGCGATAAAGGATTGGTCAACCTCCAAAGAGAACGGTAACAGACCTGCAAACAAGGAGAATGCCCCGATTACGATGATCGTGTTGTGAGCCAAGCCGACAACAGCTCCGGCACCATATTGCCATCTTGAGAATCGTACCATGATGTAGATAAAGATACCAATCAAGGCAAACAATACCGACCAAACAGCAGCTCTTTGTCATGTCTTCAGCCACGGCGGGTCCGATCTTTTTGTGTCTGTTGCAAGTTCACGCTGCGGAAAGTTTCGTAGTCTGTTCCGGCGGGAAGAATTTCTTGTAACCCGATATATAATAATGAGTCCTCATTCGCATCAACCTCAGCTCCGGTTTCAGCAATCCGGTATTTCGTGGTGATCTTCACGTTATTTGCAGTTCCTACGGTCTTCACTTCCGGAGCGCTTCCGTAAACTTCTGCCAGTTTCTCTGCAACATCACCCACTTGTACGTCTTGTGCAAAAGTCACGGTATAAGTTCTACCTCCCACGAAGTCGATACCTTTATCCAAACCTCTGGTGAACAAGGATATGAAACAAAGTACAATCACGATACCGGAAATTGTGTAACTGATCTTCCGTTTTTTTCCAAGAACGGGAACTTGGTATTTCTCAACCAGTTTGCAGTTAATGGGGTTGTGAAGGTAACATTGTCACTCTTGGATGCAGCTCTTTCAAGGATCAAACGAGTGATGAAGATTGCTGTGAATAGAGAAGAAAGGATACCGATGATCAACGTGGTTGCGAAACCTTTGATCGGGCCTTCTCCGAAGTAGTACAGGATAAACCAGTTAATAACGTGGTCAACTGACCGTCGATAATAGCCGAGTAGGCATTGTTTGTAACCTTCTTTGATTGCAAGTTTCAATCCCTTACCGGCTCTGATTTCCTCTTGGATACGTTCGTAGATCAACACGTTGGCATCGACGGCCATACCCATGGTCAACACGATACCGGCAATACCGGGTAAGGTCAATACGGCTCCAATGGATGCCAGAATACCGAACAAGAAGAACAAGTTGGCGAGTAATGCGATATCGGCAGCCAAACCGGCATTCTTACTATAAAAGAATAGCATATAGGCTAATACTAAACGAACGCAATGATGAATGACCACATACCGGATTGAATAGCCTCTTGTCCCAGTGATGCTCCAACCACCTCATCAGCGATGATACGTGCGGGTGCGGGTAATTTACCGGATTTCAAGATGTTTGCAAGGTCACCAGCCTCTTTTACGTCAAAACGTCCGGAAATCTGGGAGCTACCGCCCTTGATCTCGTCGTTTACGTTAGGAGAGGATGCAACCATACCGTCAAGTACAATAGCGATGCAACGTCCGATATTATCTTTTTGTCAAACGAGCCCATGTTTTGGTTCCCTCTCCGTTCATCTGCATGGAAACAACCGGACGACCTTGTTGATCATAGTCTTGTCTTGCATCAATTACAGCGTCTCCTTCAAGCGGAGCTTTACCGTTACGTGTGGTAATCTTAATAGCGTGTAAAGGAACCATTCCGTTTACAGCTTTCATTTCCCACAACAAACGTGCGTTTCTAGGGAAGGCCGCATTTTACTTGCGGTAATCTTAAATAGGCGTTGATTTTAGCCGTATCTTTAATGTTGGCATATCCAATTGTAGAACCACCCACGGGTTGACCCTGTTGAGTCATGTTGGGTGATAATATGGCAAGAAGTGGATGTTCTTTTCGTATTCAGCCATGCTGGTTACCGTTTTCAATGAATCGGATTCACCTTTGATTGCGTCTAGGATGGCTGATTCTTTATCTTGCACTTTAGTCGTGTCAGTTACCTGAGCGGTTGTTTCTTCATTTGCAACTTTGGATGCTTGGGCGTCAAGAACCTCTTTTAGTTTTTTGATCAGCGGCTGCCAAGTAGTTGATGAATGCATCTTCTCCGGCATCTTGTCCCTTTGCGTTGTCGAATGTTTCATAGAATTCCAAAGCGGCAGTTCCTTGTAACAACTCTCTCACACGTTGTGGTTCCTTGATACCCGGCAACTCGATAACGATTCTTCCGGAGATATCGGCTTTACGGATATTGGGTTGAGCAACACCAAAACGGTCGATACGAGTACGAAGAATGTTAAACGTGTTGTCGATAGCTCCGTCAGCCTCTTTGCGGATCACGTCAAAGAACTTCCTTGTTGGTAGCTCCGACTTTGATCTTTTCTTTCATTTCGTGAGTACCGAAAATAGCCGGGGATGCCAGTTGCGCTCCCGGGGCAATTTTTTTCGAAAGCCTCTCCAAAAAGGGTTACGAAGTCTTTCGGGCTGGAAACTCTCATCTTCACGGCTTCCTCGATTGCTTGATTGAAAGCGGGATCCGTGCTGTGGTTTGCCTAGACTTTTTACCACGTCTACCACGTCAACTTCCATGGTCACGTTCATACCACCCTTCAAGTCCAAACCGAGGTTCAGTTCCAACTCCTTACATTCCTTGTAAGTGAATTTGGCCAAACCGAGGAAATTGTAGACGGGTTGGTTCGCAACCGAATCTAAATACTCTTTCTCTTTAATAGGGTTACCGTTGGCGAACTCCTTCGCCGCGTTCTCTACCTGGTTGGTTTTATAAGTAAAAAAACAACTGATAAAGACTCACCAATGCCAAAGCAACAGCGAGTAGTGTAATCGCTCCTTTATTCTGCATCTGTTTAATGAATTTATAATTACTTAAGCTTCAAGTCTTCTTTTTAACACATATTTAGTGCGCAAAAGTATAACAATTTTTTCAAAATTGCTATACAATTAGGCAGATACTTTTAATGTTAACTCCTTATTTCCATAATCAATGACCGCTTCATGCCTGACGAGAAAATCACTCCCCCAACAATCCGGCAACCCTGCGCTGCAGGTGTTTGTCGTATAGAGAATTCACGTACTGCAAGTCGATGACTGCCGCGTGTACGTTCTCGATTGTGTGGTCGCCGATTTGTAGAGCCGTGATATTCACAAGCTGTACCTCATTAATTTCTCCGCACACACCCCCGGAGTTAATCTCGGAAACATCATCCAGCGGTTCATAACTAAACGGTGTAAGTTTGTCTATGACCGTCACGGATGCTCCCGTGTCTATAATGAAATCTCCCTCAATGCTACCGATTTGCAGAGAGACGATGATGTGAAAGCTGTTATCTTCCAGCTCAACGATCTCTATCGGAATCTTTATCTCCATATTTAAAAGTTTGCACAAACTTACGCATTTTCGGTGAAATCCAAAAAAGAGGAATGTTAATTTCAGAAAGAAATCGAGGAATAAAGCTAATAATTACAATCCGTTAATCCTGAAGTATGCTGTTCTTAGCACGATATGAATAAACAGTTGAACGTGTAAATGGTTATTAGAGAGGAAAATGCTACGGATATAATTCCCAGTAAAATTATGTTGGCAGTTTGGAGCTTGATATTGTAAAGGCCTATGATCAAACTGGCTATGGATTGCAATCCAGAAATCCCGAAATCGCTAGGGCAAGATAATGACCGAAACGGTTGTCGTATATTCCTATCGAGTACAAGGTAACTAGGAAAACAACGAGTAGGGATAGCGTGATGGATAAATTGTGTATCCAAATTTTTTCATGATGTTGTCGATTTTTGTTTTTCCCTTTCCGGTTGATCCCGGAAAGAGGAAAAAGTTGTTATTGGTTATTGTACCAGTTTATTTTTTGAGAGAAATACATGATGATCGCTAAGATAACGAATAATCCGATACTCCCCACCAGTAGAGCGTAGGTTTCCAGTTGGATCAGGAAGAAAATGTAGGCGTAAAGACAAGCCAGAAGTCCTCCGATCGTTAATGCCGTTTTCTTTATTTTTAAAATGCCGATCATGTAGAACGTGATTAGTAAAGTAGTCATGAGAGCAGAGATGATATAGGCAGGGGGTGAATCCGATATGTTCGGACGTGGAGACTAATAGCGTGTAGAACAAGCATAGGGCCAGCCCGACAAGTAAATATTGAACCGGGTGAATGTTCTTTTCTGGAATATTTCCACGAAGAAACTTGACAACGAAAGTCAATATGATGATTAAAAAGGCGTATTTAGCGGAGCGTGTGGATTTCTGGTATTGGTCTACCGGGAACAGGAGATCTACCCCGAATGTGGATTCCGTGATGGCGTAATTCGTGTATTGGAAACCCAAATTGTCATCCGTTATGTCTCTGTATCGTTCGTGGTGGCACGATAGGGACTCTCTTTGAGAATCTGTGAATAGTTCCGGTTGAATTCCAGGACTTCCCATTTGCTCGTGAAACCTTCTGGCGAGACCTCTCGTTCCGTGGGTAAAAGGCTCCATTAAAGCTTGGGGTTTGACAATTTGAACGAATGGCGACTTTTGTTGTTCTGCCAAGAGGGGTAAATTGAATGGACTCGGAGCCTTTCAGTTTGAGTTTTATCGTGAAATGAACGATCGAATCGTTTGCAAACAGTTGTTGTGGCGTGATTTTCGATGATATGCCGGAAACGACGAGGCTGTGGGGATCAACCCCGGTGTGAAATTCAGTTTCCGGTTGTCCCATACCAGCGAGATTTGTTCGTTGATTCCTCGCAAATCACTGATTCCAAGGTTGATTGTGGCACCTTCAATCAATTTGTCGTTGGGGAATAGGTTGCTTTCTTTTTAAGTCTCTGGCCGAGAATGTCGGTAATCTCCAGCGTGGAATTGTAAACGATAATTTCATATGATCCTCGTTTGAGTTCCTGCGTGTTGACGTCTCCAGTGATATTCAGTTGTTCGGGAAGATAATTGATATATCCCTTTTTGTTCTCTCCTTTTTCGTTCTGGTAAAAATAAGGGATGGTTAATATCGGACCAATGAGGGTTTGAGACTTGCTCCATTTTTGTTGAACCTCTTGTGCGGCGGCATTTGCTGTCATTTCCTTTCATTGATGAGTCCTCGAATCATGCTCATGGGGATGAAAGACAAGAGGATTAGGAAAGCAATGAGTACAATCTTTAGAACTAAAAGAGTCTTGTTTGTTGAGACTTTTCGTGTGCTGTTCTCTTTTTGATTTTTTGCTGTTTGTTCGTCCATGGTGTATTGTATTTAATGTTATTTGAAAAGAACTTTGAATTTCAAAGTGTAATAAGTAAAAAAATTATATATTCTGATTCTTTAAAAATTCTTCCAAAGCATTTAAGTGCTTTGCGAAAGCCTCCCGGCCTTTCTGCGTGACGGAGAACGTCGTGTTGGGGCGTCGTCCGATGAATTGTTTCTGGCATTGGATATATCCCAATTCCTCAAGACTCCTGGTGTGGCTGGCTAGATTCCCGTCCGTGAGATCGAGTAAATTCTTGAGGGTTACGAAATCTACCGATTCGTTAACAATCAAGATGGACATGATCCCCAGGCGTGCCTTACTTTCAAAAGCCTTGTTTATATTTTCAAGGTATTCTTTCATGGATCGCATATTTACACTTGGTTACGGTCTTGCCGGTTGCTGTTTGTGTTCAACTTTATAATAAAAGTATATTCCTGCCACAATGTGAAGTAATCCGAAACCGGTAACCCAGAATAAAAGGGCATGGGTGATTGTGAAGCTGTCAACGAGGCCTAACAGAATCTCTGCATAACCTAGGTAACGTATGTCCGAATAGGTGTACTTAGAACAATTCACAAGAGATAACCCGTAAAAATGAGCATTATGGAAGAAGTCAATCCGTAATATTGCTGCCATATTAAAGAGAAACAAAGGATTCCCCCCAGTCAGCAAGGGAAGAAAGAAATTCCAAAGCAAACGGTGAACGGATTTATCTTTAAAGATGTTTCTACATCCTTTTTGGCTTTTTGGTAGCTCATCGTGAAGGCGGTGAGGGAGAGTGCGAGTACTCCCAGCGCGATCAAGCAAATTGATGCGAGCTGGTAAGTAGTGTTGATATTTAATAATGGAATATTAAATAAGGTGTCAAAAGAGTCTTGTTTGTTTAGAATAAAGTAGACCAAGCCGGTTCCGATGCAGGCATAAATGCCAACGAGAATAGCGGAAATTCCGCTTATCGACATGAATTTCGTGGATTTTTCCATGAGTTCTTTGATGTCGTGTAATGTATCGAGTGCTTCTTTATTTTTCATATTTAAAAGTTCTTTGTGTTGCAAAGTTAAGACGGATTTTTTATTAAATCAATAAAAGGTGAATTATTTTGTAGAGGATATTGTTGTTGAAATTTACATAAATTTAAACGGTGTGGAATTGGTGTTTGGTGTGTGTAAAAATTCCACACTTTCCTATTGCCCCATGATGAAACCTAGAGTCTTTTTTGCAGAAAATCAATTCGATATTTTCTTCCTTGTGTTTTGGCGTGTTTGTTGTGTAGGAAAAATTACGTGAATTTCTGAAGGATAATTAATGCATATACGTGATATAAAATGAAGGATCTAGATTTATTTCAGAAAGGTGTTAGCAAGTTCGGAATAATTCTATTACTTGGCTGCCTATGTATGATGGGAACAATTTCCCGAAGTGTTGCGGGCGAAGTCGATTCGACGCAAGAGTGACAAAGTGGAAAATGTTTGGTCGAGTAATTGATGAACAAGGAGAACCAATTATCGGGGCCGCAATCTTGGAACAAGGAACAACAAATGGATGCGTGACTGATACTTTGGGCAATTACAAGTTAACGGTAAAGGCTGGAGCCGTACTTCGGGTTTCTTTTTGTCGGGTATGTTACCCGGGAAATAGTGTTAAAAAAGGAAGGGATGCGAAATGTCCGGTTGCGGGTGGATAATGAAGAGTTGGAGGAGGTGGTTGTCGTGGGGTATGGTTCCGTGGCCCGGAAGAATTTTACGGGGTCCGTGAGCGTGATTAACACCGCGGAATCTCCTTTAGCATTATTACCGAATACGAACTCGATGGATGCATTACGGGGATCGGTAACGGGTATTACCGTGTCGCAACAACAAGGAGCAGGACAGGCGCCTTCTTTACAAGTACGGGGACAAAAGTCGATTGGGGGATCGACATTAACCCGTTGATCGTGATGGATGGGGTGATTTTTATGGGGAGTTTGCGGGATATTGATCCTAATATCATCGAAAGCATGAGCGTGTTGAAAGACGCGACTTCTTTGGCTGCTTATGGATCACAGGCTGCCAACGGGGTGGTGATGATCACAACGAAACAGGGGAAATTAGGAAAACCCGTGCTGAATTTTAATGCATCGTGGACATTGTCGGAGATGGCGAATCGTCCGGAAGTGCTGAGTCCGGAGAATTATATTAAAAAAATTAATGCAACCCAGCATCTAGCGGAGGATGCCGATCCTTCAGCTTGGATGAGTGGATTCGAGCTAGAGAATTATAAAAACGGCAAGACTACGGATTGGTTGGATTACGTGAGCCGGGTGGGATTGATGCAGAGTTATTCGGCATCCGTATCCGGTGCGACGGAAAAATTGAATTATTTCTATCCGCCTCTCACGTTGATCAGGAAGGTGTGATTATTGGAGATGATTATAAACGGGAGGCTTTGTCGCTCCGTTTGCAGAGTGACGTGGCTTCTTGGTTGCAAGTTGGGACACAAATGGGATATACTTTTAATGATTACTCCGGTCCCACGACTTACAATTTGGTACAGGCCTTGCGTTTGACTCCTTACGGCCGTGTGACTCGTCCGAACGGTGAACTGAGAAGTACCCGAGAGAATTGGGGGGAGGGTTGACAAATCCCTTGTGGTTGGTGAATAGTGGTACGGTGGATGATCATGATACTTATGCCACGACTTTAATTAAGGGGCATGTGCTTGTGAGATGTCCTTGGCTGGAAGGACTGACTTACCGGGTAAATGCCGCTTATTCCTGGGAGAATGTGGAACGGGATTATTTCGAGCATGAGGGGTATTTTGTGGCAGAAGGAACTTCAGAAGATCGGTATTCAGCCTCGGCATTATCCGGTTTCTTAAGTAAGGCGAACGGGTATAGTGCCCGCACGAAGAACACGTACTGGGTAATGGATCATATCGTGAATTTTAATCGTCAATTCGGGAAACATTTTATTGATGCAACCTACGTTTACACGAGGGATTCCAAACGGTATGACTACCGGAAGATGACCGGAAGCGATTTTTCGGATCAAGGGAATACCGTGCTGGGAGCCGATGGGTTGGTGTATGCTAAAACACAGAAAATTACGAATATAGATAAGACAAAGCATAACAATATCGGGTATCTGGGGCAAATCAGTTATAATTATAACGACACGTATCATTTAAGTGTTTCTGTGCGTCGGGACGGATCGTCCGTGTTCGGGAAAAACTCGAAATGGGGTGTTTTCCCGGCAGTCGGGGTGGCATGGACGGTTTCGAATGAACGTTTTATGAAACGGGTGTCGTTCATTGATTATTTAAAGTTGAAGGGATCGTGGGGTAAGAATGGTAATCAATCTTTGGACCCGTACATGACATTGTCTCGGATAAAATTAGGACAACAAGGCGGTATCAGTTATCCTTTCGGGAATGAATCGACGATTAGCTGGGGCCAACGCTATGATAAACTCGGAAATGCCGATCTGGGTTGGGAGACAACGGAGGCATTTAACTATGGGTTTGACCTCGGTTTATTGGGTAGCCGGATTTATTTGGAATTTGACGGTTATTTCTCGAAGACGACCGATCAGATTTTTTGATCGATTGTTGCCCGTGATGAATAACGGGTTGACAAGTATGAAAGCCACGATGGGGCAGATTGATAACTGGGGATAGAGGCCACGTTGACCACGCAGAATGTCCGAACGAAAGACTGGAATTGGAGTACGGCTGTCACGTTCTATCTAAACCGGAATAAATTGAAAGATTTATACGGTGACGGGAAAGATGATATTTCCAATAGTCTGTTTATCGGGAAATCTTTTGGGAGCCATTTATGGTTATAAGTCAATAGGAATTGTACAGGAAGAAGATATTGAATACATCGAGGCAAATAACGCGGCTCCCGGTGACGTGAAATTTGCCAATTTGGACGGGAGTGAGGATGGTAAGATTACAGCAGACGATCGTACCATCTTGGGATATAACAAGGAAAACTTCCGGATGAGTTTGAGTAGCACGCTTAAATACAAGAATCTGGAATTGTATTTTTGTTCGCGGGGTGTTTGGGGAAATGGTTACGGACTGAGCCAGAACACGTATGCTTACCAAACGGCAACAGGAACCGTGTGGGATAATAACTTGGATCATGGTTGGTGGACCCCGGAAAACAGAAGTAACAAATATCCCCGTGTGGATTATGCAGACAGTCGTTTTACCCCGCTGCAAAGTTATGGATTCGTACGTTTGCAGGATTTAAGCCTTTCCTACACTTTCCATCAGGATTGGTTGAATCGTTTGCAGATCACCGGGTTGAAAGTCTTTTTTGCAGCAAAGAACGTGTTCACGATAACCAATTGGGTTGGGGGTGATCCGAAATCAAACAAACGTTAGAGGAAGTTACGGTTATCCGTTGGCAGCCATGTATTCATTTGGAGTTAATTTGACATTTTAAATTTGGAGCGTGATGATGAAAACTAGAAAATATATTGCGGTTATTTTTGCCGCTATGGTAATGGGGAATTTCCGGGTGTAACGATGATCTTTTTTCTGGAAGAACATCCCGACACGTTTTACACGGCAGAAGATGCTTTTAAGACCGTGGATCAGGTAAAAGCTTGCGTGACGAATATGTATGCCCACGCTCGTTATTGGTTACAGAATGACGTGTTTTTAAAAGGGGCTGGTACTGATATGTTTGATACCCCGATGTGGCGGTCAAGTGGTAACGGGATGTCTAACTTCTCTTCTTGGTCCACAGATAAAGAATGAAGTGAAGAATATTTACGAGGCTTATTATCAGCTAGTGAGTTATGCCAACCAGACTTTGGAGGGGACAGAAGTAAAGACCTTGAACTGGGATAGCGAGAATGACCGGGCGCAGGTACGGGCACAGGCTAATTTCTTCCGGGGATTTGCTTACCTCACTTTGGGTGAGTTGTTCGGGGGAGTTCCCGAAGTGACGAAATTCTATCAGGAACCCCGGTATGATTTCACCCGGATGACCCGGGAGGAAACGTATCGGTTCGCCATTCAAGATTTGAAGAATGCGGCGGATACTTTGCCTGATTATCCGGGGAGAGGCGGGGTACGTGGCGAAAGGTGCGGCCTATCATTATTTGGCAGAGGCTTATCTGGCCTTGGCTACCGAGCTGGGAGATGATCGGGATTTGTTGCTGCAATCCATTCTTTATGCGACCAAGGTTACCGAGTTACACTCTTTGATGACCGAGCGATTCGGTTCCCGGGCAAAACCGGATTCTGGTGAGGCCATGAATGGAGTCGAGGCTTATTACCCGGACGGGGATGTCTTTTTTGATCTTTTTCAACGGGGAAACTTGGATTATGCCGAGGGAAATACCGAGGCTTTGTGGACGTTGCAAAATGATGTGACGGTCTGGCATGACTTCGGGGGGAATCATTTTTGCCTTATGCCGGAAGTTTTTCTCCCGTGTTGAGGGAGATGCGTTGGAAAAGCGAATATTCGGAATCGGATGCCGGGTATGGCCCGTGGAACACGAATATTGATGAATCAATCTATCCCGGGGAAACCTCTGTGCCTATGTTGGTGGCCGGGGTGTGTCTTTTAATGCCCCGACAAACTACATGATCAAGGATATTTGGGCGGGTGATTTTGCCACGGATATTCGAATTCAAAGGCGAATATCCGTCGGGAATTCGCGTGTATCGATACCAAACACAGTAAATACGGTCAGATCGTGACAGCTGATATGTTAGATGAATCAAACATGGATCACTATTACCCGGTATGGACCAAATTCGCTCCCCGTGGATGATTGGGGATACGAGGATTTAGTGTACGGGGGGAAATCGTACGAATACTTTCCGGGACGAGTATGCTTGTCGTTTAGCCGAAACTTATTTGTTACGGGCGGAGGCTTATTTCCGTATGGGGGATGCCGGTAGTGCCGCTAATGACATAAACCAGTTACGCGGTCGGGCGCAATGCAGCCGCATGGCAACAGCGGGAGATATTTCTTTTAGCTTTTATCTTGGACGAGAGAGCAAGAGAGTTGTTCATGGAGGAAAGAAGATGGTGTACGTTATTACGTATGCAAGGCTCTGTCATGGAGGATCAACTTCGGCTCATGCGTATTATATTGCTGATTACCCGACTTACACGGGAACAATCAGTGGAAATTATTCCCTGATCCCGCAGAAAGCGATTGACGCGAATATAGATGCCAAGCTGGAACAGAATCCGGGGTTGGAACTAGAAAACTAAATTCTGACATAGGTTTACCCTTGTTTACAGTAGCTTTTTTAGGATAATACATCCTTGAATCCACTGTAATGCTACTGATATACTAGGGTAATAATCTCTCTCTTGCGTTACATCCCCGGAGATCAACCGTTACTCGGATAATGGGAAGGGCGATGAAAGGGTGATGAAAGGGCGATGAAAGGAAGGTAGGAGATCTAAACGGTAGTATTACCATTCATTTACGGTTAGATTGCTTGGAATAGATGATATGTCATGAAAGGATTTTTTCACAACAAGGAAGATTAAAATAAAAACCGTCCCGGCGCCCCGGAACGGTTTTTTAAAGAATGATCGTGAAGTACTATTGTTAGTTAAAATAATTTCATGTCGTCAAGTACATCCATTACTGATCTAACTGCTTTAGCTGATTGAGCCAATAATTCTTGTTCGTCCTTGTCAAGTTTTACCTCGATAATTTTCTCGATACCATTCTTACCCAAGATTACCGGAACTCCTAAATAGATATTGTTCATTCCGTATTCGCCATTCAACAAAGCGCAAACCGGGAATACTCTTCTGTGGTTGCACACGATTGCCTCAACCATTTGAGCGGCTGCTGCACCGGGAGCGTACCATGCTGAAGTACCCATCAATTTAACTAGTTCGCCACCGCCAACTTTCGTTCTTTCGATGATAGCGTTCAACGTGTCATGGTCAATCAAGTCAGTTACAGGAATACCTGAAACCGTGGTGTATCTTGGGAGCGGAACCATCGTGTCCCCGTGTCCACCTAATAACAAGGCTTGAATATCTTTCGGGGAAACATTCAATGCTTCAGCTAGGAATGCTCTGTAACGAGCGGTATCCAGAATACCGGCCATACCGAATACACGACTTGAATCGATTTTGGCAGTCAAGTAAGCGCAGTAGCACATTACGTCAAGCGGGTTAGACACGATAATAATCTTGGCATTCGGAGAATGTTTGATAATATTTTCAGTAACTGATTTTACAATACCGGCGTTTGTTGCGATTAAGTCATCACGGCTCATACCCGGTTTACGGGGAAGACCGGAAGTGATCACCACTACTTCAGAATTATTGGTAGCCTCGTAATCGTTAGTTACACCTTTGATACGGGTGTCATAAAGATTGATCGGGGCGGTTTGCCACATATCCAATGATTTACCCTCAGCAACGCCTTCTTTAATGTCCAGAAGAACCACTTCGTTTACGATGTCTTTTTCTGCAATGCAGTTTGCGCACGTTGCACCAACGTTACCTGCTCCAACAACTGTTACTTTCATTTCTGTAATTTTTTATTGTTATACGTTTCTTAAATGGCTATTTGTTGCTTTTTTAACGCCGTCAAATGTAAGCCTTATTTTTTACATCAACAATCTTTATGCCGAAAAATTACAGAATTTTTTCTGTAATAATTTCATGTCGTTTTGACACGAAAAGAACGAGATTCTTATTGAATTCCGGTTTATACTTTCAATTTTCAATTAAATTGCTGCCAAAGACGACTTGCCACGGCGTGCATTTTCCTAGAATTCCGACAGGTTTGTAGCGTCCGTTAGTAGACGTTTCTGAAATGATTGATACCAGATAGCCAGCACGATGCCCTTCATCACGCTGGAGAGTGAAATGCTCCACCAGATACCGTTTAGCCCGAGTGAGGGAACGTAACCAGGTAGTAGGCCAGGGGGATTCGGGCACCTGTAAGAATGATGCCCACGATAGCAGGCGGGGTGGTACGTCCGCATCCGTTGAAAGCCCCGGCAGTGACCTGTTCTATGGCCGAAAATATCTGGGAAATAGCGAGAATTTTCAGGTATGCGCTTCCTGCAACAAGTGTCTGCGGTTCGTTGATAAATACGCTGAATATTTCTTTACTAAAGAACAAGAAGGCCAGGCAGGCGATCAAGGCGATTCCCCGGCGAGTTTCAACGTGTAATGGTATCCCAAGCGTATACGGCCCAAGTTGCGGGCCCCGAAGTTTTGTCCCGTGAAGGCTGCTAGGGCAGTGGAAAAACCGGCGGCTGTCATCCAGGTGATGGCCTCGATTTGTGCGCCTACGCTCTGCACGGCTACCCCGATATGTCCCCATTGTGCGGCCACGGTAGCCAATGTCAAGGAGAACATGGCGAATAAAGCACTTTGCATACTCACGGGTAAGCCGAGCGAGACGATACGTTTCACGAACCGGGCTCTTAACCGGGTGATAAAATATAGTTTTCCGATAGATGAATTACGGAAATAAAGGTTCCAAATGAAAGATAGAAAACACGACTAACTGGGAGAACGTGGTGGCAATGGCTGCCCCTGCCGTTCCCATTGCGGGAACAAAACCGTACCCGTATATTAATAGTGGGTCGAGGACAATGTTGAATATTAATCCGGTGGCGACAATCTTCAACGGGGTTTTACTGTTTCCTTGCCCATTATATAGCCCGCTATACGTGTTGTTATTGAACGTGAAGAACAGGCCGGGGGTGACCAGGCGCATGTACATGATGGACAGCTCCGAGATATTCTCTTCCAAGTGAAACAACCCGACCAGCATGGGAGCCGCGATATAAATAAAACAAGCGTAACCCAAGGCAATGATGGATGACAACATGGCTGATTGATTGGCGTATGCCCGGGCCCTTCTGCCGGCACGTGCCCCCAGGGATTGGGAAATCGTGACTTCAGCCCCGACTTTACTGATGAACGACAAAGCGTTACCTAACCACGTGAAGAATCCGGCCACGCCGACGGCTGCCACGCTTTCGCTACCCAGATGTCCCAGCCAGATCATGTCGGTCATATTATATGCCATTTGAACGAAAAGAGGCCGTGATAAGAGGGATTGCCATGCTCCATATTCCCTTGCTGATGCTTCCTTGTGTCAGGTCGTTAATCTTTGTCATTTCCTTGTGTTATTGAGGCTTGCAAAAATATAAACTTTTGTCATCTCCTATTCTCTTTTTGTATTTTTGTTGTGTTATAAAAGATGAATTCAAAATGAAAAATATTGCAATTATTGCCGGTGGAAATTCCTCAGAATATGAGGTTTCCATGAAATCTGGGAAGAATATATATGATGAGGTTGATGAAAACTAGGTACAATAAATATCTCGTTATCTTGAAAGGACGGGATTGGCACGTGGAGATCGGGGAGAAAAAGTATCCCGTGGATAAGGAATGATTTTTCGTTTACCCGGGATGGGGAGAAGATCTTGTTTGATTTTGCCTATATCACGATACATGGTGTTCCGGGGAGAACGGGTTGTTGCAGGGGGTATTTGGATATGATGGGTGTGCCTTACGGGTGCTGTAACGTGTTGGCCTCTGCCTTGACTTTCGATAAACACACGTGTAATACTTATTTGAAGAGTTACGGGGTAAACGTGGCTGATTCCGTGATGTTGATTCGGGGAATGACATACGATGTGAACGAGATTATCAACGAGGTGGGGTTGCCTTGTTTCGTGAAACCGAATGCCGAGGGATCTAGTTTCGGGGTGACGAAAGTGAAAGAGGCTGCCCAGTTGGAAGATGCTTTGAAAAGGCTTTTGCTCTCTGTCGGGAAGTGTTGATCGAGACATTTATAGACGGGACGGAACTGACTTGTGGGGTCGTGAAGGCCGGGGATATGGATATTGCCATGCCGATTGCCGAGGTGATTCCAAAGAACGATTCTTTGATTTCGAGGCAAAATATGACCCGACAAAATCGGATAAATTATTCCGGCTCGTATCTCACCCGAGCTGACTAACCGGATCAAGACATTGTCTTCGATGATTTACGATATATTAAGATGTGAAGGGATTATTCGGGTGGATTATATCGTGCGGGAGGACGAGATTTTTATGTTGGAGGTGAACACTACCCGGGAATGACTTCCAATAGTTTCGTGCCGAAGATGGTACGTGCCATGGGAGGAACGTTGCGGGAGGTATTGACGAAGATTATAGATAACAAGTTAAACTGATAAATTTAAATTACAAATGAGACAATTGTTACCACGTTAATGGCTGCCTGCCTACTATTTTTTGTCGCTTGTTCGGATGAGGGGGATGATGTTACTATATATAATGGTGATACATTCACGTCTGATTACAAGGCGAATCAAATGTATTCCACCCTTTCATTATATGAAAGTATTGCCCGTCAGCCGGAAATGGCAAAAGAGTTGATACAAGCTACGGCAAAATTAGCTCAGTATGACACGATTACTGCTATCGCTCCATTGGATAAAGAGGCAGAGGTGGAACGTGGAACAGCACGGGAAAATGTCTGGCGGCTTGTTTTTCCTCGATTGCCCGCCAGCCGGAAGCGTATGATGATATTGTTTGGGCTGCCGAGAAGTTTCTAGGGACAACAGAGATAAAATCGATGTCCGAGAAAATATTGAAATATTCTCGTTTATACGCTTTGGAAGGGGTGACGGAGTCTTTAGCTCGTCAGCCGGAAATTGTTGACCTGTTCGATTCTTTTTTCCGTGAAGTTTTTGGGTATTGGAATAAAATAATTTTAATGTTCAGATAATGATTCCTCCCCCACGACGTCGATCCCTTCATATAGAACTGCACTTTGCCCCGGGGGGTGATCGAATCCATTCCTTCGTGAAATTCTACCCGGAGCAAGTCGTTTTCATGGTAGACGGAGGCCTGTGCTCCCCCGATTGCGATAACGAATTTTTAGCATTTACTTAAAACCATCGGGTAGGGAGGCGTATTTCATTAGGTTAACGTTCTTTGCTCGGAACGTTTTCCCTTGTAATTCTTCCGGGTACCCAGTACGACTTCATTGCTTTCCCGGTCGAATGTCGACCACGAACATGGGATGTCCTAGGGCGATACCGAGTCCTTTACGTTGTCCGATCGTGTAGTTGGGGAATCCCCGGTGTTCTCCCAAGCGTTTGCCGGAAGTGTCAACAAACAATCCGGGACCGTATTTCTCTGTAAAGTTTTCCACGTTCTCCGCGAGGAAGGTACGGTAATCATTATCCGGGATGAAACAGATTTCCTGACTCTCGCTTTTCTTGGAGAGTTTCTCGTATCCTCTCTCCAAGGCGATTTGTCGTACTTCAGGTTTTGTTAATTCCCCCAGTGGAAAGATCGTGCGAGCAAGATTTTCCTGGGTTAACGTCCAGAGGAAATAAGTCTGGTCTTTGGTCTCATCACTCCTTTGCGCAGAAAATAACGTCCGTCCTGTTGACCGATGCGGGCATAGTGTCCCGTGGCAATATAATCACAGTCTAGCTCGTCGGCCATGGCAATCAGATTTTCCCCACTTGATCGTGGAATTACAGAGTACGCAAGGATTGGGCGTGTGCCCTTGCAAGTATTCATCGATGAAATTCCGAATCACCAGATCATTAAAATCTTTCCGAATATCGAGAATATGATGTTCAAATCCCATTTGCTGGGCCATGTGTTTAGCCTCGAAAATGGCGTTCACGCTGCAACACCCCTTTTTCTTTCTCCATGCAGGCCTGGGAGATTTGATCATATACCCGATAAGTAACCCCTACCAGCTCGTACCCTTGGTCTTGTAGTAACATGGCTGCTACCGTACTATCAATTCCGCCGCTCATGGCCATTAATACCCGGGGAGAATTCGCCTTCGGCGAGTTACAAATTGGCCGGTTACAGGTTACAGGTTCTTTCATTTCGTTATTTTCAATTTTCAACTTTCGATTGTCTCGTCATGAATTGTGTTTCACTGTGATAATCATCCTTTTCAATGTCGATTTCGGGTTCCATGAGTTGGGAACGATCCGGCCAGTGAAAATTGGATATATTTAATGGTTTTACCTCGTGACAGCCACTGCCGTTCATAAAAAGTCTTGATGCCTAAAATCTTATCATCCACTCCAACCCCGTAAAGATCATCCGTGTTGACGTTCACAGGGAGGTGGTTCACCTTGACCAGTTCTGCCGTGTATTGATAAAGGAAAGGGCTGTCTGTTTTCAAATGGATAAGGCCGTCTTCCTTCAGAAATTTTCGGTACAGGGAGAGAAAACGGGTTCCCGTGAGTCGTTTGCGGGCTTTTGCCATTTGAGGGTCGGGAAAGGTAATCCAAATTTCGGAAACTTCTCCGGGTGCGAAAATAGATTCCAGTTCTTCCGCGTGAGTACGCAGGAAAACGACGTTTTTCATTCCTTTTTCTTTCGCAGCTTTCGCCCCTGTCCACATTCGGGCTCCTTTGATGTCAAGCCCGATAAAGTTCTTTTCGGGATAGAGTTCGCCTAATCCCACGGAGTACTCTCCTTTGCCGCATCCCACTTCTAAAACGATCGGGTGATCATTGCCGAAAACTTGTTCTCCCCATTTTCCCTTTAACTTGTAATCCGTGCGGAATACTTCTTCATGGGTGGGTTGGAACACGTTTTCCAAGGTTTCCATTTCGGCAAATTTCGCCAGTTTATTCTTCGCCATAATAAGTTATGGATTTTATTTTAATTCCTATATTTTTAATCCCTTTCAGTTGTTTATCTTTCATCCGGTGTTTGATTTCCACGGTATAAATGCCCGTGGAGTCAAAATGGAAAATCCGTTCAATCGGTTGTACGACTGTTTTTAGTCCCGAGAGTCCTTGACCGACCCACCTGCCGTTATTGTCGACAATAATAATGTCTGAATTCTCTTTATCAACTTCTGCTCCTTGATGTCGGATGATCAAGTAGCAACTGATATTTCTTTGTTTGTAGTCGGTAGAGTGACGGATGCAGGTGCAGACATGGTAATTGCCGGGTTGCGTGATGTCGAATTCGAATTTGTAATTGCTGTCTCGTTCCCATGTTTCGCTGCCAAGTGTTTTGTATTTTTCCTGTGTGGTGGAAAAATTACAAGCCATGCAGCCGAGTAACAGGAAGAGAATGTATATACAAAATTTGTTCTTCATCTTGCGTTCAGTCGTTATTGTTCGTTTTTTACCATGGCTTCCAGTTCTGCGATCATCATGGCCGTGGCTCCCCAGATGAAATTTTCTCCGATCTTGTACCCAGCGGGGCAATAATTTTTTGCTCCTGTCGGTACAATACCTGACTTGTTTTATTCTTGTCGTCCAGTAAGTCTTTTAACGGAATGATGATCACTTTTTCTACTTCATTTTTCGAGAGTACAAAATTAGGCATTTCCGGGATAGTTCCAACAAAGGGCGTTATATTAAAGTTACTTAATGGAATATACACGTCACTTAATTTTCCGATAACCGTGACCTCCTTGGGGGGTACCCCAATCTCTTCTGCACATTCCCGTAATGCCGTGTTCAGGCTATTCCCGTCTCCCGGTTCACTTTTACCACCGGGTAAGGCCATTTGTCCCCCATGATATTTCCCTGCATTTGTTCTTTTGATGAAAGGTATCGCCAAGTCTCCTTGGTAGGGAACAAGGAGTAGCATGACGGCACTATGGATGGGATGACCTTGGTGAATTCCCTCTTCCCCTTCCACGTGTTTTGGCCGGGGAGACATCCGGTCTTGTGCTGCTTCTCCGGGTAGTTCGTGTATGAATTTCTGGTGTAACGCTTCGATCGTCATGGTTTGTGCTTTCTTGTAGAAAAATAATCGGGCAAATATAAGGAATTTTGATGTCTAGTTGTTATCGTAATGCTATTTGCCAATAGTATTTTGTTTCGTGTTATTTTTTTTGTATTATTGTAAAATAATATCGGGGTTTGTTATATTGATTTATTAATCAAAAATTTTACGACTATGAAAAGCATGGTAAAATTAGTAGGACTTTTCCTGTTGTTGTATGTGGGAAATGTGTCAATGGCATTACCAGAACTGAAAGAAGTTTGTGAAGGTGATGATGTGACCTTCAATCTTGGGGCGTTTTTTACGCATGGACGGGATAAGGATGATAAAGTAGTGAAAGTTGAATTGAATGATCCTTTTTTGGGATATCGTGATTTAACGGGTTTTTTCGGCTTATGTTTTACTAACCGTTCAAAAGAACAAGCTGGAGTTTATGTTTTTAGAGCGATATGGCAAAGTGGTATAATTGAAGAACATTATGCGTATTTGGTCGTTTATGATGCTGAACCAATTTATTATTCGAATTCGAAAGATGTGAATTTGTCTGAAATTTTCTCCCGAAAGTTACTAGCAGTTTTACCTGAGAAACGAAGTTTAATTTAATTGTTAAAATTCGGAAGTATGGATTTACATGATATAGCGTGCGTTACTCTTTATGAGATAAAAGAGCAAAGCCGACGTTGGGAGTTTCGATTGTTTGTTTTGGTTGCTTTAATTGGAATCACGTTATGTCATGTTTATTGGCAGAATTACAATGAGAGTTGGAACGTGAGTGCTTTGCCTTGTTCGATACCTTTGGCGAATGCCTATTTGTTTAGTGTTTTACAATCATTGTTCCTTATTTTGATCGTTACTGATTTTCTCGGCGAGAGCGCATAAGAGGCGAAATGGAGTGTGTTTTTAGTCGTCCTGTAGATAACACGGCTTATACGTGGGGTAAGATATTGGGAAACTTGATATTATTTATGTTTGTAAATATTGCTGTAAGTCTGTCTTGTCTTTTTTCGTGCATGTAAGTGGAATCGCCCCATATAAATTCGGATTGTATCTATTTTATGGAATAACATTGTGTCTTCCTTCTTTTTATGTTTGTTACAGGTTTAAGCCTGTTTCTAGCTCGAATTTTTCATTTACGTTTTCTGGTAATCACGATATTGGTGATGTTATGGGGGCTGTCTGTGGCTTGGTTGCCTTACCATTGGCATGGTACTTTTGATTTTTTGGGAGGGGAGTACCTAACTTATTTTCGGATGTAACGGGTCATGTGGGATTAGGTAATTATTTATTGCACCGTGGAAGTTATTTTTGTTAGGTTGGGGATGTATGTTATTTAGTGTAGGAGGGATGAGGCGACTTCCCAATTTTTTTCTCTCGTGTGAGAGTTTGTTTTTAATGGGACTCTTGCTGTGTTTCATCGCATTTATCGGGGTGTTTACCATCGAGAATGGTTATCGGGTTACTCGGGAGATTCGTGCTGGCTACCGGGATCATTTTCGTCATTATTGGAATGAAAAATACCCTTGTGTATGTAACCATGATATTGTATTGGAGCAATGTGCAGATTCCCTTTCCATGTCTAGTGATATGAAGTTATATAATCCTTACGAGGAGAGTTTAAACAAACTGATCCTATTTCTGAACCCGGGGGTTGCAGGTAAAAACTTTAATGGTAGAAAATAAAGAGATTCCTTTTTCAGCGTGAAGGGCAGGTACTTGTGATTCCGTATACTTTATTGGGAAAAGATACCGTGAGTTTGCATATACAATATGACGGACGAATTGATGAACGGTTTACGAATTTGCAATTACGGGATAGCGCGTACGAGGATTCTTTTCGGGAGATTTTTTCTTCCCAACAGGGCGGAGGGGAGCTTTTGTTAGTGACGATTTCCTGTTGTTAACTCCGGCCTGTGCTTGGTACCCGGTGTCTGTGCTTCCCGTAAATCCGGATATTCCTGCTTATACCGGACGGGATTTTACTCGTTTCCGTCTAACGGTTATTCATCCGTCTCAGAGGGTTTTATGTGCGCAAGGTAAAGCTCTACGTCGGGAGGATACTTGTTTTTTTCAACCAACAAATCCTTTTGTCCGGAATGTCATTATGTGGAGGTGATTACGAGTTGCATGAACGTCGAATCCCGGATTTGAACATGCGTTTTTACACGTTCAAAACTCGGGAAATCCGTTAAGAGAGGTGGGGAATGCTCGTCAAAAATATATTTATTCATATTTGTCTGAAAGGATTTACCCTGAAAGCCCTTATGATTGGAAGGATCGGGATTGGTATGAGAAGAATAGTCAGGCTTTATTCTTAATGGAGATACCTTTTCCATTTTATATTGAGTCATGGTTCGGGAAATTTGTAACGGGGATGGTCGAGCCGGGGATGGTATTTTTTCCTGAAAGAGGGTATGATTGGCCGATGAAGGGGTTAAAGATGAGACGGGCAAAACGGCTAGAGCGGAATATATATTTGAGGTATTAATGGGAAGTAATACTCCCTATAAAACTTCTCATAATCTTCACCCACTACTGGGGTTGGGGCGATCTTCAAAGTCGTTTTATGATTACCGGGAATTAAATCCTTATCGTTGTTGGGAATTATTGGAAGAGTCCGGTTTATGGATTCAATCGGAAGATTTTCCATTCGTCGGTTACCTGTTTGATCGAATGGCGTTGAATCGAGGAAAGTATGTCGCATCGTTTTTGTATGTTTCTTCGACGAGGCAACATCGTCGGGATCGTCGATTAACTTACGGGAGTCTTGCGGGGCATAATTTATATACAATTTTTCAGGATCGTACGATGCGGCAGGATATTCTTTACGATTCATATATATTGAAAGAACAGGAGTTTGTAGATCGAATCACAGAGAATGTACCAATAGACACGTTTCTTATCACTTTTGGGGAGCTTGCTCGCTCTCTGCGTGGAAGGGTGGATATTGATGTTTTTGAGCAGAAAATGAATGCTTGTTTAGGAAAAGAGTTACATTTGAAAGAACTTCTTAAGGATTGGTTATACACGGAACATCGCCAATTTTTTAAAAGTAAAGGATTTATATGAGAATCATTATCCGGCAGGTAGAGAGGAACGTCATGAAGGGAGAGAATCGTATTATTTCTGATACAGAATGGATCGAGTTGAAAGGTAAGGTGATGAATTGTGGAAAGACAGGAGGTGTAGTTACTGTGAATTTTATGGGATTATTAGGGATACAGCCTATTCGGGAACATTATACATGTTATTTGAATCCGGGAGAAGCCAAATCATTTTATCTGGTTCTAGAGGTGGTGAAAAATATTGCGAGTAGTAGTTTTTATACAGGACTTTCGGCTAATGAACCCAGACTGTTTGATTTCGACGTGATTCGACATGAAGAGGGAGTTGATGGTATGGGACCGGTGCCTATTACGTGGAAGAATATTGATCCGTCAGAGAGTTTTGTCAAGCCGAGAATGAGATTATCGTGGATAATGATGATACTGGTTTTAGCATAAAAGATGCTAACCGCACATGGTTACAGAAATGGTTTGAAAAGCCTTTGGAGCCGAGAAGTATTGGGGAACGATTCCGTCTCGCTGGACGCCTTCCGTGGATATGTATTATTATGGAGATTCCGTGCGTAGTTGTTATTTTTAAAGGATTTGGTAAGGGGATTACTCTGCAACATGGCGAACCAACTTGGAGGCCAGGGGAAAGTATCGGATATCGGCAAGAGTATCAAGACGAAATATTGATGGGTTTGCGTCTTTTGGTGCGCAGAAAGGTGTGATTTATCATTACAACCGTTAATTCCGCAAATGGAGAGAAGAACAAGTTGGAGTGGAATTAGATCACTTTTTTCAACCCTCGGCAATGGAAGGTTGGGTCTCTTTGGGAGAATTTGATCTCCCGCAGGGGGAAGTCTCCGTCACTCTCTCGACTATGACGAGTTGGGACGGACTATGTTGCGGTGGTTGCTGATGTCGTGAAATGGGAAAAAAATTGGAAGATTAATTTTATGCGTTTTGCACGGTATTTAACACTCTCAATAAATTATCTCCCCATAATTTATGCAGTTCCTCGGCAGAATATCCTTGTCGGAGAAGTTCAACGGTGAGGTTAATCACTTCATTGGCAGCCCGGCAACCGGATTAGTTTTTCGGTGTCGTCACCGTCAAAGTCTGTACCGATACCCACGTGGTCAATGCCGACAAGTCGCACGATATGATTGATATGTGCCACGGCGTCCAGAATCGTCGGGTTGGGTTGTTTATTTAAAAACCAGTTGTAGAGGCATACCTGTACTACTCCACCTTTGGCCGCGATCGCCCTGATCTGATCATCCGTAAGATTCCGCGGGTGATCGCATAAAGCCCGGGAGGATGAGTGGGAAGCGATGATGGGGGCCGTGCTGAGTTCCAGTACATCCTGTACCGTTTTTACGCTGGTATGCGAAATGTCGATGATGATACCGAGGCGGTTCATCTCTTTCACGACTTTGCGACCGAACGGGCTCAAGCCATTGTGTTCCGGTTCTCCTTTGGCGGAATCACAAATATCATTACTCCCGTTATGGCATAAGGTGATGTACGTGATCCCCATGTCTTTGAACATGGAAAGATTGTTGAGGTCTTTGCCGATGGCATACCCGTTTTCGATGGCAAGGAAGATGGCTTTCTTCCCGGCATTTTTCAAATAGATCAAATCATCCACGTTATAGGCAATGCCTACCGGCTTTCGTTGAGTTTTTCACCTGTTCGGAAATCTGGTAAAAAGATATCCACGGCTTTTTGCGTGGCAGCTTGCAGGGATTCATCATCCCGGGCATCTTGGTGAAGATAGGCTACCATGAAAACGGCATCTTCTCGTCCTTCCTGCATTTTGGGGAGATCGACTTTGACATCCTCATGACGTTCCCCTCGAAATTGAATCCTTCGGTGAATTTCATCGGGGTGTCACAATGGGAATCCGACGATAAGACTGTTTCGGTGAATCTCTTTGGCTTTCTTAAACAAGGCTGCCTCGTCCACGAAATAATGGAATAATTTCATCATTTGCTCGTCCGGGCGAACGGCCATTTTTTCCGGGTGCCATTGCACGCTGAATACGCGGTGTCCGGGCATCCCTTCCATGGCCTCCACGATCCCGTCGGGAGGTGGCACTTACCCGGAATCCGGGAGCCACGTCTTTGACTGCTTGATGGTGGTATGAATTTACGATCAAGGAGTCAGTTCCGAGAACAGAGTGGAGTACGGTGTTGTTGACAATGTTTACCGTGTGGGAACCGAATTCCCGGCTGATGGACTGGCTGTGTTTCAATAATTGCTGTTCATGCTGGGAATAGATGTCCTGATAGTTTGTCCCCCCGAAAGCCATGTTGATAATCTGGTGCCCGCGGCAGATTCCGAAGATGGGGATTTGTCGGTCGGCTGCCAGTTTTACCAGCGTGAAATCGAATTGATCTCTGGCGGCATCAATACTTCCGAGCGGGGGGAGAGGCTCCTCGTTCCCGTACAGCGGATTAATATCCCCACCTCCGGTAAGCATCAATCCGTCGAGTGTTTCGATGGTCTTCCGGAGCGTTTCGATGTCGTTATGCACGGAAGTAGCACGGGTATGGCTCCCGCTTGCAGGATCGAGATCACGTACGAGTGTTCGATACACGAGTTCCCTGTTTTCGAAATTGGCAGAAATGCCGATCAAGGGCAAATCGTGTTGTGACTGGCGATAGTCAATCGCCCGGTATAGGGTGTCCAGCTTTGCCGGATAAACAATATTATTCATTGTGGTGTAAATTAAAAATAGGATTACCAATAAAATTCTGTTCATGGTATGTACGTGATCAGGGGAAATGTAGTTCCGCTCCTTTCGGGTGAACGATTAATTCTACGTTTGCTCCTAGGATCAGGGGAAAATTGTCGCACGTGTCCGGCCGGAAGACCGAAACATACGGGGTACGTGTAATCTTCCACGGCGTCATGAATCAGTTTATACACTTCTGCTTTAAATTCCGGGGTCGAGTCTTTTCCCGAATTCCCCGACGATCAATCCGGCTAAGTGCTGGAATTTTCCAGCGTATTTCATACATTTCACGTTCCGGTCAATTTCGTACAGATCGTCAGACGGGTCCTCGATGAAAAGGATCGTCCCTCTCGTGTTCCGTTCGATGCAAGTGTCATGCAGGTTATGCACCCATTGCAACATTCCACCGATCATTTCTGTTGCCACGATTCCCGGTCGGTTGAATGGGTGGGCGGGTATGGCGTATGAGGAGATAATCCCGAAAAGGAAATTCCGTAATTGCGTGACCACTTCCGGGAAGTTGTGTTGTAATCGGAAGGCATGAAGGCGTGTAAACTCTCGATTCCGAGGGAATGGAGTTTGGCGTGTAACACCGTGATGTCGTTCATCCCGCTTACCCATTTGGGGTTTCCTTGAAATATGGAATAATCCGCCTCTTGTACGATACGTAACATCCCGTAATCTCCCACCATGCACCAGATGGCCCGATGTCCTCGGCGTCAAGAGCTGTTTGTAAATCATGTAATCGTTCTTCATCCGTGCCTGCCAATCTCCCGTGTCGGGAAAGAACGTGTTGTCCGGGTACTGGCTCCAACTCCCAAGAGGTCAGGAGTGAACAGGCCGCATCCAGCTGTTCTTTTGTTGCAACGCCAGAGGGTGAAATTAAAAGCCACCTTATCTCCCGGCTGCAGGTATATAGGTCGTAACATAAAAGTTGAAGTTTTGTTATTATAGTACGAAGGTAACTAATATTTTTCTAACTTTGCGCCACTAGAGTTTAAAAGTTTATAAACTGGATATATGAGTAAGTTCAAGAGAAATTTGATTACCACGGCTTTGCCCTATGCGAATGGACCCGTGCATATCGGACACTTGGCGGGGGTATACGTGCCTGCCGATATTTACGTGAGATATCTGAGGAAAAAGGGTGAGGATGTGGCATTTATCGGTGGATCGGACGAACACGGGGTGCCGATCACGATCAAGGCTCAAAAAGAGGGTGTGACCCCGCAGGATATTGTCGATCGTTATCACAAGATTATCAAGGATTCTTTCGAGGAATTGGGTATTTCTTTCGATATCTATTCCCGGACAAGTTCGAAGACACATCATGAGTTATCTTCGGCTTTTTTCAAGAAGCTGTATGACGAGGGAAAATTTATCGAAAAGACCTCGATGCAATTCTACGACGAGAAGGCAGGGCAATTTTTGGCAGACCGTTATATCGTGGGGAAATGTCCTCATTGCGGTAATGAACGAGCTTACGGCGATCAATGTGAGGCTTGTGGGACTAGCTTGAATGCTACCGATTTGATTGATCCGGTGTCCGCGATCACGGGAAACAAACCGGAACTGAAAGAGACAAAGCACTGGTATTTGCCTTTGGATCAGTATGAAGGCTGGTTGAAAGAGTGGATTCTAGAAGAACATAAAGAGTGGAAACCGAATGTATACGGGCAATGTAAATCTTGGTTGGACAACGGTTTGCAACCTCGTGCGGTGACCCGTGATTTGGATTGGGGGGTACCTGTTCCGATCGAGGGTGCCGAGGAAAAGTGCTTTACGTGTGGTTTGATGCCCCGATCGGGTATATTTCTGCCACGAAAGATTTGACCCCGGAATGGGAAAAATACTGGAAAGACCCGGAGACCCGGATGATTCATTTTATCGGGAAGGATAATATTGTTTTCCATTGTATCATTTTCCCGGCTATGTTGAAAGCCGATGGTTCTTATATATTACCGGATAACGTGCCGGCCAACGAGTTCTTGAATTTGGAAGGAGATAAGATTTCCACTTCCCGGAACTGGGCGGTATGGTTGCACGAGTATCTCGTGGAATTCCCCGGTAAACAGGACGTGTTACGCTACGTGTTGACGGCAAACGCTCCCGAAACGAAAGATAATGACTTTACCTGGAAAGATTTCCAAACTCGGAATAACAGCGAGTTGGTGGCTATCTATGGAAACTTCATTAACCGTACGCTGGTGTTGACGCAAAAGTATTTTGCCAACCGGGTACCGGAACGGGGTGAGTTGACGGATTACGATAAAGAAGTTCTGGCTGAAATTCCGCAAATCGTGGAACGTGTAGAGAAGAGTCTGGAAACCTTCCATTTCCGTGATGCGTTGAAAGAGGCGATGAATCTGGCTCGTTTGGGTAATAAATACTTGGCGGATACCGAACCTTGGAAAGTGATCAAGACGGACGAGGGACGGGTGAAGACGATTCTGAATATCTGTTTACAGATTTCTGCCAACCTTTCCACGTTGATGGAACCGTTCATGCCATTCTCTTCTCAGAAATTACGTGAGTTCATGAATATTGACGTGATTGATTGGGCTAAAATGGGTGATGGCGGGATTCCTGCCGGGCATGAATTGGGAGAGGCCGGATTGTTGTTCGAGAAGATCGAGGATGCAACGATTCAAGCCCAGATCGATAAATTGTTAGCTACCAAGAAAGCAAACGAGATGGCTTCCGTGAAGGCCGCCCCTGCCAAGGAGAATATCCAGTATGAGGATTTCATGAAAATGGATATTCGGGTAGGTACGATCATTGCTGCCGAGAAAGTGGCTAAGACCAAAAAGTTGATGAAATTGACCGTGGACACGGGAATTGACGAACGTACGATTGTTTCGGGTATAGCCGAGCATTACACGCCGGAAGAGGTGATCGGTCGTCAAGTCAGCGTGTTGGTTAACTTGGAACCGAAACCGTTAAAAGGCATCGTGTCACAAGGAATGATTTTGATGGCCGAGAATGCCGATGGAACGCTTTCCTTTGTTTCACCGGATAAAGAGGTGAAACCGGGATCGGAAGTTCGATAACGACTATTTACGCGGGTTAACCCGATAGGATCATTACGGAGTGTAACGAATGATACTGAAATGACCTTCGTTACATTCTTTTTTATGCCTGTTTTTATAAATATCAGCATAAAATCAAGATTTCCCGATAAATTGTATCTCTTAAAAAAATTGAGGTTTTAGGGGTGAATTATGATTTCGTTAACGCTCTGTTGTGAGCATGAAATACCCGTTTAACTCCTTGGATGTGGGAAAGCCGCTTTGGTTAATTATTATAAAAGAGGATTATCTTTTTTAAGCCTAACATATATTTAACCTTATGACAACTAAAGTATAACTTGGATAATTTTTTTCCCGGTAGGGGGAAGTGTCGTACTTTTGTATTGTTGAAAGATAACAACAACGAAATAAAGAGAGTTTAAAAATAGTTGTCTAATTTTTAAATATAAAATAAAATGATGAAGTATATTATAATAGTATTCGTGGCTGTAATTACAGTGTTTATCGGTGGACGTAGTTTAAACCAAGCTAAAGCTGAAAAAATCGTATGTGCTTTATGCCGATCAAGAGAATGTAGAAAACACTACCGCGGTTGCTCCGGTGCAGAAAGTAGCAAGTCAAGATACGATCTTCGGACCGGTTAGTCTTCCTGAGGTGAAAGTGAATGTGAAGAAAAAGTAAATCACGTGATATAAGATCAGGTTATCAACTAAGAATAAGTAGAGAAGAGAGCTGTCGGCAAAATCCATTCCAAATAGCGTTTCGAGATGCAAACCATAAAGCGTTATGTTTTCTTTCGTACCGCGGGATCATTTGGCAGAGATATTGTACAGGACTTTTGGAAAATGGACCGCGTGGTTTTCCTAACGTAAAAACGATAAAAACTTTTCTTTATAATAGTGTGCAGCATCGGTGCTTGAATTATCTTCGGGATTTGGAAAATTCGGGATCGGAATTATAAGAATTTGAACAAGGAAGAGTTGGATGAAGACTATTTTCTTTGTCAGCAAATTCGAGCTGATGATGGTGGCGGAACTTTTTGATGCGATTGATGAGTTACCGGATAGATGCAAGGAAATCTTTAAGCGTTCATACGTGGATGGCCAAAGAGGAACGGAAGATTGCCGAAGAGTTGAATATCCTGAACACGATAAAAACTCAAAAGCAGCGAGCAAAGTCTTCCCACAGGAAGGTTGGGGGATTTGTTCGTTTATGCGGGTATGTTTTCCCGGGCTTATGATTCTAGAGGACTACCTTAGGGGTACCCATCTTTCACAGAGATTCGATAGGTATTTTATTTATAGTTCATTGAGACTATAGAGCATTCATCTGCATTTATCTTGCATTCATCTTCCATAAAATAGGTGTTTGAATCAATTTTGTTTGCAGCTGGCAGAAAGGGGATATACGTGTATATTTGTTATACGTGAAGTTATGAGCGGATGAGAATAAATGATAGGGTATCCGTGGCTTTGATATAGTGGATCGGTGTGTTTATATAAAATGTATGATTTTTTTTTAATACTCTTGTCACCTATTTCCTAGTTGAGTGTGTTTGAGGTGTGAAATAAGATACATGAAAATGGGAAAAAAGAGATATATGAGTTGCTCCTTGCTTATTTGCGGGGAAGACATTTCGGAGAAGGAGATGATCCGACTTCAGGGGTGGTTGGCAGAAAACGAGCGGCACCGAAAGTTGATGGAGGAGCTGGGATAAAGAAGTTTTACGGCGGGAAATCGGAGACGTATGCTTCGTTTGGATACGTCTCGATGTTGGAGTCAGTTAAAGGAGGTGATGGATAAAACTTCGAAGATCCCGTTTTGTCGTGGAGCATATGGAGAAGTGTGGCAGCCGTGTTGGTGGTCGCTGCCGTAGGAGTGATTGTTGTACAGGCAAATAACGGATTCATTTCGATCGGGGAGGAACAAAGTTGATTGTTGCCCGAATTGAGCCGGGTAGAACTCAGGCGGTGTTGATCGGGGAAGGGACAACAATTGTTATTACAAGGATTGAAAGATACTTGTTTGAATTTTGCAGAATGACTTAAATGAAACGAGGATTTGAAGACTTTGTCTATGCTTTTCGCGGATGCCGGAATGGCACACGTTGCGGATTCCAAAGGAGGGAGGCCAAAGACGTGCTGGATGATGGGACGGAAATTTGGTTGAATATAAGCTTCTGAATTGAGGTATCCTGCGGCTCACTTTTGTCGGTAATGAAAGGCGGGTTTATTTGACGGGCGAGGCTTATTTTCAAGTGGGTCCGGAATGAAGTGGTTCCTGCTTATTTGGAAACGCGGATATGGATGTGAAGGTAACATCCTTTAACGTGTCGGCATATGAAGATGAGGAGAATAGTCATGCGACTCTTTGGAAGGTCGGGTTGAGGTGGATGATAAGATTAACGGGGAAAAGGTGACGTTGACACCCGGTAAACAGGCGTTGTTACAAGGAAAAGAGATGATTGTCCGAGAGGTAAACACCAAATTGTATTCCATGTGGAGGTTGGATCGATTTACATTTTCCAGTGAGGATATGGAGGGGTCATCCGGAAGTTGTCCCGCTGGTATAATGTGGATTTCTTCTTCTCGAACACTTCGATGAAGCAAAACGTTTCACGGGGTCTTTACCGAAATATTCAGATATATCCCAAGTTTTGAGGATGATAGAGATGACAACAGATATTAAATTTCAGGTGAAAGGAAACACAATAATAATACAATAAAAAACAGGAGGTGTTCGTACCACTTCCCGTTTCATTGAAAAATTGATTCTGATATAAACAATTTAACCCTACAAAGTTATGAAAAAAAAACCGAATGTAAGGGCAGGGGATGGTCTGCCTTAAAAAAATCTGTACGATTATGAAACTTTGTCTTATTCTATCGTTGTTTGCAGTTTTTCTCCGTGTCGGCAGGAAGTATGGCTCAGAATGCCAAGTTGTCTATGGAGAAAAAATCTGTAAGTCTTATTGAAGTACTGAATGAATTGAGTGAAAAGTCTGATTACGAGTTTTTCTACAATGACAATGAAGTGAAGGAGTGAAAGTTTCCGTGTCCGTGAAAGATGCAACGGTATCGGAAATTTTGGATCACGTGTTGCAAGGAACGGCTCTCAAGTATCAAATCGTGGATCATGTGATTGTCATTAGTCCGCAAAGGATGAGCAGGCTCAGGAGAAAGGAGTCTGGCGTGTCTCGGGATTGTAAAGGATCAGCATGGGGTTCCGTTGCCGGGGGTGACGATTATATTGAAAGGTTCTTCTACCGGAACGGCCACGGATGCAAGTGGAAAGTTTAAGATGCACTTTATAGATGAAAATGAAACAGTGACTTTGGTGTTCTCTTTTATCGGAATGATTTCGCGGGAAGTGGTGGTAAAGGATTTCATAAAGGAGAATCTTGAATTGTGATGCATTCCGAGGAGGAGAAATTGGATGAAGTTATCGTTACCGGGATGGGAAATAAATCAAAAAATAGTTTTACAGGGTCAGCGACCGTGGTGGTGAGTCGACAACAGCTGATGAGCGTAGGCACAAAAGTCTTTTGCAGAGTTTGGCTGCTTTTGTTCCAGGTTTGCAGATTGTGAAAAACAACGAGATGGGATCCGATCCGAAACACGCGGCCGGAAATTTTGATCCGCGGTCGGAGTAGTTTGAGGGATCATCCAATGTACCGACTTTATAGTGGATAGGGCAGAAGTCGATTTGGATTATGTTTTTGATGGATATGAATGACGTGGAGACGATGACCGTGTTGAAGGATGCTTCGGCTTCAGCCTTGTACGGTTCCAAAGCGGCCAAAGGGGTTGTGGTGATCACAACAAAACCTTTACGTGCCGGAAAGTTGCGGTTTCCTAGCGGAACTTTGCGGACATCAATTCAGACGTGCGGGATTATGATTTGTTGAATGCGGCAGAAAAATTGGAGTACGAACGATTGGCCGGGGTATATGATGACAATGGAAAATTTCAATATGAAAAAGATACTGAATAAGCAACACGTAACTGAACGAAGTAATACTGGT
>VOFG01002509.1_pt1 | contig 42651 bp, 75 predicted proteins | sample 5384171 | NCBI WGS metagenome assembly VOFG01 (sample SAMN12384726, study PRJNA508395) | human gut metagenome | isolation source: healthy gut F | host: Homo sapiens
GGGAAGGATGCCTCTGGATTGTAGAAACCTCTGGCCATCATTGTAAAGCTCATCTGAGCTTCTGCGGTTTGCTGTTTCTCGCTGGATCCGTCTCTCTGCAGACACTGATGGCGAGGTCTCTGATTGACATTCCCATGAGGCTTCTGGCTCCATCTTCCGGACGCTTCTAATGTCATGCCGCTTCTCATGAGGAGGGAATCAGCAGCGGCGCGTCTGAACTTTATCCTCCCGTATTCCAGCTACCTGATGCCGGTCACACTGGGAGTGCTGGTTTCTCGTTCAAGGACTGCGGCTCTTACCGGTTCCTCGGTAGATCCGTTGTCGATGTAAGATCTGGCATCAGACCGAACTCTGTGACAGAGGTCCTCAATGCTGCGGATTCTCTTCGTTTTCTGCCTCGATGGCTCTCTGTGCGTTCTGTGGATCCTGTCCGCCGTTTCCACCTTCGCCTGCAGCAGGTGTCTGCTGTCTCTGGCCTTCCGGCGTGTTGTTTTGCTGGCAGCAGGAGTGGAACCCCTGTCGCCATGGGCGATGCCAGCACCAGCTGCTCTTAGCTGCGTCGATGCTTCTCTGCAGGAGTCAAATTCTGCGGCTTCCTCGCGTGTCATGTTGCGACCTGCGGATCTGGCAGCGTTTAATAATTCCTGCTGACGTGCGATCATCTGTTCAATCGTCATTTTCTTTTTACCTCCATTGGTTTTTGTTTATTTTGAAGTTTGCCGCTCATAGATATCGAGTGGGATGTCCTGTGTTCCGGGTTCGGATTTTTCCTCCATTTCCTTCCCACACCTACGGTTGGATCTGCTGGGACACTAACGATGCTTTATCTCGTAAGGCGCCCACTTCTTAGCGATCGAGCATTTTGGTCCCAATGAATCTGCCATCCGTCGAGGTCTTGTTTGGCATTACTTCCTCCCCAGTCGTCTACCAGGTATCCTACGGATACGCCTTTTGAGGGTTCCGCTTTTACTTTCTGGTAGATCACTTCGACGCTTGCGTCTGAATCAAATTCGATTGTAGCCATTCCGCGTCCGTTATCTATCCACGCTTTGTGATCTTGCCGATCATCGTCGCGGTCATGGTTGAAAAGCACGCATCCGATCTCATTCAGTCTGGTCAGATCGACGCAGCCTTGAATGGTCGAGGATCTCCTGTCCGAACCATCTTGCATATGGTTCTTCAGATGAGAAGTTTGCCTCGAATGTCTGTGCCTGTTATCTATCCTTCGAGTGCTCTGATTGAACCTCTTGCAGTTCCTCTCAGGCCTCTATTCCCTGTCCTTTCGCCTGATGCTGACTGACCTTCTTTTTCCGTCTCCGGACTGTGTGCCCTTGTCATCATCGTTGGTTCCTTCCTCCCTGGCCGTCTCCGGTTTTGATCATCCGGTTTTATGGCTCTGGCTTCGGTTCTTCTTCTTTTTCTGCTCCGAGTTTGCCATCGAATATCCACACCTCCTAAGTCATAGCCTTTCTTTTTCGCATTAATACTGATTACTTCCAGGTTGTCATCATCGATCTGCTGGCGCTTCCAGTCGCGGCCGTTCGGCAGCGATCTCTCTTTGTATGTCTTCTGTCCGGTATTCAGCGCGGTCTTGTTTGCGCTGATTCCTTCCAGTGGATCGATCCACTTTAGGCTTTGATCCATCCGTGCTCCAGGTAGTCATCCTTCTTTGTCCAGAAGTCTTTGTTTTACCTTGATCAGTCCTGCCAGATAGCAGCTGATCACGAATGTCTCATAAATCTCATCGAGAATGGCCAGAATTGCTTCGACTTCCTCCTGGTAGGTCATCTCATCCTGATGGCTCCCTGTCTTGCCGGATGCGTAGTTGGTCTCGCTCATGCTTTTCGCGGGATGTCGCCTCGTATGAGAGTCCCTGACCTGCTCCCGATCATACGCTGCTGCAGCTTCGTGAAGGATGTAGCATCGCTTCCCTGGCCGGTCGGATTTACGACCTGGACTTCATCTCCGGCATTGAGCTCTTTAATCATTCCAGGTGTCAGCGTCTTTCCATCGTACTATGCTTTTCGACGTTTTCCGTCGCTGCATTTCTTCCGATGCCGACTGTCGGCAGCTGCTTTTATGAAAACAGACAGGCAGGTTGCGATTCGTTCCTTGACGGATACTGCAGTCATGAATTCGTTTGTGTCACGGATTCTGGTTGCTGTCTGGCCTCATATCGGACATTTCTCTGATCTGAGAAGGGCGGCGCTTTGTGTAATAAAAAATCACATCATTTGCATCGATTCTTCTTGGCTTCCAGCGAGAATCCGTCGATGCCGTACTGCCTGATCCAATATGCGACCGGTCTGTTGTATTTGTTGTACTCAATACCTCCGACGATTCGGTTTCCTCCGGCTGTCTCTCCAACCTGAGAGTGTCGAGCTCATCAACCTCGATCATCTGAAGTTTTGAACAGGATCATTCCGTCGTTGGTATAAACCTTCACGAATAAATTCCTCCATCCACCTTCTTCCTGGTCACTGCCATTCGGAGTATCTGGTTCAAGGTCTGCGTTCCGGTCACATCGCAGTTCCTTGCTTTGCACCATTTTTCCAGAGCTTCTCGATGTCTGCATTCAGCTTTGCGTTCTTCGTCTTGGCCTGCAGGTTATATCCTGCGCCGATGACGTTTCGCTTGTATGCTGATATCAGTGAATTCGCGATGTCGGAGTTTCTCTCCAGGTCTCGCGCTCTGGCTCTGATGGTGTCTCTGGACGTTCTGTCCGTCATTTCTGCGGAGTAGTTTGCCGCTCTCCATCCTGCATTCAGTCTGGAGTTGTTGCCTGCGTCATAGTTACGCAGTTCGTTGTATGTTGCACGCCATGCCGCACGCTTTGCTCCCCGCTTCCGGGCTGATCCATGCGACGACGTTATCTAGCCAGCTCATTTGGTCCATCACCTCCCATCAAAAAAGGCGACGTATGTGTTGTCCAGGAGACTGATGTCGCCCTCTGCGGCTATCTCTTGCCTCCAGTTCCTCTTTCAGCTTCCTGAGCTGGTAGAGGTCGGCTCTTGTCAGCTTACGGCTACCGATCTGATAAGACTGGCCGCCGATCAGAATTTTTCGGATTGCTGTTTGACTTCTCCGAGCAGCTCGGCGGTGCTGACATGTTACCGTCGAGCTCTTTGCTTTTCTTCACTCATGTCGTTTCCTCCTATATCCAGTTCTCGTTTTGCTTGATCCATGTTTTCCTCCGGCGCGTATGCTTCCTCCGGACGCTCCGCCTTGGCTTTGGCCTCAGCTTCGTCCTGCAGGTGTAGCGTTCTGACTCCGGAGATATCAGCTGCTGCCAGCGCATATACCTCTGCATCCAGGTAGTGGTTGTCGATGTGGCTGCGCTTTTGGCACCCATCTCTGAACGGTTCGGTTTCCGGATTTGACATTGACCTTGTGCTCTGCGGTTACCTGCTCGGCGTATTCTCTGTCGCATCCTTCAAAAGACCATCCAGCTTCCGCGGCCGTTTCGGCTTCTTCATTCGACCGGCGATCATGTCCTTGTACTTGTCGCCATCAACTAGCACCAGGTTCATTCCGTATGCCTGGCTTCCTTGCTTGTTGATCTTCGATAGCTTGAAGTGTGATAGCATCGGGTTGTTGGAACCCCTTGACCGCAAGCGCCCATTCTGAATTCAGGGCACAGAAGTCATACGTGCTGTCTGCGTCGTATCCGGAGTCGATCAGGCACAATGCCACGATCAGTTGGTCTCCGTCTTCTGTGAAGTACGGCGTCTTCATGATCTGCTCGATGTCCTGGAAGGATAACGCCTGGCCGTGTGCGATGTTCTGGCTCGTGATGTAGCTGCCCCACGCTCGTATGGTCCAGTAGAGTGATGTCTCCTGAACGTCCACTCCTGCAGTCAGGAACTTCGTCCAGCTTGGTGCTGTGAATTCCGGCCGCTCTGTCTGGCGTTCCAGCACGGTGTCGGCCGATGTCTTCAGCTTGGTGTCTTCCCATGGTTCTGCGAGCCATGAGTTCGTGAAGTTCTGCAGCTTGTCCGGATCGTCCTTGCTGTCAGGAATTCTTTCACGATTTCTGAAAAGCGGACGAACGGACTATAAAGTGTGTTGATCCAAAATCCTACCTTGCGGTTGTACTTTGAATTCTCGCGCACAGTCTTCCACTCTCCGTATCGGAGCATCTGTTCCTTGTCCTGGTCCGTGATGTCTCCGCCGCATTCCTGGCACCGGTAGACTGCCATGTCGGCTCTGTCCTGGTTGCTCAGGTCGTCCCCGGATGGAAACTTCAAATGCTGAAACGTGAGCTCTATCATGGATCCGCAGTGCGGGCACGGTATGAAGTAATGCTTTTCGATATCCGCATCCATGAGTGCCTTCCAAATATGGCCGGTGGCCAGAGTTGGCGTTGACGTCATGTAGATCTTCCTGTTTCGGAAGGTCTTGGTTCTCTCCATCGCCAGTGAGATTGGATCCGACTCTTTCTTGGATGATCCTGGGTATTTATCCACCTCATCCAGGAACAGGTACTTGATCGCCTTCGACGCCAGGGACGATGGCGAGTTGGATCCGGCCAGCGACAGGTACATTCCATCAAACTGCAGCTCCAGCTGCGATGATTCGTTTTTGTTGTAAAGCGATTTCAGCGTCCTGGTTGCCATGATCATTGGTTCCAGTCGGTTCTCGCTGATACTCTTGGCCAGGATGTCTGTTGGGTAGACGATCATGGTCGGGGATGGATCCTGCTGGATAACGTATCCGAGCATGTTCTGAAGGGCTTCGGTTCCTCCGACCTGTGTCGGTTTTACGAAGATAATTCTTTCCGTGTCGTAATTGATGAGCTCATCCATGATCTCTCCTTCAGGTACGGCGTCTTGTCATTTCGCCATGGTCCTGGGAGGGCGGATGTCTTTGAGTCTAGGACTCTGTAGTTTTCTGCCCACTCTGAAACGGTTATGTTCTCAGGCGGGCAGAGCTGCTTGAGTGCGTCTGCCTGGTATTGTGTGACTGGAAATTTACGAATCTGTATTCTTTCTTCTTTAAGGGTGCCATCTTTCTTCACATCCTCTGGTCCCACTATTCCGGTAATGACAAACGCTCCGAGCAGTCTGTTTACTTCCGCGGCTATCTCCTTTTCGCATCGCCTCAGTTCAGACGGTTCCATCTGTCCTGAAAGCATCCCGGTTACCCTGGCCGGTATGCTCATAGCGAATTTTTAAATACAACAAAAATTTAGCGTAGTCGAGTTTTACTTCTTCTACGCTAATGTACTGACCGGCTGCTATCTCGGTCTTCAATCTATGCAGTTCTCCTTGGCTCCTTCAGGGCGATGTCGGCCTGCATCTTCTGTTCCCTGAGTTCGATCTCCTTATCGGTACGGTGCTGCTTTCCGTAGGCCTTGTCTGATAGGTATTTGACGTATGCCCTGGATCGTAGGCACGAGGTCGTATCTTCGGACGCTCTTTCCATCTTCCAGGATCTTGGTGGTGGATATGATGCCTTCCTGGGTGAGCTGCTGCACGCGGCGGACGGTCACTCCGAAAAGCTGCGCGATGATCTCTGTCCGATAAAAGCTGCCTTTTACTTCTCCATCACTCATCTGAGCGTACCCCCCCGCAAAATTTCGGCCATGATTTCGTATTGGTTCATCATAGGCTCACCTCCAACTTCCCTGGCTCTTACAGCCTTTTTCCTGTGAATTCTTCCCATCGGTGGACGATTACGTCGCAGAACTTCTCATCAAGCTCCATTAGAAACGCCCGGCGGCCGATCTGCTCTGCTGCCATGAGTGTGGATCCGCTGCCTCCGAATAAATCGAGGACGTTCCATCCTGGCTTGCTGGAGTTCCGCATCAGCCTTCCGACCAGGTTTACCGGCTTCATTGTTGGATGCACGTCGTTCTTTGTCGGCTTCTTCTCAAAGAGGACGGTCGTCTGGTCTTTGTACTGGGCGATGATCTGATTGATGTATGTGATCAGGTCTTCTTCTTCATGGATTCCAGGTCGAGTTCATCCTCCAGGAGGATTGTGTCCTGGCTTCGGTCGTCGATGAAGTAATGCGCAGCGCCTTCTTTCCATCCGTAGAGGATTGGTTCGTGGCGCCATTGGTAATCCTGGCGACCGAGCACGAAGGAGTTCTTTTCCCATATCAGACACTCTGCCAGCTTGAATCCGGCATCTCTGAATGCACGCCTGAACGCCAGGCCTTCGCTGTCTGCGTGGAATATGTACGCTGCGGCTCCTGGTTTCATGTTCTCGAACATGGCCAGGAATGCATTCTGAAGGAAATCCTCAAAAGGACCCCCTCGTCCATGTTGTCGTTTTTGATGGATCCGTCCTTGTAGTTGACGTTGTACGGCGGATCCGTGATCACGAGGTCTGCTTCCTCGCCGCCCATCAGGGTGTTGACGTCGCCGAGGTCGGTGGAATCTCCGCACATGAGTCTGTGGTCTCCCAGGATCCAGATGTCTCCGCGCTGGGTGACCGGTTCCTCGATGGATTCATAGTCTGCGTCGGCATCGAAGTCGTCATCTTCGGCTTCCACGTCCTTGTCGAGTCGGATCACGAGGTCTTCGACCCTTTGGAACTGAAACCGGTCGCTGTCAGATCGTAATCATTGAGATCGAGGTCGAGCAGCAGGTCTTTCAGCTTGATCTCATCCCATTCTCCTGTGATTTTGTTCAGCGCAATATTGAGCGCCTTCTCATTATTCTTGTCCAGATCGACCACGACGACCTGCGCCTCGGTGTATCCGAGGTCCTTCATAACGTTGTAGCGCTGGTGGCCTCCGATGATGGTTCCGTCCTGGTTTATGATGATCGGATCCACGTATCCGAAGGTCTCAATGCTACGCTTGATGTTCTGATATTCTGGATCGGCTGGCTGCAGCTGGACTCTTGGTTGTATTCCGCCGGGCGCAAGCTGGCCAGGCTTCGTGTCTCCATTTTCATTTCTGTTGTCATCCGATCTGCCTCCAATCTGTTATAAATTCTTTGATGTACCGGCTGGGCGTAACGAAACGCGAAAAAATTAAGGTCATATCCGGGAAAGCATCGGGCCTTCCTCGCTCCGCTGTAAAAATTAAACAAAAGTAGTACCTATGATTTGTGCATTACTGACAAAGCAAAAGAGACCAGCTCTTTGTGCTGATCTCTTTCGATGTGGTGCTGCTTCTGTTTGTTTAGATTGCAGAATGTTCGCTCTATGCCTTGGTGCGTCTGTCTCTCTCATCCGCCTGCCTCGATGCTGTTACTACTATACCACATGCAAAGTGGTGCATGGTGTCGCATCTTTCATCTGATGCAGGTGTGCTGCTTGCCTTGGTGCCCTGTCTGCCCTGTGCTGTGCGTGCTGCAGGCGCGTGGCTGCTGGGTGTGTGCGTGAGCCTGGCCTTGCTGTGTGCCCTGCCTCCTGGCCTGCCTGTGTCCCTGTGGCCTGGTGCTGTGGGGCTGTGCTCTGCCCTGCTCCCTGTGTGTGGGCCTGCTATGCCTGCCCTGTGGACTTGGCTTGTGCCGTGGCCTTGTGTATAGGCCTCGTATAAGCCCCTGCTATATGGGCCTATTTTGCGGCCTTGTATTTCGGGCCTTATATGGGCCTCTGAAAAAGCGCTTTATTTTCGCCTGTTTTTTCGGCTATGTATTTCCAGGCTTTTTCGGGCTTTATTTTCGCCTTAAAATTTCCGGCCAGATTTTCCGGGCCTCAAAGGCTGGATTTTTTCTCCGGATTTTTCGCGTAGATTTTTCCGGAGAAAATTTCCCGGCATTTTTCCTGGCCTTATTTTCGCGGCGGTATCTGGCTTCCTCTTTTTTCTCGATGTAATATTCATACGATTCCCGGTTCTCCGTGACAAGTTCTTTCACGTAGTTAAATTCCAGGAGCTCGTACATGGCGGCCTTGTGGATTCTGTGGCACTGGCTTTTTTGACATCGGGATTCCTCTGCGATCTCTCCCCATTCATATATTATCGATGTGGCGGAGCTCGCAGATCTCGCGCTCCATAGATTCCTCCGGTAAAAAATTCAGGATCGTTGCCACGCTGACCATGGATTTATCGGCCTTGGCTTTCTGCTCGTAGATCCTGTCTTCAATGTCGGCCAGCTTCATAAGGATTCCGGCTGCGCCTTCGCTGTTGCCTCCACTTCTCGGCAGTGGATCGTATCCCTGCCCTCCGATCGGAGAGTCACGCTCAGCATTGATCTCAAGAAGCCGGACCTCTAGCTGTTTTTTTTCGGCGCTTCGCTCGGACATACTGGCCGAGCATCCATTCTAATACTGATCTATCGTTCTCCAATTCTTCGTTGATTTTCTGCATCGCATTTCTCTCCTTTTCTTTGATTTCCGAGCTTGTTACCGGGGAGATTCCCTGGCTTTTACGCGCTCGATGATTCTTAGCGTCTGCTTTGCCGACAGGTATCCTTGCATCGATCCATTGGCCCATATCTCCAATAAGTTCATGATGCTTCCGTAGCTGCACTGGTGCTCTATGACGGATATTTCCTTCGTTGGTTCCGGCAGCGGGACTATGATCTGATATCCGTCGTATAGGTCGTGCTGCTCATGCTCGATCTTTCTCTCCTGGAGCATCTGCCCCAGGAGAATGATTTCACTGTATTTTTTCGACTTATTTCATCGTCGTCGCTCTCGATCTCGCTGCCTTCCTCTTGCTGGTTCTGCGCTGCCTGTTGCATCATGGCTCCAAAAAGCGCCGCCATTGGATTGATCTGCGGCTGCGCTGGCTGCTTCGGTTCGTTCTGCGCATCGATCATTCTTAAAACCATAGTGACGCCCATCGCTGTCTGAATGGCCAGATCTGGATTGTGCGTCTTGTCCAGCGCTCTCAGGTAGCTTTCCAGGTATGCGTCTGTGTAATCATGAATTTTATCGTTCTCCATTCCTTTTCCTCCTTATCCTGCAAATATCGACCAGATCAGCATGATCGCTCCGCCGATCACGATGATTGGAACCATGGCTATCATTGCTAAGACTGTGATCAGCCCGATCGCCGTTGCGATGGCTTCTCCGACTCTGGTTTCGTCGCAGATCTCGACGCTTGGGCACATTCCGGTGCTCCAGTAGCATCTTCCGTCGCATCCGTACTTCTTGGCTCTTTCCTGCTGTTTCTCTTCAGTTCTCTACTCTGTCTGCTCATCTTCTGCCTCCTTTAGCTTCTGACCGCACCACGGGCAGTATGGATAGATCTCTCTGTCTTTTCTTGAACGGATTCACTATGGCGCTCTGACCGCAGTTCGGGCATGCCAGCGTCTGGTCTCCGAAGCCGATCTCTTTGTTCTGCAGCGGCATGGCGATCTCTCTTTCTTGTCCTCTACTCTGAAGCATTTCAGCTTTCTTCCGATGATGTTGTGGTTGAATTCCCGCCTACTCCGTCATCGTCGCTGTACCAGACTCCGTGCAAGAATGGGATTCCAGCCCATTGTCCGATTGTTATCGCACATCACGATTCCATATGCTTTTCCTCGCGGGCACCAGACCGGAAGTCCGCCATTGTCTTCAGTTCTTTTAATGGTGAGCGGTTCCTGGTTTATCGACTCTCTTTTACTCATTGGCGTCATCCTCCCAGTTCCACAATCCCTGTCTTCCCCTTTGCCGGTATTGGTTTTTTCAAATAGCACCGGATTTTCAAACACCACGCGTATCTTCCTATCCGGTAGTCTCCGAACGCATACTCACTGCGGGATTGCTTCTTTTCAGGTGATCTCGAACTCCTTATTGATGTGGATGCAATTTACGAGGGTTGCTTTTCCGATGATTGATCCTCTTGGCAGGTCCTCGAAGTTATTCGGTGTGATTCCAGCTTCCTGGAAATGTCGGCCATCCGGATCGTCAATGTAGCATCCGCTTTGTATAGTCCTTCGGGTTCTTCCCTGCGTGGATTAAAACTTCCCCGCGATAGTTGGTTTTCCAGGATCTCGTTTCGTTCATTTTGTGACCGCTTGCGATCAGTGTCGCCCATGGCTGTATAATGGTTAGTGCTTTCATGACTGCTCGCTTTCTGAAAAAAGCTCGGCCAGACGTTCCTTGATTCTGTTCCACACGATCGGCCCGATGCCCTTGACGCCCTGCAGCGCTTTTTCCACGTCCTGAAGCTCTACTCGGGCACGGATTCTTTTCCGTCTGCATATCCGTTCTTGTAGACGTCTGTCAGAAAGTCTTCCATCTGCTTGTGGTCATATCTCTTGATGTCTTTGTATTTGGTGCGGTTGATCATGTATTTATCTGTGGCTCTTTTCATATTCTTCCACCTCTCTGATTGCTTCCTCTGGCCAGCAGACGAACGCTGCGGTTCCGCCTGCGGCCTGGATCATCCTGGCTGTCTCCTCCTGCAGCTTGGATCTGATTCCGACGACTGGACGCTTGACCTCAAATCCGGAAGTAGTGACCATCCTTTATGAACATGACGTCCGGGATGCCTGCCTGGCTGTATGCTCCCTGGGAGATCTTGGCCACGAAGGCATCCGGGTATCGTTTCTTCAGGGCTTCCTTGATCTTCGTCTGGTAGTAGCCTTCCTTCTTGATCAGCTTCCGAAGCTCAGCCAGCGCCTGCTTCTTAGTGCTTATCTGCTTTCTTTCCATGAAAGAAAGCATGAATTCGTTTTCGTCGAAGTCTTTTTCGTATTTCTCTAGCACGCTTCTTTTCCTCCTTTTCGGCCATCATCTTTCTGATGGCCTCAATCTGCTCTCTGTCGTCTCTTTCTGTGTTCATGGCTGCCCTCCTGTTAGATAGGCTCTGCCTCTGCGAATTCTTCCGGATCCTGCGCTGCCGGTTCTGTTCCGAGGTAGACGTCTTCCGGTTTCTTGTTTCCGGTGTTGGTCTCCAGGTAGCTTGTGGCCATCTGGTCTGCCATGTGCGTGAATAATACCAGCGGGTATTTCTCTGCGGCCTGGCAGTATGTCTGGATGATATTGGCTTCGCTCATTCCCATGTGCCATCTGATTGCGTATCGTTCCTCCATTGTCAGGTGGATAAACTCTGATGCCATCATGACTGATTTTTTTCTCCGTGTCCGTATGGGTTTGCGGTCGTTCACGGTGTAGACCGGATACTGTTCCCACTTCTGGTTCGCATCTTTTCTCCAGCGCATCTCGGTTGCGTAGAAGTTCACCTTGCAGAGGTCATGGAGCAGCGCCACGATGATGATGGATTCCTGCGGGATGGAGTCTAATCTCATACCTGCAGCCTGGAATTCCTGAACGTCTCCGGTCGTGGTTCCGAGGCCAGCCAGGCAGTCGTAAACATTGAGCGAATGCTGCAGCAGTCCTCCTTCGTAGCTGGAGTGGAATCTGGTTGACGCCGGTGCCGTGAAGAAGTCGGTCTTCTCCAGGAAGTCGATGAGCTTCTCGATTCCTTTCTCTTGGTGCTTCTTAATAATTCGATAAATCTTTCCTTGTTGGTCATCTGAATATTTCCTCCGTTTCTTTGTCTTTAAATGTGATTCTGTTCTCGATCGTCAGTCCGTATGCTCCGGCGATCGCTCTGATTGCTTTCATGGCTGCTTTGATGTCATACTCCCTGGTTGCCCGCTTCTTTGCTTTCGCAGCTTCCCTTTCTTCCCTGGATACGATTCCTACTGCCTGGTTGGCTGTCGGATCCGGATATCCTTCCGGGTTGTTTCCCTGGTAGTTCATTCCTGCCTCACCTCTTTCAAATATTTTTTTGAATCTCTCCGTGTCTTCCTTATGCTGCGCATCGATTCCTGCCTGGGTGGGCGGCATCATCAAAGTGAACGATGGCTCTGAAAAGGAAACCCACACGCCCGCTTCCGGGTGCCATGTCATGCCTGGCAGCAGGTCGCTTGTCACTTTTCCGTCCGGTTCCTGGTGGATGTGCTCCAGCCAGTACGGCGCGTATATTTCATACTTGACTCGGTCTGTGTAATATCCGCAGGCCAGGTTCTCTGCTTTTGTCAGATTGAATTCTTCAAATACTGCACGCGTGACTTCCTTCTGGTGCCCTGCTGCCTTTTCCTCATCGATGATTTTCTGAAGCGGATCGACCATGCTTTTGGCTTTCGCTCCGGTTAGATCCGGACCGGTTTTCAAAATTCCGAGCACCATGATGTGTTTCATGTAAATCTCAAATTGTGCACGGATTTCCTCTTTCAATTTTGCATAAGGCTTTTTTATATTTGGTTTCAGGAGTTCCAGCGGCACGTTTTCCCTGTTTTTACGCAGGGTTGCGATGTCCTGGTTTAGTTTTTCAGGTCTAATTCCACCATTCCCACTCCTTCTGTTCCCACTTCTGCATTTTGTGAGTGGGAACGTGACAAACCCTTATTTTACGCGGGTTGCGCTGGGTGTTCCCACTGTTCCCACTTTTTTTGAAATACACACCATGTTTTTTATAGAATTTTGCATGTGATGCATGAAATTCGTGCATCGTGTGTAAAATTTTCCACGAAACAATAAATAAGTGGAATTAGTGGAACAGTGGGAACATATCTATTAAAGCCGCGCGGTTGCTGGGTTTCTTGCGTTCCCACTTGCGTTCCCACTCGCGTTCCCACTTTTTGAGTGGGAACATTTTTCGGCGATTTTTGCACCTGTTATTTGAATGGCAGTTCTTCTTCCATGCCTTCCGGCACGCTCATGAATCCATCTGAATCCGTGAATGATTCCTGCTCGTATTTATCAGCTTCAGATTCGATGTCGTCGTCCTTTTCGCTGAACTGTCCGATCTTGAATTCCACGAACCTGCAGCTTCTTCCGTCAAATCGTCGCTTCACTGAGTATCGCTGCTTTCGAGTCGGATCCTTCGCTTGCCGTGGCGATCAGTCCATTGTCTGCCATGTATTTGAGCGTCTTCCTTGGACTGTATCCTGCCTTGGTCAGCGCCTGGTTCAGTGTTGATGGGAAGATATACGCCACGTTTCCGGATTCGCTCATGGTGCCGAGGGCATGTTCCGATGGCCTTTTCTCCGAAGTATGCCTTGTTGGAGATTACCCAGTCGGTGATGAACTGCACGGCGTTTTCGTTTACGTCTCCGGATGCTGCTGCGATCTGTTCCTGAAGGATGGACGCTGCCATCCTCTTGGCTCTGTTCCAGGACTCCTGGTTGATTGTTATCTGTTTTTCATCGTCTTTCCCTTCTTCCTTTTTTCGGATCCACTTTGGCTCCGGTGCGTCCTGGCTATCAAAGAACCATGTATCTATCATGGCATCGGCCAGAGCGACCGCACTGATTCCGGCCACATGGCTTCCGCTCTTTCCCTTTGCTATGCTCATCACGTATCGCAGCATCTCATCGTATTTATCGCAGATGCTTTTCTCTGAAACCTTCAGGACGTGTTCGATGAATTCCGGGCCCGCCCATCCGAAGTTCTGCGTTGATTCCTGGTGCATGAGGCTGGCCTGTTCTTCTGTCTCAAATGGTCCGCCGTAGATTTCCAGCACACGGGTACTGACACCTGTCTGTGATGTATCTGTGGAGAGTGGTTCCTCGCCGGTTGCCATGGCTACGGTTCTCCATTGTCTCATTGTCTGCAGGCCGCCGCCCTTTGCGCCTCTGATCTTTCCGGTACCGGATGCGATCATGTAGATTGTCTTCTCCAGTCCTTCCTGATTCTTTTCCGGCCAGCTGTCTCTCATCGATGCCGAGTGGCAGGTCGCAGTAAAATGCAGCGGTTCGCTCCAGGCCGACCTGGGTGGCGTTAAAGTTTACCATGAGTCGTTCCGGATCTCCCCAGGCTGACAGTGCTGCTTTTAATCCAGCGGTCTTTCCTCCTTTACTGGATCCCCAGTTGTATACGAAGAAAATTCTCTGTTTGATGATCCGCAGCAGGGGGGCTGCGAACGCTGCGGCCAGTATGAACCGGAACTTGTCACGTTCTCGGTGCGGCTGCATGGTGTCTTTCCATTTGTCAAAAGGATCCGGTCTGGCAGTATGCCGCGGCCATTCCCTTCTGTGATGGATCAATGTCCAGAACGATGTCTTTGTCGTGTCCTGGGATGAATCGCTTCCCTGGCTGCCATCCGAAGCTGGACGTTGCATCTGCTTTCGTGATGATGTCGATGTTCTCTGCCTCCAGAGCCGATAAAAACGGACGACCTGTTTTTGCGTTTTCGCTTGTTACTGTGCATCCAAGGTCTGCCAGGACAGTGATGCCTCTGGCTGTGAAGATCGTTGATCGTGGGTAGATTGCTCTGTGCCACTCATCGTCTCTCTTGAATGCGATCTCTATTTTTTCTTCTCCGGTTTCCAGGCTTCGGAGCCGCTGCGTCAGGATGATCGGTGTTCTGCAGACCATGACCGGTCCGTATGTCTTCTCATCTATGTGGCTGATTCCCTTTTCTGAATAAATCCAACCTTCCGGCTGGCGGAGATTGACCGGTGCTCCTTTGATGGATTCCGGTATCACGTCTGGTTCTGCCAGGTCTATTTCTTCTGCCCGCTCCAGGAGCTTCTGGATCTTGGCTGCGCCTTCCTCTTTTCCGAATTTGATGAAGACGTCGCTCGGATCCTTGATTCCGCCCAGTGTGCTGCAGCTGAATTTGTAAACCTTGCCAATGAATCCACCGTCCCGGAGTCCCTGGATGACTTTCCGCATGAACGTTTCGCCGCCCTGGTCCGGTTCCTGGTGGATGTATAGCTTTAAGTCCTGGAGCTGGTCGCTCATGTTCGGCTTGAACATGGAGGCTCCCGGCACTCCGAGGGGTGCTGATTCCCATGTACCACATGCTCTGCGTGTCGGACTCTCCTTCGACCAGGCAGGCGTATCCGCTCTGTCGCATCTGCGGGAGCCTCCATTCTCCGTAGAGGCATATCTTTCCACTGCTGCCGTATCTCCATCTGAATTCCTTACCTGCGAACCTCTTTCTATAGGTTGCCTCGGTTCCGTCTTCTTTCAGGTACGGGATCTTCATGTATGTGGTCTGGTCTTTTCTTTCTTTGTCGTTGCTGATGTGGCATGTGTCCCGGAGGAATTCCACCGGGAGCCTTTTTTCGAAGGCGTACTGCTCCATCGAATAGCTCCGGCGGGATGCTGCAGGTTTTTCTTTTTCTGGCATCTCCACATGGTAGTCTTCCATGATTCGCTTGTATGCGTCCTTCGTGCTGATGCCATTCATCTTGGCCACAAAGTCCACGTAGTTGCCGCCGATGTCCTCGCTGAAGCAGTGCCATCTTCCTGTCTTCAGATCTACTGAGAAGCTGTTTTTGAATCGTCATGGAACGGGCAGAGTCCCATCATATGATCTCCGGTAACCTGCGCCCTTTTGACGACGCTTCTGTATTCTCTTTCATAATCGACCAAACGGTCGAGATCGACTTCTGCCGTGTTCATGGTGTTACCTCTTTTCTTTGCCTATGTATATGAACTGCGGCTCGATTCCCATCTTTGCCGCAGCAGCGATTTCAGCCTGCATTCCCTGACTGATCCATTCTTCTTCCGGACCTTCCTGTCTGATGATTACGATCATCTCATCGCAGCGCTTCAGTGCTTCCAGGCCTGCTGCTATTCCGTAGTCGCGATCCTGGGGATCGTTGTCATCCAGGAATCTTGGCCAGTAAAGATGCGGCGCGATTGGTATGTTTCCTCTTTCGTGCACCTCCCGGCATGCTTCCACGGCGTCCCTGATGTGCTGCTGCAGTTCCACTTCGTTTTTGCTCTGTATTTACTGCAGACGTAGGTTGTCTTGGCGTGGATCGGCGCGAGGTTCTTATCTTTTCCTGCTGCGCACAGTCGGATGTATTGCCATGGGTGGTCCGGGCTCTCGCTGTAGATGGTTTCATAGACGCCCTCGCCTCCGATGATGTCTTCCACGATGCGGCTCTGCGTGATCTCGAACTCCTGATCCAGGCATCCGTCAGCGTATCCTTCCTGGCCGACGACCTCCCAGGCGAGTTCCTCTGTGACGATGTCTCCGTTCTTCAGGATATGCGGGATCCCTTCCACACTGTATAAATTCCTTTAAGTTCTTAGCCATCGTTTACCTCCAATTCTGCAAGGCGGCCGTGGTAACCGCCCTGCGCTGTGGCTTAGTCAAATGGCAGCTCTCCGTCCTGGATCTCCCCTGCCTGCATGAATCCGCCCGGGCCGACTTCCGGAGTTGCTTCCATTGGTGCTGCTTCCTTTGTAGTCATCTGTTGTGATCGCTACGCTCTCATAGCTCTGCTTCATTGCCTTGCGGAGCTCTGCGGTTGTCTTATAAAGAGCTTCTGGCAGCAGTCCTGTCTTTTCCAGCGTTACCTTGAGTATTTGATTTTGTCCGCGTTCTCTACCACGTTCAGCTTGAATGTCACGATCATGCGGCTGTATGGGATGTGCTGCTGTCCCATGATTTTCTTCAGTGCTTTGTTCACGTCCTTGATAGATGTTGGCGGCACTGTCAGGAGATAAATGTCCGGGCGGTTGTTCATCATGATGTAAAGGCGGCGCATGTTCTTGCAGGCCTTGCCTTTTCCGTCGGATCCGAACTGGTTATAAGGGCAGGTGTCGCAGGTGCGGATTTCTCCGGTTTCTCTGTTGATGCCCTGTTTTTTCCATCCATGGAGCTGCAGTCCGGGTTCTTATTGATATTGCCATCCTCTCCTGCTTCTCCGAATTTCTGCGCCCAGTAGGCGTTCATGCGATGCGTGAAAATAATCACGCCGGTTACTTCCTTCATGACCTCCGGATCGTCCGGATCGTCTGTCTCGACCTCGAAGGCTTTTCCTCCGCCAGACGGGATCTTGATGTGCTTGGCATCGATGCCGCCATCATCGTCCAGGTCGTCGAGTTCATCTTCCAGCTCTGCTCTGAGTTCCTCATCCATCGCCTCCATGCCGGTTACGATCTTGAAGTTTTCCACGGTTGTCAGTTCTGCTTTTGCCATATTCTTATTCCTCCTCATCTGCTGCATCTACGGATGCGTTCTTTACTACTTTGGATTTCTTGATGCTCTTGACACGGTAGCGGTTTTCTGATTCCGTCCTCGCACGTCTCTGTGATGAAGTATCCGCTCGATTCCTTTGAATACGCAGAGGATGTCTTCGGTGTCAATTCTCAGGACGATAGTGTCGCCCCTGGTTCATTGCGTTGCCTTCTGAATCTGAAACTCACCTGTGTTACTTCGTGTACGGAGATTCCGCAGTTTGCTTCACTCATTACTCAGCGTCCTCCTGTTCTTCCTCTGCTTCAGCTTCCGGATCCGCTTCTGCGTCCTCGAACTGTCCCTCCAGATAATCTTCCACCGGTGTGGTGTAGCTGCTGACTTCATCGTATAAGTCGTGCATGATTCTGTCTGCCTGCGCTGCGAGCTTTGTCGCCTGGAGCACCAGGCCGGTTGCTGCATTCTTCAGGCTGCTGGCTGCTTCGACCGCCTTGGCATCATCCTCTGTTGGAAGGATGCGCAGGAAGTCTTTCATGCTCTCATCTACCTTCTTCTGGTCGAGCTTCATGCCTGCGTAGAATTCTGAAGCGATACCGTATCCGTCGTGGCGGTTCGATACCTTCGATTTACTGGTTTCCTTGACCTGCTTGCAGGCAAATTCAAGGGCGATGTTTACGTTTTCCTCAAGCTCGCGCTCTGATTCGAGGCGACAATCAAATTCTAACTGTTCCATGGTTTATTCTCCTTTCGCTCTTTTGAGTGCTTTGTTGGTTGACTTGCGTCTGGCGATGTCGGTCATCTCATAGCTGCTTACGACCTCATCCAGCTCCGGCGGCAGCTCTCCGTCGTTTTCTTCGGCGATTTCTTTTCATCGCGCTCTGCAGGGATCCTGCATTGATTTCTTTGATGAGCTCTGCCGAGGCCCTGTTCTCTGAGTACTTCGAAGAAGTCAAGGCCGCGTTCCTGCAGGTAGGCTTCTCCACGCTTGAGTATTTGACCTTATCCTGGAGGCTGTAGATGTAGTCGCCGTATCCCTGGGACGGATATCTTCGTCGATCATCATTTCTGCGATCTCTGCCTTCAGCTTATCGATGGCTGCATTGTTGTCCTTGGTGTCTTTGGCCAGCTGATCCTTCTTGTCGAGAAGTTCTTCGTACTGGCCGAGCATTTCTGTCAGTTTCATGGGTTTGTCCTCCTACTTTCTATTTTGAGTCCGCACCTCCAGCAGGCTGCTTGCATTTTTTCTGCCGGAGCTCCTGTCTTGACATTGGTCTCCAGCATTCCTGTCCGCAGATCGGACATTTTACCGGGCTCCATTCCGGATGCCCTTTTGGGATCAGTTTTTCTTCATCGGCATCAGCAGGATGCCTCCGGTTTCGTTTTGGCCTCGCGGCCAGATCTTAACTTTGCCATTGCTTTTCTCCCCTTCCGTAGAGTTTGTATTTGATATGATTCTGACCGGTTCATCATTTTCTCTGCGATCTCTCTGATTGTGCATCCCTGCTTCCGGAGCATCTTCATCTGGCTTACTTCGGTCTGCGTCCAGTTGTATTTGTGTGATATGTCATTTTTCCTTTTTTCTTTAAACCAGGGGTACTGCATGAACAGTGTGTCATCGGTTACTCTTGCCGCATTCCAATCTTCCGGATGTTCTTTCATGTATCTGATGATGTCCTGCTGCCGGTACATCACGTATGGATTTTTTCCGACGCTTTTCAGCCCTTTGCGCTCCCAGTATTGAGTGTCCGGTTCTCAACTCCCAGGATCCGCGAGAGGGTGTTCCTGGTCAGCATATCTGTGTTCGCTATGAATCCTCCGATACCGGCCGCTGCCTTTTAAGAAAGACCGCATTTTCCGACCGGTTCAGCTTCCTGGCTACCGTATGAGCGGATATGTTTCTGTTAATTCTTCGAGCCGGATCAGTTCCTCCTGCGTCTCCATGCCCTTCCGCCCATCTACGGCACCTGTTTCCTCCTTCTCCTGAACGATGCAGGTTTTCGATGCATCGGCAGACCGTGCATCTTGCGCCAGTTGTTTGTTAGGTTGCGCAGTGGCTCTTGGGCTTCAGGCTTTCTTTTCTCCGATTGCGCATATGCTGGCTTCATCTGTACTAAATCCATACGCCGCCAATGATTGAATCACCTGTTGCATTGGTAATGGTTCCGGTTCCGGATGTTCTGGTTCGAAGCGCTTTTCGTATTCCTTTATTTGCTCGCCTTGGCATCCAGCGCCGCAGCTATGCTATGCTGGACGCTGCCTTCTCGTCCGCGGCCCTTGCTAATCTGAATACCTGAGCTATCTTGCGGCCGATTTCTTTTAATAGCATGACTGAGCTCCTTTTCGTGATGCGATTGTTCGGCTCATATTTCAGCTCTATGGATCTCTCTTCTCCATCATCGTCTGTGTGAACCTTCATGTCCGTGAGGTTCAGTTCCTCTACGACGTCTTTCAGTGGCTTTGTGTATACGTCATTCAGTTTCATCTCTCTACCTCCTATTCAGTACGCGCGCCAGTCATCCACGACCGTCTTGGCCATATGTCTTCTTTTCTGGCTAGCGCCTTACCGATCATCTCATCCACGGTTTCCTTCGGTCTCCAGGTCGATGTATGTGCATGTGTTTCTCTGGCCGATTCGGTGGATCCTGAGAGGCTCTGCTCATACGTGGCGTAGTTGAAGTTCTTTGAATAGTAGACGCATGTATCTGCAGCTGTCAGGTAACTCCGACGCCGAGGGTGTCGATCTGTCCGACGATGATCACGGTGTCCGGATCTTCCTGAAACTGTTTGATGATCGGTCCGCGGTCTTCCTTTTAATCGCTCCATAGATGGCTACCTGCTTCTTTCCTGTCTTCTGAAGGTCTTATCTATCATTTTCATGATGGCGGTTACTTCGGGATAAACCTTGCGAAGATTACCAGCTTCTTTCCTGCGCCTAGTACGTAGTCCTCGATGATATCCTGGAGCGCATCCAGCTTCGCTGTGTTGACGAGCTCCGGCTTGTCGCTGTCGTCCGTGACCAGGAAACCTCCGGCCAGCTGCTGCAGTCTCAGGAGCCTTGTCAGTACGGTTGTGGCGTGATCTTGTCTCCGTTGGATAACTCTGCATAGCTGCTTCGCTCGATCTGGTTGTATAGGTCTTTTCTTTTTGCCGAGCTGGACTTTTCTCTTGATGAACGTCTGCTCCGGCAGGTCGATTGCTTCTTCCTTCGTGATTCTGAATGCGATCGAATGCTCTTTTCGGATCAGACCGTCCAGGTCTTTGTATCCGACGATCTGCTTTCGGTTGAAGCCTCCCATGATCGCGTACCGGTTTCTGAATTGGTAGGTTCCGGCCGAAGATCGAAGCGTCCAGGAACCGGTACTGACTCCAGATGTCGATTGCGTCATTCTGTACCGGTGTTCCGGAGAGGATGCTTGTACTTGCTTGGTCTCTAGCTTATGTATTGCTTTGCTCTGCTTTGCGTCGTGTGTCTTGATTCGCTGGCTCTCATCGCATATAATCAGGTCAGCGTCGTATTCCTGGAGCTTCTCAAACAGTCCATCTCTCCAGGTTGATTCGTAGTTGATCACGGCGACCTTGAGCGCTTTTGAATGGGAACGCCTGCAGGTCTTCAATCATTCGGATCCTCTGTTGCTTCGTTCCCAGGAGCGCCTTGCAGGTCACCTTTGAAATCTGCGACCTCTGCGATCTCTTTTGGCCAGACCGACACGACGGACGTTGGTGCGATTACCAGGACTCTCTGGATCGCGCCTTTTTCATATGCGGCTCCTGCGATGGCAATCGCAGTTCTGGTCTTGCCGCATCCCATTTCAAATAAAAGACCGAAGCCCTTATTTGTGTTGGCTGCCATTTTACTTTCCTCCTTCACTTATTTACTACCGGCTCCAGCTCCTGGAACTCGGCTCCATCCATCAGCTCTCTGTTTTCAGGATGTCTTTTTCCGCTTATGCTTCTGATTCCCTGGTATTCGTAGTCCTCATTCTGCCCGCGGTTTGTATCGTTTGTTATATTCCGGATTCTGCAGCCGCTCGTATTTTCACGCGTGGCCAGCGTTGTCCGGTTCAGCTTCTCTGCGATCAGTGTGAAATCGTAGCCTTCGTCTACCATGCGGCAAAGGTTTCCACCTCGTCCTCCGTCCATTTTCGGGGGGCACCGCACGGGCTTCTTATTGATTCAAGGTCTAGGATCCTGCGCTTGATAGCTCCTTCCGAATGTCTCAGCTCTGCTGCTAGGTCGCTGTATGTATATGTCCCTTTGCCGAGCAGGTACCGGAGCTTGTCGTCTTCTGTCTTCGTCCATGCTGCGTTGTGCTGGCCGTGAAGCTGCAGCTTTTATAATCCGCCTTGCGCTTCACATCCACCAGTCCGGTTCTGCTCCGAGACCGTATTTCTCGAACCGGGAGAAGTCCAGGATGCTCTTGTTATCCTCGGCCCATTTCCAGAATGCATCGATGTCGATCACCCTGAACCGGTTCTTCTTCACTACGTGCCATTTGACCGGCAGTCCGTACCGGATCAGCCTGTCGCTGGTGTAGCCGAGCATGTTCTTTCCGTAGATTGCAAGCATGAGCTGGTTTAGGGATATCCTTGTGTCTCCGGCCAGGTGTGCGCCGCATCCGAGCCGCTGCGCTCTGACGATGATTGCGTTCTCCGATCGGCCGAGAGCCTTTGGACAGTCCTTTGATGGAGACCGTGCCCCATTTATCCCAGGTAGGCTTCCTCTTTCTCGGTCCACTGCTTCTTTTTCCTGGGTGCATCAACGAGGTTTTTCATAGTCCAGGCACCTCGATTCTTTGAACGCGCGCGCCATCATTTGAGCTGTTTCGCCTTCGTAATTGCCGCACATTCCTTCGTTATCAATATCCACATAGACTCTCCTGAAGAAGTCATCAAATCTATTGTTTGCGTAGTCTTTTGCGAATTCCTTTTGAATCTCTAACTGTATGATCATCGTCTCCCTGCCTCCCTTCGTGCTCATATGTGGGTAGTCGCGGTCTGCGTATGCTTCTCTGTCCCAGGAGAGCTTCTTTACGCACCAGTGGCAGTGCGTGTGGCCGACCTGTGTTCTCTTGCCGCAAAGCGGGCAGGTATAAAGCCCTGTTGCACGTCTGACCGCCATTGCTGGCTGTTCGTACTTCTGGCTCATCTCTGATGCCTGAGCTGTTGCTTTGCTCTGCTCTGCGACGATGTCCGCTGCTTCTGTCAGCGCATCCAGGTCGTCGTTCCATGACTCTCCACCATATTCGTTCCGGGCGATCTCTTTGATTTTGTTCTTGGTGATCTCCAGCTGTTCGATGATTTCATCGTATGTCATAGTTGCCTCCTATTCTTCCTCGGTGTTTTCCCTCATATTCGTCTTTGATATGATTCGCACCTTTTCCTTGAACCTTGGCCATGTTGGCCATCGCCTCTAGCTGGCTGTTTGCGTATTTCAAAGTCAATTCTGCAGTCCTTCGATCGAGATCTCCACGATCGTGGCTGCGTATCCGGTGGTTCCTTCTCCTCCGTATAACTCTGCATCCTTTATCTCGAAGTAAATTCCGAGCGACATGCTTGCGTCTTTCATTTCAGCCCGGGATCCGCGAGGCCGAACGTCAGGAGCGCCATTTGACCTGATGCTCGGCTGCCCCTGCACCGGGTATTTGACCAGGGCCTCCGGTTCCTTCTCGACTCGCATCTTATCTACGGCTCGTTGTGTTTCATCCAATCGCTGCCTGTAGCTTTCTATGGCCGGTGGCAGTCTCACGATTTGGAGAGCTTGTCCAGCAGTTCCTTGCTGCAGTCTCCGATCATCATGTTCTTGCGCCGGTCGTACTTCATTGAGTTCCAGGATTTTATGATCGCCATCTGTGTGTTGTCCACTTCGATCAGCATGATCTTTCCATCCTTCATTGCCATCTTCAATCTTCGTTACCTCTTTTCTGCTTCCGATCTGAGCCAGGCACGCACTTGTGAAGCGCTGCTGGTACCCATCCGTCAGCTTGACTTCCATTCTGATTCCCATTGTCCCTCACTCTTTCTCTGTGTAGAAGGGTGCGCCCGTGTGTGAATAACTTCTGCAGGTTTCTGCTATGCCAGGTGCTTTCGTCGCTGGCCTTTTCAAAGTAGAGGGCTCCTTTGGCTTTCATCCCAGTGTTCTACTGTGATCAGCTCCATTGCCTTCATGCAGTCGGCGTCCGGCTCCACCTTGTCATATCTGCCATTGCTCACCGGTGTGAATGTCCGTCCTGCATGATCACTTCTTCGATCGTGTCCGGGAATCTTGCATCCCATACCCGGTTCAGAACTACCAGCATGACCAGTGCCTTGCCTTCGGTGTCCTCTGATTCAGCCTCGGCCATTGCGATTTTCTCTAGCAGGTAGGCGTCGTTTGCATCAAAGTCCATGCTATGTATCAGCCCTGTCCGCGTTTGCTCCTGGTAGAGCTTCCATTCTGCTTCCTGGTCCTTCTGGTACTGTTCCTGGTAGTCTCTGATCATCTGAGCTTCCTTCCTCTGCTTCCTCTCGCTCCCGCTGATGGTATGCATCTCTTTCTCGGCTCATCTGTTCGTATTCTTCCTGGGTGTACCATTGACCGTTCTCTGCCTGGAATCGGTAGGGCTCATAGTCGTCTGGATCCGGGAGTGGAGTATGCACCAGGCCCCATGCCTGCGATAAGTACTCGATGCAGATTCCTGGCACTGCCTTCCTCAATCTTCGGATGATTCGTTTCCGGCGTCTTCCTCTCTTTATTGTTTTATTGATCTTAGCTCTCATTGCTTTCCGGTGTTCATCCTCTGTCTGATACCTCTGCATCTTACTCACTTCCTTCTTATAAATTCTTTAATTTAGTAGTTGACTTCGGAGCTGTTTATATTGCTCTCTAGGCTTGGCTGGGCCCGGCAGTCTGTGACAGGTTCTCCATAGGTTGAAGAAGAACCTGTCCGCTGCTTGCTCCCTGAGTATTGTGTGGGGTAGCCGTATAGCTGTTGCCTGCAGTGCGGTCTGTTTCATCGCCGCCATCCGGGTGTATTACGCACCCACCAGTCCATGCTCGGATGTTCTCTCTCCTGGTGTTCTCATCTGCCTCCTAGCCGCCATTGTTTTACTTGGGCTCACGCTATCTCTCCCAATTACGACGGTTGGCCGCAGGCTCCCGGTTATCCGCCGAGCGGATTTATTGCATCGGCTCCGCCAGACCAGACAGTTTTTATTGAGGTGTCATGCTTCCTCTTGCTTCTTATTCAGTTGTGTGTTTATGCCAGCGCTGCTGCTTTGGCTGTATCGTCAATGGCTTTTTCTGTGCTTCCATTCCGGCCATGAATGAGTTTGTCATCATTATGACGAGAGTTCTCTTTTCCTCCGGAACGTTCGCGATGGTTGCTGCCATCTTCTCAGCGTCTCTGAGCTGCTCGGCTGTGTATCTCTTAGCTTTTGCCATGGTGTTTCCTCCTTCCGTTTGGTGCGTTAGTTTTGTTGTCTCTGCGATTATTATATGCAACATAGCGCACTTTTGTCAATACTTTTTGTTGCTTTTGTTGCATTTTGTTTGTTGTTGTTTGACTTATTTTTGGAGTTTTATAATGAATCGTGAAAGGTGGTAAAATCGTGAAAGACCGAATAAGAAAAATTCGCCGCGATCTGGATTTGACTCAGCAAGGGGCGTTCGCTGATCGCATCGGTTCTGTTCAAGCGCGGCGCTATTGCAAACTGGATATGAAATTGGACGACGGAATCCGACTGATTCTGTGATCTCTCTTATCTGTGGAGTTCGGTGTGAATGAAGAATGGCTCCGTGATGGAACCGGCGAGATGTTTGCTCCGGATGCCGTGCGATGAATTAGAGGCTCTGGTTAAAGGTACGATCTTTCCAATGCCGACCAGGTTCTGATTGAAAAATACATAAACCTGAAGGCTGGCTCACGCGAGACGATTATCGATTTTCATTACTGATGTCGTGGCTGCTCTTGAAGACTCTGGATCCGAATGCGACGCCGCTTTTCCTTCGGGTTCCTTCGGAGTTGGATATCGATGCGGAAGTGGAGGCATACCGGCAGCAGCTTGACTTGAGCTTCAGAAAAAAGCGGCGGCAGGATCATCTCTCTCGAATGGTGGAAACGGAGGAGCAAATAAAAAGGAGGCATAGTCGTGGGATTTTTTGATAGAATTGTTCCGCGGCGATCCGTATCGTGCTGCCTGACGATCGCATTCTTCGGTATAAGATTGCCGGAATAAACCCAGGGACCAGGAGAAAAAACACCAGGCGTGTTCTCTGTGGTTCCTGGGAGGCGATCTCTGACGTGGAGGCGCGCACTGGTCTGCTCCCTCCGTTTACTGTGAGTTGGAAATGCCAGAAGTTACGGAGGCTCAGCTTGAGCTTATGAAAAATTAGGAGTTCCGATGCTTGATGGGATGTATCGCGCTGATGCGTCTGCTTTGATTCAGCATGCGCTGGATGAGGTGCCTTTGTTTCCAGATCGGGGCCTACCGCGGCCAATACTTCAATTTTAATCGACCACAAATTGCTTTTGTCTTCCTGGTTATCTCTGTCAGATCTGGAAGATGAATTGTGGAGATCTCCCCGGATTGCGTGCTTAATTAAAAATGTAAATAAAAAAATCGCCCGGTGCTGCGAACACCAGGCGACCTGTTCTTCCTTGCGGAAGCTGTAAACTCTACGAATAAATTTTACAGCGTTTCCGATAAATCCGCAAGGGTTTATTTTTATACTCTTTTTTTGGGAGGTGAGACGATGAGGTTCTTTTCCTACGGACGAAAATCCGTTTTTTCTGATAAATCAGATTCAATCGATAATCAGTTCCGGATGAACCGGGAATACTGCGAGTCGAAGTTTTCCGGCCAGGTGGATTCCTGGCAGCAGTTCTCTGATGAAGACTTCACTGGTGCGAATACGTCCCGGCCGGATCTGCAGCGTATGCTGTCTTTTATAAAGGGGCGGCTTCTGCGATGTCCTGGTAGTCTATCAGCTGGATCGTCTTTCCAGGGATGTCCGGGACTTTGCGAACATTTACGCGCTCCTGGAGGAGCATGGCGTGATGTTCATCTCAATAAAGGAAAATATCGACACCACGACGCCGATCGGGCGTGCCTATGATGTATGTCACGGTGGTCTTCGCTCAGATGGAGCGTGAAACCATCGCGGCCCGTGTTACGGATAATATGCTGGGCCTTAAAAAGGGATACTGACCGGCGGCAATCCTCCGGTTGGTTACGTCAGGAAGCATATTGTTGTGAATGGGAAGAAGCACTGCTCCATTGAGGTGGATCCGGACGGGGCTCGCTACGTGACGCAGATCTTCGATACTTTCCTGGCTTATAACTGCAGCCTGCAGGGTATGGAGACGCGATTCAAAAACCAGGGCATCCGACGCAAAGCGGGAAGTTCTTCTCGACCACGCAGCTGCATAAAATGCTGACCATGCCGTATTGTGTCGAGGCAACTCCGGAAGTGTACGACTTCTATGCCGCGAAGGGCTGCATCATGGATCCTGGCTCCCCGCGTGAAATGTGGGACGGATCTGTCGGTGTGATCATCTATGGCCGGTCGACGGAGAAAAACAAAGCACCAGGCGCAGCCGCCGGAGAAGTGGACCGTGTGTCTTGAAAGCACAAGCCCTTCATGCCTGCCGAGAAATGGCTCGCGGTGCAGTCCCGGTTTACTCAGAATAAATGCATCAAGGATGCAAAGTGGCCGGTGCCTCTCCTGAAGGGCGTGCTCCGGTGCAAGTGCGGAAACCTGATGCAGGTCTCCAGAAAGAAAAAGGTCGACGGTACCTGTTCTTCCTGGTATTACTGCAGGAAGCGAATGAGGCAGGGGTGGATGCTGCGACATGGGGCAGATCAAATGCGATCTGCTGGATGAGAGAAAGTCCTGGAGCTATTCCGCGGCATCACTGCGGATCCTGCCTTGATTCAGAAATTCGTCAAAGCGGAAGCTCCGGCCGATGTTCCCGATCTGGAAGGCTGCGCAGGCTCGCGTGTCTGCCTGCGAGCGTAAAATCGGCCGCCTGGCTGCATCGTTAGCTCTGGCCGAGGATTCCGCTGCATCAAAATATATCATCGCGGAAATGGAACGCCTGGACGTTGAGCTGGGTGCTCTGAAGCGTGAAGCCTCGCTGGCCGAGATGGAAAGCCACCGGGCTGCTGCCAGTGCGAAGGATGCCAAGGCCACGGCTGCGGAAATCGCGAAGCTGATTCATGGCCTGGATGGCTTCGACGACAAAGAAAAACGCGATCGCTCGCGCTGTAATTCAGGAGTGTTTGGGACGGGGAGCGGCTTTTTATTAAGCTCTAAACCTCACCAATGGTGGGATTTGCCCGCAATAGTGAATATAAAATAAAGGAGGTGATTCAGCGTGGCTTAAAAATTAAACGCTCCTGCAGTGCAAGCACTGCAGGCATGATCTTGAGTTTGCGACGGTGTGTGGTAATCGTCGTGTGCCGCTTCTCTGGTGTCCGGACTGCGATATTTTGTATCAATATCTCGGTCCGGAAGAGGTGATCGTTGATCGTTCAGCGAGCGTTGAATATGTGCGCGCGCTTGCGAATGAATTTCTGGTTGAAATGTCATAATTACCACCAAAAACCGGCCGAGATCTTTGTGCAAATTACGGTTATAAATAACTTGAATAGTAGCGGCACCAGAGCTAATATACAGACAACCTAAAGGAAAGCAAAACGAAACGGAGGTCAAAAAATGCGAATGAATTAGTTGTTGGGAAAGAAATACTGGTGTGGAACAGCCGCATTGCCGGTTCGTAAGATTTGAAACTCAGGGCTGGGTGGAAAAACTGAAAAAAATCGCAGTCTTCCGCGACGTATGCGATTGTTATATCGAGTGCAACGTTGAACAGGTAGAGCGTTGGGTGTCTGAAAGATAGGAGGTCTTGGCTATGTATGAACAATCTTTACTTTGTGGAATTATGAATGATTGGTATGGCAGCATGGAGGATCTGTTCCAGGATCTGAAGCATTACGGATTTGAAGTCCGGAATCCAACCGTGAAAGCATCACGGTATCCTGCGACGATGATGGCGATTATGTTCAGATCGAGCTGGCTCTTGGTGGAAACCGAGCGGACGATCGTTGTTGAAGATTTCGAAGAAATTTATCGCGAGGAGGCTTAGGCCTCCGGTATTAAACCGCCGATGGCAGGTCCGAAGCCCTGCAGGAAGAAGCGCGACGGATACCGTGGATTGATGTTCGACAAGTTTCCCCGGGTTTTAATGTAAAAAGCCTGAAGGTCTGGCAGCCCCGCTGGACGTCCTCGTAAATCTTACACCCGGCCACCGGGCCAGAAAGGCGTCGCCTATGATTGTATAAATTTTATCCTGGGTTTTCTTTGCAGCTTCCCGCGCAGCTTAATCGAAGGCTCCACGGTAATCCTTTTAGAAAGGAATGAACAAAATGTTTGACAAAGAAAAATTGAAACAGGCCATGGATGATCATGGCGATACAAATAAGGCGCTTGCGGTCTTCCCTGGGCATGACTGCATCCATTCTCGACGATTTGAACGGCGGCAGCCATTCCAGCTCAAGCACATAGTCCGGATCGCGGTCCGGTATCAACTCTCCCCGCAGGACGTGTGGGATATATTCTTCCTGGCCGACGCTGAGGGCAAAAAGAAGCCAGAGAGGCTTGACCTCCCTGGCTTCTGATCTATGTTTCCTGACATTGATGTCGGGATCATCTTATCTCATGAGTCTGTTGACTTCCTTCTGAACTGCATTGTAGTTGTAACCAGCCGCCTGCGCTTCTTCTTTCTGGCATCTCCATTTCCCCACTTACCTGCGAGGACTTCCTTGGCCACGGCAGTCACGCTTTTCTTTTGTGGAGCTTCCACCTTTGGCCAGGCGATTGACTTCCGCCTGCACTGCTGCATAGTTATATCCTGCTGCCTGGAGCTTCTTCTGCGATCATCGCCGTTTCCCCACTTGCCTGCGAGGACTTCTTTGCGATTTCCTGTCGTGCTCTTTTTTGGGAGTCGAGGCTCCGCTTGGTGAGACGATTGACCTCTGCCTGCACTGCTGCGTAATCGTAACCGGCAGCAGTCAATCTGTTCTTTCGCTCATCGCCATTGCCCCATGCGCCTGCCAGCACTTCCTTGGCCACTGGTGGTGACGTCTTTCTTTCGGATCCGGAAGCCTGGGACTCTGCAGCGTATCTGAGGACGTTGGTCCATGGATAGTTGCGGTAGCTTCTGATCAGGAACTCTTTACCTGTCTGGTCGCCAGGTTTGCCGCCTGTTGCGGTTCCTTTTCGTTGATGCTTGCCTCTACCTCTTTGCCGTTGCCGCAGTACATTGCGGTGTGATGTGAAGTGTTCAGGAGAACGTCTCCACGGAGAAGCCCTGCGCCGGTCAAGCGGTTTACCTTGCTGGTAACGTCAACGAATCCGCATTTTTGAATACCGCGAGCATGTTGCCGGTGTAGGTTGCGCCTTTGCTCTTTGACCGGGATTCCTGCGTTCTCGCACGCCTGGCTCACTGCTGCGGAGCAGTCAAAGTCTCCATGCTGTCCCCATCTGTATGTCTGATCGTATCCGTGTGAGTCATTTCCGGCCCATGCTTCCATCTGTTGTACTGCTTTTTCTATCTTGCTCATTTCTGCTCCTTCCTTGTCATATTCAGTGAGTTTGTACTGAGTGATCAGTTGGTAGTTGTTTTCGACGTATGTGCTCGATGTGGCATATCCGTCGTTTTTGATTGTCTGCAGGTATTCCTTCGGATCCGTGATTCCTCGCAGATTCTGGTACCTCTGCAGCTGGATAAATTCAAAGTATCCCTTGACGCCTTCCTCCATGCTGTCGTAAACCCTGAAGTTATCCTTGATGGTCGTCAGGGTTCCTGGCTGGTATTCCTCCTGGGTGGTGAGGTTGACGCTCTTGCCGGTCCATTTGGATCCGCATTTCAGTCCGAAGTAGTTATGATACTTCGCGGACAGCTTGCTCTCTCCCCATCCGATTCCAGGATCGCCTGGGCGATGATGGGACTGTGCACCAGGATTCCGTAAACGTCAGGCGTACTTCTGTACGTTCTTTGCGATCTCCTCGATGAATCTCTGCTGTTTCTCTGTGATTGCCATCTTGCATACCTCCTAAATAAAAAGGGCAGCCTGGTGGCCGCCCTGGGTGCTTTGTGCTTCTTATTTCTCTGAATCGTCGGATCCAATGTTTGCGGAGTCGGTGAGTCCTTCTCCGATGATGTATGCCACGACGGATGCCCGGCCATGATGAGTGCCGTCACCTGTGTGGGTGTGTGTTCTCTGCGCCTCCTGTGGCTACGATCATCATTGATACGAATGATGCCACTGCTGTCCAGAGTTTTCTGCTTGTCAGTTTTCTTTTCCAGTCGATGTTTTTTTCATGATGTTTGTTCTCCTTCCTCGATGATATGTTTCAGTGCTTGCTCGTTCAGAAAGTTCTTTTGTTCGTGCTTGACCTTCTGAGCGTAGTCCAGGGCTGCGTGCATGTCTCCGTTGCAGTGTGCATCCGGGATTCTCTGCACGGCTCTGGCTGTGGCCTCTCCGAGCGCTATGGCTGCGTTCACGCTGTTGATGATGCAGAGCTCGTTCTTCTCTCTGATCTGTTCGCGTTCGTCCAGCTGGTTCTGGCGCTCCTCGCGTTCCTTTTTCGTTGTCCGCACGCTTCTTTGAGATTCTGCTCGATGAGCCAGAAACAGAAGCCTGTGAACGCGGACGGAATGCTGGCGGCCACGACGATTGTTGTCATGTCCATTGGTTCCTACCTCCCTCCTGCATTTAATTTGTTGCAGCTTCTGCATGGCTGCTGGCCTGCCGGAATAAAATAAGCCACGCACTCGCCGCAGGTACCGAAGTACCGGCAGCTTTCCGTGCATGGCTCGTATGTCCTTCTGCAGGTGTTATCTGGATTCCGGTGTAGACACTGGAACCTCTGGCTCTTTCTTTGAGGCGATGATCTCCTGCATTTCTTCATCTGTGATCCATCCTCTCTTGACTGCGTTCTTCAGCATTGCTTCGGACGCGCGTCCTTCCTGGTATAATCTTTTCAGTCTTTTCATACATTTTACTCCCCTCCAAGAATCGCGAGCGTGATGTCATCGACGCTCTGGTTGATCGACTCGATCTGAGCCTGCTGCTTTGTGACGGTCTTCGTCAGGATTTCCAGCTCTGATGGCTGTTCTCCGGATGCTTCCGCCTCCTTGGCATTCTGGATCCAGGTCTCTGTGTCTGCTGCGACTGCTGCAGCGAGGCCTCTCTGTAGATTGTGTCTACTGTGTAGCGGTCAAATGTGAAGTATTCCTGTGGCTCCTGGTCTTCTCCTGAAGCCTGGCGTGTGAATGGTCCCTGGATATTGTCATATAAAATGACGGTGCAGGATCTTCCTTCGATTGGCGGGAGCGCCTCAATTTCAAACTTCGACGCAGGCCTGATGTTGCTTTCTGTCTTCATCAGCGATTACTCCTTTCAGATGCTTAATATTAACAAACGGCCGCACCCACTTCTCATAGAAGTGCTGGCTGTCTGAATTCACGATGTATCCGATGTATGAAAAACCATGGCGTGCGCGTTCCGGATGGATGCGTATGCAGCTCTGGCGATCGTCCTGGCTTTCCGGCTAATCCTTAGCATGATCGACTTCCTGATGGTTGTCTTGTTCGGATGGAACTTGAAACCTAAAAGTCAAGCGGGCGCTTACTCAATATAAAAACCTGCCAATTATCCTTGACGGTCTGCTTCGTGGCTTTTACTTCGGCTTCGATGAATTCGAGAGCTTTTGTGCAGTCGTCGTTTGCTTGAATCAAACAAGACCATGTCATCCACGTATCTCACGTTGCGCGGTTCCGGTTTTCTCGGCGACCTTGTGGTCGATGTCCTGAAAGAAAAAGTTGCAGAACCATGGCGAGGTAAAGAGCCCGACCGGGATGCCTACCGCATCGGTCTCCGGCAGCAGTCTTTTCGTGCGTGGCCATCGGCTGTTGAAAGCTCGCGATGATCCGATCTGCCAGGCGCAGGAACTTATCTTTTATCCTGCGTTGCAGCTTCTTCCGGAGTTCTTCGTGGTTCATGGTTGGATAGCATTTTCGGACGTCCAGCTTCAGAACGTACTTGGTATGCTTCGGATCCTTCCTGATCCACTTCTCGATCGCGGTCTTTGCTCCGTGCGTTCCCTTTTCCCGGTACGCATCCGCAGCTGAACGGATAGGCGCTATGCAGAACGATCTGTTTGAAAATGCGAACGAATGCGTGATGTACACACTGATCTGGCCAGAATCGCGGGATTGCGATGTCTCTGGTCTTCTTCTGAATGCCATCGTTGATTCGTCGCATTGTGTACTTGGCTGGTATGAAGGTTTCCTCATCCAGCATCCTCTGCAGCTCCAGCGCGTGTCCATCGATGTCCTCCAGGACCTTCTGGACCTCTTTGCGCTTGCTTATGTCTCGCCGCGTCCTTGATCGCTTCCTTCAGGTTGTCGATGTCTCGGACGTGCTCGAATAAGTGACCGACTCGTCGTGTATTTGATTGGTGGTAGCTTGTCTTGCTTTTGTGTATCTTCCATGAATGGATATCTCCTTTCAGACTCTCTTTGTTAGCCTCGCTGACTTTCCAGCTCCATTCCTGGCGTACTAACCAGCGCCATTCGCGGCCTATTTTTACCAAAGGGGTAAGGAAGCGCACCTGCGGCATTATCTTAACGAATAAATCGATGATGCCATAAAAAATCGAGAATCTAACAAAGTGGGCGACCGCCGATGTTCCAGTTCAGATTACCCGTACCGTTGTTACAGTTCCGGTAGAAAGGTCCGGCATTCGTACCGTTGTTCACGTTAGCGCCAGAGATCACCAGCCGCGCAGTTGCGCTCCTGTGTTTAGTTTTATTTATTGGCAGCAGGCGCCTTCGTCTTTTGCGCCTGCCTATTTTTCAGTTATGCTGCCGGTAGTTCCGGGGGATAAAGTTCCCCCGGTCCCCCTTTAAATGGCAGCCTTGCGGCAATGAGGGCGACCGCCGATGTTCCAGTACAGACCACCCGCACCGCTGTCACAGTACCGGTAGAAAGGGCCCGGCAAGCGTACCGCTCGTCCACGCCAGCGCCAGAGACCAACAGCGTTCCTCCTTCGGAGGAATAGTAATAGTCTCCGACGTAGCTGTCTGCTCCGCCTCCTACTTCTACCGGCATTTCGTACTCGGATGCAGGCTGTCGAATCCCATCTTTTGATGTAGCCTTCATTTGTCGGGCATACGTAGCCGAGCTTCTGGTAGTCTCCGGTGTATGTGTCGTCTGCGTAGCTTGCACGCTTATTGCAGCAGTAGTGCTGGCGGTTCTTGATGTTGACTCCGTCGCGGAACTGCCACATGTTACCGAACCAGTCCTCGATCCATAAGAAAACGGACTGCACGTCTTCCGAGAGTTTGGTTCCGGTAGGCCTTCGGGATTTTCAGGCATCCGTTCGGGCATTTCATTGCGGTTGTCTCACCGGTCTTCTGAACATGACCAGATTACATTTCCGACTGCGATATTCACCGGATCTCCGTCGAAGTAGATTTCTGTCGCTGCTTCCACCTCTGTTGACGCCTTGAATGCCGTGATCGTTCTGCCCCATAATACTGAATGATTCCAGAGTGCTGTTCCGATGGCGATCTGCTGTCCTACGAAGAACTGCGCAGCTCTGTCGCTTGCGATTCGTGATGCAGTTGGTTCCTGTCTTGGCTTTCAGGGCCTTGTCGTCTCCATCTCTCTCTGAATTCGGTACGTCCGGATCCGAGGATTCTCTGCGCCTGGGTTCCTGCGAACATGATTATAAATAAATGGTCGAGCAGGAACATGTTCCATACATCGTCAAGCTGCCAGCCTTCGCCTTTGTTTGCGGCTGCGGGTTCTGAAGGTTGCCCTGGTTACCTCTGTGAGCGGTGTCGCTCCGGCAATCGAACGGATGACGTCCTTGGCTCCTGTGGCTGCATCCTTTCCTGCGGATCCGTTGAAGATCGGGATGTAGATCTTGTCGCTGATGCTGCTTCCGTCTGTGAATGCAGGGTTGACGTGCAGGCCATCCACCGGTGCAGATGATACCCAGCGGTATTCCCACTCTACTCCGTCGCTATCCGTCTCAAAGTAGCGGGATGTATAGCAGAGCGGCATTTCCAGCATGACGTCTCCGTTGTCTCCGGTCCAGGAGAAGTTGGCGTCTCCCAGGTATGCGGTGACTTTTCTGTCTTCTGAAAGGTTGCACGGTCTGCAGGCGTTGTATGGATATACCGACTTCATGAAGTCGTTCTGGACGTCTCCGGTTCCGACTGCTGCCTTGGCTGTAAGGCCGACAGCTCCACCGAGTCTTTCCCAGCTCTCTGCGCCGCAGCTCTGCTGGCCGACTTTCTTCCTGGCTCCGTATTTCTTCACGGCTGCCTGTTCGATGATGGTTACTCTGTCTGCCAGTGCTTCCAGGTCGCTCTGAAGTGCCAGGCCTCCTGCGGTCACGATTGTGACGCTTGATGCGTTGGCTACCTCCAGGTAGTAACTCATGGAAATGACGGACGGGATCACGCCATTGTATGCTGGCATGTAGTCGCTGGTGCTTGCGGTTGCGATGCTGTATAAGATTTCGCCGTCGTCCGATCCTGTGCAAAAATACCGAACTCGCGGATTTCGTATCCTGATTTCAGGACGTCCGTGTCGCTAGTCTTATTTGTGATCGCTACCTTCAGAACGAGTGTACTTCCGTTCTGGATCTCTTTGCTGTGGATTGGCAGTGTCTGCACTGGTGCCTTGAGTGACGTTCTGGTGTCTGTTGCCTCTCCGGAGCTGTACTGACCGGATCCGGTCTGCGCCTTCGTGATCTTGATTGTGCATCTGCCCGCCTGGGCTTTTGCCAGAGCGCTTTTCCTTTTTGTGGTCAGTTTACTTGGATTCCAAATAAGCATTGATTTATTCCTCCTTTATGACTGTTGTTGTCTGATAGTCGATGTTTGCTCTCATGGCTGCTCTTTCGCTTTGTGAGAGGTCCGCTTTGCCGGTTTCTGCGTTCAGCGCGTGGGTGCTTTCCTCTGATGCATTGACTGGCCCGACATCGATGGTGCCGGATGCCTCCGTGGCTCCCTGATTATCATTCAGGACGTATGTGCTTCCTTCGGTACCGGTTGCACTTGCGATAAATGCTCCGGCCGTAGCCTGACGTCTCCTGCTGTGGTATTCAGAGCGTAGGTCTCTGTAACCGGTGCGGCGACTGCTGCCACGTTCATTCCCTTCGGTTGCGTCTGTATCTGATATCTCGTGATTGCTCACGGTGCATTCATTTATTGCTGTGATGCAGGTGGCTATGGTTGCTGCTGAGTGGAGTTCTCGCAGCACGGTCACCCTTCGGATGTGGGACTTTGAATTTTGACCTTTTTAATGACCGAGGTCAGCTCTGTTGATGATGTCCTTTGTCATCAGCGCCTCTGTCTCCACATCGAATGTGTTAGCTTCGATCGGCGGCTCGGTAAAGTCGAACCACTCGATCAGTCTCGCATCGCCTCCGAACACCGAGGCGATCAGTTCCTCTGTTGCTTTTGACCGTTCCGGCTTTGTGTACCACTTGAGCGTGTTCTTTATGATTGAGCGCTTTGTCTCGATGTCTGCGCCCTGGTCGTAGTACATGGCTCGCATCTCCACGGCCAGGTAGTCCAGCGTGGATTCTGCCAGGTGGTCGATGTCGCAGGAGCTGCCTACGCCTGCAGCTTTTTCCAGCATTCTAATAATTGCCATGCAGCGCGTAGCTTATGCTCTTAAATTCCGGACTTGTCTCATCCGGCCAGAGGTCTGCGAGCTCTCCGTTTCTAATATCAATCATCCTCAACACCTCCGTATGTCACGTTCTTGCTTGTGCAGTACGCGATGGAAGTGCCGCCGATCTTCTGGAAAGACCGGACTCTTAATCTCTACCCTCTTGGCTCCTGCTGCAGTCACTCTCTTGATCAGCTCCGAGCTGTTGATGTCTCGGCCGATCTTGGACTGCTGCCAGGTTACGAAGTCATCCACTGCCTTGGCGACCTCGCTCTGGATTGTTGCCACGGATCCTGAATCTGAAGAATTAATATAATAGGTCAGGCTGATGCTGTAATTCACCGCTGTTGGCGCTTTCACGACGACCTTATCAGTCAGTGGCCGGATGTTCGGATCCGTGATGTACTTCGTCAGCCCTGTGATCATCTCCCTGGCTTGGGATTCCGTCATTCATCAGGAATACGATATCTACCTCGCCTGGGTTATCACTTGAAACCTTGACGTCTGCGATGGTGCTGTTGTAAGTCTTTACCCAGTAGATATATGCTTCCTCGGTTCCTGCTGTTGAATAGCGGGACGGTGCGATGTAGATTCTGTCCTTCAGGGATTCGTCGCTCTCCGGATCCGCGCCGCCATCTGTTTCCGTGATGTTGGTCACGCTTTCTATGTACGGGATCGGATCCACGAGTGTCTGGATGGCTCCCCTTATGGATTCCATTCAGATCTACGCCGGTCTCGATGGAAGTGCAGGCCACGTCGACTGTGGTCTCTCCTGCTTTAATCTCCGCATACTCATCGGTCGTGAAGTATGCCTCGCCATCCGTGACTCTGGTTCCGGCCGGGATTGCTATCGCTCCGGTCTGCGCCTCTGAAAGTGTGAAGCGCATCGTCACGGTCGCTGGCTTGGCAGCAGTTCTCTCGATGCCCTTGAGCGCTGCCAGGTTGTCCAGGAAGGCTCCGAATGCGTACTTGAGAAGGTTCTGCTTTCCGGCTCTATCGACGTACATGTACATCTGGTAAATCTGCACGCTGCAGGCGTATAAGATCAGGGCGATCGGTTCGCCTCTGTCCAGCACGGTTTCTTCTCCGGTTTCCTCCATGTATTTGTCCTGGTAGTCCTGGAGCATCTGCTTCTGGATTCCATCCAGGTTGATGTCGTCATCGATGAAGCTGACGTCCGGGAGTCTCTCGATCTGTTCGATTGCCATGCTCTTTTACCTCCTTCCTAAGTAAATATCTAGCTCCAGCACGCCTTCTTCGTCCTGGGTTCCTTTTATGTCCTGAAGCTCCAGGCTTGGTATGTATTCGTCCATCGCCTCTGCGAGCTCCACTGTGATCATGTTGATTGCGTCCGGCCCTGGCATGTCAATAAAGATCTGTGTAAGACCGTATCCCCGGCTTCCAGGGATAGATCCTTTTCTTGTGATCATCATTGCTTCGATGATGTCGTTGGCCAGTTCAATTCATCCGGTTCGATGGAACCGTCCGCGTCTTTGATCTGGTTAATTCTTATAAAAAGCCACTTAGATTCCCTCCCTTATGAATATTCCATGAATGTGACGTCGATCTTAGCTTTCACAAGCTCGCCCTTGTTGTAGATCGTGTTCCAGGCCTCCGATGTTGCTGTGATTGCCATTTTATTAGAGCCCATGATTTTGCCTCCAATGACCAGGTATTCGACCTGTCCGCTTCCGGTTGGCTTTCCGGATCTTCTCGACCATGCTTCTTGGCTTCACGCCATGCTCTGCAGATAGCGTGATGGTAAGAGTGACGCCCATTGTATCCGGACCGCTAAATTCTCCGCGCGGCACGTTCTGAAGTATGTTGTGCTTCGTCCATCTGGAGTCCTGCGATACCTTGATATCTTTAGCTGTCAGGATCTTCTTGCTATTGACCTCGAATATCAGATCTGTGCCCCAGCAGCCGAGTGTTCCTTTTGCTTTTGCTTTTGCGCGGTTCTTTGATTCGTCGGTCTTCTTCTTGGTGTCTGTTTTCTTTTGCTGTTAGCTTTTTTCGTCTTTGGGCTTTCTGGCCGGTTTCTTCTTGGCTGCGATGCTGGCCACGGTCTTTTTTTCTCTGCGACCGTTTTCAGGTATTGGCCATAAGACCAGCCCCATCTTCCTTTGTATTTTACGTGGTACCATCCGCCTTGCTTTTTCCCATCTCCGGATACTGTGGTTCCGTATGGCATTGCTGTCAGGATGGTTCCGTTCGGTTTGCTTCTCACGCGGAGCCCAGACCTCGCTGTGACTTTGTATGTCGCCATCTGAATACCTCCTATCCTTTGATGTGATTGATGATTTCGGCCGCGGTGATGCTTCCGCTCTTTGTGGCCAGTGTGATCCTTGAAGCGTCGAGCGTGATTGCTGGCGCGTGAATCTGCAGCGAGCCTCCTGAATACTGCAGGAAGGCTTCACCGATTGCCTGCGCCAGGTCTTTTTCTGTATACGCCTTTGCCGCTGACCGGTGGTCTGTGGCTGCTGTTCCAGTACGTTCCGGCCACGATTCCCATCGCGGATCCGTTGGAAAGATGAACGACCAGCACGCTGGCTCCGACCTTCGGCATCTTGTATTCATCGTTGAATGTTAAATAAGGGAGGTCGTCGGTCACGGAATTGTCGAGATCCGGATATGTGACCTTGATCATTCCGCTTCCGTAATCAACGGACGAGACCTTCCCGATTCTGATGGTTCTGTCTGCCATGATTTACCTCCTAGTCAAATGTTCCTCGTCTACCCATCCATAAACGTTCGACGAGCTGTCTACGTGTATCAGGTGCCATGGATGCGCATGGCCGTTTCCTCTGCAGTTAGGTCCGAGCGTTATCTTTGCCCTGCCTGCTCTTGCTCTGTAGCCTCGCGCTCCTGGATATGAACTGTAGTAGTGTGTTCCACCATGGAAGTTTACAATGTCGCCGACCTTGTACGTCTTCTTTGCTGGCGCCGGTGGCGCTGGTGGCGCTGGTGGCGGATCTCCTTTGAGCTGCTTCTGACACTTATGCAGCTGAATCTCTTGTGTGGTTCCGCTGTCTGATACTTTGGTCTTCACTTCGTCCACGAAGTATTTTCCGTTTGTTTTGCCGAGGTCTTTCACGGTTACGCAGATTCCGGCCACGATTTCTGGCCTTGCGAATATCGTTCCTGTGAGCACGGTTGCTTTTTTCGTTCTCCAGGTTGACCTTGGCAGCAGCCTTTGTATCTGGCGTCGTTTTCGCTGTCGCTCTGCTCGCTGATTTTCAGCGTCCGGGCTCCTTTTGCTTTTTCTCCAACCAGTCCGACATAGATGCTGATTTCCTTGCTGTCATTGCCCTTTTATATGACGTCCGGGCTCCGGTGTACGTGCCTTCCAGTGTGTCTGTGTAGTCCCAATCATCCCCGATGAAGTCTGCGCGCTTTATGGTTGCCGTGGCTTTTTGCCTTCGTACTTGCTTTTTCCCCATATCACGATTTTGCTCTTGTAGACTTTCATTCCGAGACCGTAATCCTTGCACAAATCATATAAAAATGAGCTGTCGCTTTTATCTGTCTGCTCTATGGATTTGATGGTGTAGTTCGGTCCATCAAAGATGAGCTTCAGGCCGTATCTCTTTGCGATCTCCTGGGCGATCTGTTTAATGCTGACTTTCTTCCAGGTCTTTGTCCTGTTAGTTGATTTGATGGCCGAGTTTGTCGGGATTGATATTCCTCCAAGCGTGGCCACGAGCGGACCTCCGGTCATCTTCATCTCATCCAGGAGAAAGTCTCCGCATGATAGCTTTTTGTCTGCCCCTCTTTGGTCCAATTCTTAAAGGTGAGGCTGGCCGTGATCCGGTCTCCTTCTTCGGCAGCCAGCCTTTTAAGAATTTCATGTCTTTGTTGAAGACCTGAATGGAGAGCGTGTCGCTGGCTCGGATGCCACGTCGTCGTATTCGATCTGCTCCGTGAGACCGTCCAGCGACTTCTTTGCGCTTTTCCCATTGAAGTCTATATCCGGGATCACGCGTCTTGCTTCTGCCATTACTCCACCTCCGATTCGTCTTCATCTGCTGCCGGTATTCCATCGTCTCTGTCTGAATCAGATCTCCATACCGGTGTGTCGTTGAGTTCATCTTCGGGGATATCGGGAGGATGATTTCCTCCCCGTCGGAGAATACTAAGCACGTCCAGTTTGTCCCAGTTTGCCAAGATTAGCTGTTGCATGAATTTTTCGGATCCATACTGGTCGTATGCGATCTTGTCCCATGTGTCTCCTGCTTCTGTGTAGTAAACGTTCGCCACTTATATCCTCCTTTCTATGCGAATGCCCGGCGGCCTTCCGTCCGCAGGTATTCTTTCATCATTTTCTTAAAATTCTGCCTGGCTCATTCTGTTCGCCTCTACCATGTCCTCCTTGGACGGTGTGCCCGCCCTCGAATCGGTACGTTGGACTGAATACGAACTGCTGGCTTGCAGATTCATTGCTGTTGCCACCATTCCCGGACTGCTTCTGTCCAGTAAATGCGCTCACGGTGTCTCCGATCACGCTCGACCGGTTTTCAAACTGTGGAGCCTCTAGCGTCTTGGATCCTGCGTTCATTACTGGCTGCGCGAGTGATTCGTTGGCTGCCTTCTGAACGAGTGCTCCGGTCTTCTGGATACCTCCTGCGAGACCTTGGCCTGCGTACTGTCTGATTGATCCAGGACTCTTGATGGAGAGTGAATCTTCAGAGCGCTGTTGACGGTTGCTGCTACCTGGTTGGCTATGCTTCTCGCCTGGGCGATCGCTGCAGCTCCACCGGCTGCGATACCGTTCCTGAGTCCGGCCATCGCGAATGATCCGGCGCTGTACATGCTTCCTGAAAGTCCGGAGAAAGCTCCGACCATCTGGCTGCTTAGTGCTTCTGCATGCTGCCACTGCCTGGCTTCCGCCTGTTCTGACCGCCACCACGAACATGGTCATGCCGTTTCTGGTCACGGCCACGATGGTTGTCATTCCGGTCTGCGTTGTTGTCCGCATCACGGTGATTCCGGTTACCACGGCCTGGTTCGACTGTGTCATGGAGCTTCTGATGGCCACTGTGACCATATTCATGGCTACTGTGGTTAAAGCCCGAGCGTTCCAAGTGTTGCCATTGTCGACCGCAGGGATACGGCCAGCGCGGTTGCTGAAGCTGCCGCTACTGTGATGCGCTCCTGCAAATACGACCATGGATGCTGATGTTGTCATCATCGGTCCCGGCCAGCGCTATGATCGCTGCGGTGAACGGTGCCACTGCCACTGCCATCCTTGTGAATGCTGCAGCTGTTGGTGTCGCCACTGCGTTGATTCCTGCCGCGCTTGCTTTGAATGCTGTTATTGATGCGCTGCAAAGTGTCAGCGCTCCGGCTGTCATTGTGATTCCTGCTGCCAGGAGCATGATTGCTGCTGCCGCCGCTGTACTGCCTGCCGCTAAGGCCAGGACTGCGCTGCTGCCGCTGCGACCGCGAGTGGTGCCGGCTGCTGCAAGTGGTGCGGCTCCTGCAGCTATGATTGCCATCTTGGCCGCGGTTCCTGTTGCACCTTTGGCCATTGATTTAAGCGCCGATCCAGCTGCCTTTGCACTGGCTCCGATGATTTCTCACCGATGCTGCTGCAAGTGCCAGGGCTGCTGCAAGTGGTACCATGCCGACTGATGCGGCTAGTGCTCCGGCTGCCAGTATCAGAAGGGCTGCGCCTCCTGCCGTTGCTCCGGCTGCCATTGCAAGTGCGGCCGCCGCGAATGGCAGCATTGCCGCTGTGAGTGCCAGGATTGGTGCTGTTGCTGATAGTGCTGCGGTTCCGAATAAACGGACCATTGTTGCTAAAAGCATAAATGAAGCCATGCTGGCTGTTGCTCCGGCTGCGATCATTGCGATTGCTGCAGCGAGTACCACGGCTCCAGCTCCAACCATTAAACGCCCGCTCCGGCCGCCAAGGCTCCGGCTGCCATTAGTCCTGCGCCACTAATGCTCCCGGCTCCACATACTGCTGCAGATGCTGCGAATGCTGTTAGTGCTCCGCTAAGCGTCAGGATTGCCGATGCTCCGGTCGCTCCGTATGTCGATAAAAAGCGGAAGCGATACCGATATAATGGCCAGCGCTGCTGCTCCTAACATGGCCGCTGTTGCTACTAATGTGAGCGCTGCTCCCAGTGCTGCGATCGCTGCAGCTCCTGCCAGGAGTATTGGCGCCAAGGCTCCGGCTATTGCTCCGAATGCGATCAGTCCCGCCGCTAAGAGTGCGAGAGCGATCTGCGCTGCCGGTCCTGCGCTTGCGATCTGCGTCGCCGCCTGGACCATGATCAGGCATCCTGTTGCCGCCAGAACGATAGAAGCTCCGAATGCAATCAGTCCGACTGATGCTGCTGTGAGTGCAGGTCCGAGCGCTCCGGCTACTGCCATCATTGCGATCATTCCTACTTCCATGATTGTGAGTGCTGCGATTGCCATCGGTCCGGCTGCCGCTACCCTGTGTTGCTGCCATCGCCATGAGGCTCATTCCGGCCGCTGCCATCAGAACTGCTCCGCCGAATGCAAGAAGTCCCGCAGATGCTCCCGGCGAGCTGTGGTCCCATTGCTCCGGCTACTGCCAATAGTGCAATGATGCCGCCTTCCATGAGTGCCAGGCTTGCGAATGCCATAGGTCCTGCGGCTGCCACCTGTGTTGCTGCCATTGCCATCAAACTCATACCGGCTCCGGCCATTAAGATTGCACCTCCGAATGCCAGGAGACCTTGCGTGCCTGCCTGCAGCTTCGGTGCGAGCTGTGCTGCTACTGCCATCAATGCGATAATGCCTCCGGCCATCAGGACGGTTGCTATCTGCGCTCCTGGTCCCGCTGCAGCGAGTTCCTTGGCTGCTTTTTACTAATATCCACACGCCTGCGGCTGCGGCCGCGAATCCGATTCCGGAATCCGAGCGCATTCTTGGCTGCTGCGGACATTACGCTGCTTCCTTCTTTGAGCGGTGCGCTCATGCCTTTAGTTTTCTTTCCGATGCTTCCGATCGCTTTTCCAACCTTGCCGAATGTTCCCACCAGGGATCCGGCCATTTTGAACAGTCGACCGCCGATCAGCAGAACTGGTCCCGCTGTGGCTGCAATGCCTACCCATTTCACGACGTTCTTCTGCATCGACGGATCTAGGTTGTTGAACTTGTC
>VOFG01002488.1_pt1 | contig 42631 bp, 62 predicted proteins | sample 5384171 | NCBI WGS metagenome assembly VOFG01 (sample SAMN12384726, study PRJNA508395) | human gut metagenome | isolation source: healthy gut F | host: Homo sapiens
CGATGCTGCTGACGGTACCGGTTTTTTTTTTCCACAGGCTTTACGGACGTGTCGGAGAAAGCAACTTACGCGGAAGCCGTTTCATATCTTGCCGACGCTGGCATCCCTGAGAGGGACGGCATCCGGCAGATTCTCACCGAACGAGAAGATCACGGTCAGCCAGTGGGCGACGATGCTCTGCCGCGCGTTTGACATACCGAGCCGGAAGGCACTTCATGGCAAGAAGTGGGGGCGAATGCTGTCAGATCGCCGTCCGCAGCGGCTGGTTAGACCCGACTGCGGTTTGGGATAAAAACGGCTTTATCTGCCGCGGCGAACTCTATCGGACTGTATTCGCGGCAGCCGGAATCCCGCTCTATGACGCGACGCTCTACAGTCTTGACTGGCTTTCTCCCGGTGAAAACGCCCTGCGCGTCGGCAAGAAGCTTGGGCTTTGTGCTGAGAACAAGACTGCAGCGGAACTCGTCACACGCGCTGAAGCCGCACAGCTTCTTCATGCCGTCCTGACGCAGAACCTGACCGTCACGCCGCCCGATACACCGGTCACAGTGGAAAATCTGATACAGTGGAATGTGAACGCATTCCTGTTGGAACTCCGCAAAGGTTCCACAGCCGATCCTTGATGCTTTCAATGAAAACGGCTGGACGTTCGTGATCGGCACGGAGTACCTTGCAGATCTCAGCCGCAAGCTCGGCGTGAATTGCATCGGCGCGGCGGCATACACAGAGAAGCGGATTTACGTTTCCGAGGCCAGCGCGATTCTGCACGAGTTTGGACACTTTCTCGATTGTACAATGGGCTTCCCACAGGCGCATAAAGACCTGTATGCACGCGAAGCCGCATCCGCGCCGATGAAGCAGCACGCCAAGAGTAACAGCCTCGAATACTTCGCGGAATTCTTCGCATACTGGCTTTCCGGCAGCACGCGGACGTTGGCACAACTTAAAGAATTGACTCCGGAAACGTATGCGTATTTTGAAGAACTGTCAGCGGATTGGATTCCGCTTGCGTAAATCAGAAAAAGCGAAGCTGTGCCTCGGCATTCTCTTTCTCCAACATCGGCGGAACCAGCCGCAGAAGATCCCCCTGTGGCAGACGAATCAAGAATCCAGTCCGCAGCTTGCTCCTTACTCAGAATCAGCGGCATCCGGTCATGCACAGTTTTCATGGAATCGTTGGCCGCCGTGGTGATGATGCAGTAGGACGGAGCGCCGTTTTGCATCAGCGTCAGACCAGCCAGATACATCGCCTGATTGCGCCCTTGCTGAAAGAAATACTTATGCTTTTTCCGCATCCCATTCGTAGAAGCCGGAGGTTGGAACAATGCACCGCCGCTGCCGGACGCTGTCTCGGAACAGCGGCTTTTCAGTACGGATTCTGCCCGCGCGTTGATAACCAGCGAGGTCGGCAGCTTATAGCCCCACGTTTGAAGCACCGGCTGGATGCGGCCGTGTTCTTCGTGCAGGACCGGCATAACGGCAGTTGGGCGAATCTCGCCCTGCGGCACGCTGTTTTGCCCATATCGGCGCTCGACCGCCTTGACGATCTGCGTCAGCTCTGCATTCTGTTCCGCCGAAAGAGATACCGTCCGCACATGATAAACCTCCGCATAATCCATTTTGTACCTATTATAGCACGTTATTGTCCGTTTAACGGGACTTATTTGCCGCAGCCGCAAATTTCCTCTTGATTTTATAAAACATTCGTTCTATTATCTAGGCGTGGAAAAGGAGCTGGTGCGGATGGGACGGCACATTTTGCATATAGACATGAACTGTTTTTACGCTTCCGTTGAAATGCAGCGACACCCCGAATACCGGAACGTGCCGCTGGCGGTCTGCGGTTCGCAGGAGGATCGGCATGGGATCGTCCTGACAGCGAATTATCTTGCCAAGCCGCGCGGCGTGAAGGTCGGACAGGCAATCTGGCAGGCCAAGCAGGTTTGCCCGGAGCTGGTCACGCTGCCGCCGGATATGTCCGAATACATCCGCTTCAGCCATATGGCGCGGGAGATATACGAGGACTATACCGACCAGATCGAGCCGTTCGGTCTGGACGAAAACTGGCTGGATGTGACCGGAAGCGTCGGCTGCAAAGGTTCTCCGATGGCGATTGCGCAGGAGATCAGTGAACGGATCAAGTTTGAACTCGGTATCACAGCCAGCATCGGCGTTGCGGATAACAAGATCACAGCCAAGCTCGGCAGCGATTACAAAAAGCCGGACGCCATTACGCGGATCGAAGCGGACAACTACAAAGAAATCGTGTATCCGCTTCCTGTAGACGATCTGCTCTATGTCGGTCCCGCGACCAGCCGCAAGCTGCACGGCATCGGTGTTCACACGATTGGGCAGCTTGCAGGGCTGTCTACAGATTGCCTTGTCCATAAGTTCGGCAAGATGGGCATTGTCCTCAAAACCTTTGCGATGGGGCAGGATCGTACTCCGGTCACGAAAACCGATCACATTCCGACGATCAAGTCCGTTGGAAACAGCGCAACGACACCGCGCGATATGACCTGTGACGAAGACGTGCATCTGATGCTGTTGCTGCTGGCCGAGAGCGTGACCTCGCGGATGCGGGAACTCTGCTCCAAATGCACGACGGTCGAAGTCTCAATTCGGGATACCGGCCTGTCGTGGTTCACACGCCAGCGAAAGCTTCCCATGCCGTCCTGTTCCAGCGACGAACTTGCGGAGGTGGCGTTTCAGCTTTTCAAGGCAAATTACCGCTGGCAAAGCCCCATCCGGAGCATTGGCATCCGCGGCTCCGGGCTGGTGGAAGCCTCTCCGTTCGCGCAATGCTCTGTTTTCCTGGAGGATCAGCGGCGGGAACGCTGGGAACAGCTCGACAAGACTGTGGATGGACTGCGCAGCCGTTACGGTTATCACAGCATCCGCAGAGCGGTCATGTACGGCGATCAGCTGCTCGGCAGCATCAACCCGCGCGACGATCACACCGTCCACCCGGTCGGTTTCTTTGGAGGATGACGATGGACAGAGAAAAGAAATATGTGCCGGTGCTCGTGCGCTTCGACGCAGAGGGCAAAATGCGTCCGGTCGAGATCGAATTCGAGGAAGGGCAGACCTTCGCCGTCGACCGCATTCTCGACGTGCGCCGAGCCGCCTGCCAGAGCGTCGGCGGCGTCGGCGACCGCTACACCTGCCGGATCTTGGGCAAGGAGACGTACCTTTGGTTTGAAAAAGGACGCTGGTTTGTGGCGGCAAAGATATAAAATGCAGCGGCATGGACCGAATCAGAAGACGTCCATGCCGCTGTTTTTACTTATGACAGGTCTGACTAAAAGTTGATAATAACAATTCCGACAACCGCAATCAACACTCCTGCGCAGGCTTGCAGCGTGGGCTTTTCTTTCAGCACGAAAGCCGACATTGCCAAACCGAGCAGCATGGAGCAGCATTGCAGGAGCGGATAAAGAACTGCGCTGCTCATTATTGCGGCGGCCATCGTCTTAAAATACATATTTGCAAAAAAGGCAGATTGCCATAGCAGCTGTGTAGAGCAGAATTTTTTCGTTGCTCCATTCGGGATTTTGCATTTCTGCTTTTGCAGCAAGCAGAAGATGCCGAGAATCAGTGCTGAAAGCAGAAATGTATAAAATGAGAATACCGCCGCGTCCGCCGATTCTACTGAAACAATATAATATTTCTGAGATAAATCTGCTAATCCGCTGCTTATCGGGGCGCTATTAGCAGCAACAGTTTTTTACGCTCAGCCTTTCCCGGTGCATCTGCCGGTTATATCCCTGCATTAAAACAGCGGCAATTACCAAGGCCAGCATCCCGATTACGCTATTCATTCGGGTGTTTCGTTAAGGGCTGGTATGCATACGCTCCCGCAAACCGCAATCGGAACGCCAAGTGTCAATGCTACTTCAACCAGCATATACGCATCGCTATGGACACAGCAGAGCAAAAGCACAACAAAGGCAGAGTTTGCAATTGCAGACCACAGAACACATAAGCTCAGCCCCATATAAAGAGAACTTCCCCTGCAGCAGCAGGGAACAGAAAGCCAAAGATTGCAGATACCGCCATCCGCAGAGCAGATATATGTATGGCATCCGATATCTTGGTTGTAAATTCGCTAATTCTCTTTCCGCAATACCCTTTGGCTGTGCCTGCAAAAAGCGTAATTGCAGAATAAATGTATCCCAGCATTATTTTTCCTCGTTTATAATGATTCAGCCATTGCTCTCGATGACCCGCTGATACCTGTATCCGCTGTCCTTGATTGTGCACTTCTGTGTTTCGAAATCCACATAAACAAGGCTAATGCTCTCGAGGTAGCCAATACTCGTTGTCACGACCGAGCATTTCGGCAATAGCGCCATGGATTCCGTGCGGATAAATTTTCGCAATGCGTTCTTCTTTTCATGAATGAACTCGTTCCAAATGCATAACATTGAGCTTTGACATATAAGAACCTATTTTCTTTGTGTTTATGAATGCCAGTGTTTGCTCTCGTTAACTGATGCTGTTAAATTAAAGCACCAAACAGCCTCGCTTTTCAATGTACTTTTAGAGCGTAAAATTGTATTTTTCGCAACTTTCTTGTTGACGCACAGACGCACAAATACTAGAATGTGCATAGGGGGTGCCACCAACGATGAAAGTGATGAACATGGACTTCGGCTACAATGGTGATTATACGCTTGATGAAATCTTTGCAATGAATCAACACTGGAGTGAGCGGAGTTATTTTAATATGCAGATACCGCGTCCAACATCAGCGTTGTTATATGCAGCAGGATGTGACCTTGAGTATGCATGGAATAGTGGAACTTTGTTTGCAGAAAAAGGCGAAATCGTTTATCTCCCGCAGGAGAGTATCTATGAAACAAAATTTATTGGGGCTGAGAAAGATAAGGTAAGTACGATTTTGATTGAATTCATCTCGAAATTACCGAATGGAGAACCATTTGTATTTTCTCTTGCTCCTATGATTATTAATGGAAATACAGACGGCGTATCAGAATATTTTACAGAGATGGTAAAGTTGTTTGACGCGCCGTTGTCGTCTCCTGCGCGAAAGAAATCTGTGCTATACAAAGTCCTTTCTGCAATCGGATATGAGGAAAAGACAGCTGGGTTATTTAAAGTTGAGTTTTCTTCAATAGCGGAAGGCATTATGTACATGGAAAATGACATCAAGCAAGAAAAAAGCATTGCAGAAATTGCAGAGCTATGCCATGTCAGTCCGAGTTACTTTAGAAAGCTCTTTAAGAAGTATTCCGGCGTATCACCGATAAAGTATCAAATCAGATAAAAATCTCGCGTGCAAAGCGGCTTTTACAGACAAACACCATGCGAATTTCTGAGATTTCTGATGCCTTGGGCTTTTTGATACCGCCTATTTCTGTAAACAGTTTAAGAGATACACAGGAATCTCGCCGAAGGAGTACGCGCGGAAGTTTATACATATACCACATGAACAAGAAATAAATTGTGACGTTGCAACTCGAATCAGCCATGCATGAAAGTATCAGGCAAAACAAATGACAGCGCTCAAATGTCTGGAAAGCATTTGAGCGCTGCCATAACAGCTTTATTCTTTGGGGATTGCAACGCCTGTACCAATAAGTGCAGTGTAACGGAACTCGTCTGGATGTGCGCGAATGATCCAGTCAATGTATGAGTCAATCAACTGCGCGGTCAACAGATAACCGGTTGCAGTCATATGCCCGTTCAAGCAGTACTGCGAGTGGAATTCCTCGTCATACGCTGGTACTCACCTGCAACAAGGAGTGTTCCGACTCCAACTTTTCTCCATGCAACGCTTCGGAGGAAATATGCAGTCCGGCTGGGCCATTTCTATCAGATGAAATATGGTGCTCCGCGCCGGATGCCGACGCGAATTACCGATCATTATTTAACTGTACGTGGAACACGGACGTTGACAAATATACGATGGCTTGTCATAATAAAAATGTAAAATAAATAGAATAAGTTTCATAACTTATTCTATCATATGAAATTAGAAAGACAAGTGAATAGTTGGATTTCATAAAATACGGAAAACGTAACAGAGCAATTTAAAGGGGAGTTTTTAGTCAGATGCAAAGTATTACAGAAATAATCAAAAATTTAGAAAACCGTGTGCGTGCGGGATGAAGCATGAGACTGCAGTACGGGATGTCGGATCAGCGCGGGAACCGTCCATCAGGTGGGCAAGATTCTTTGGGAAAACGGATTCCCGAGGACGCTGCTGCTCGTCGCAGACCGAAATACGCTTGCCGCTTCGGACGGGATCATCGAAAGCCTGTCGGAATTTCTGATCGAATATCATATATATGATGAAATCCGCGTCGCCCGTATGGAGCACGTCGAAGCAATCGAGCGGCTTATCGCCGGGCGGGACATCGGGATCCTGTCTGTCGGAACCGGCTCTGTCAATGACCTCTGCCGTCTGGCAGCGGCCCGGCAGGGCAAAATGCTCTGTATTTTCGCAACGGCCGGTTTTCGCCTCCTACAGCTCGCCGATCGTGAAGAATGGCTTCAAGGCGAGCTATCCGCAAAAAGCCCCGAAGTGATCATCGGCGATACCAACATCCTGGCAGCGGCTCCGCAATGCCTGAAATCCGCCGGATTCGGCGATATGGTAGCAAAATATATCGCGCTTGCCGACTGGAAAATCTCCAGTCTTTTGACGGATGAAGTATATTGTGAGCGTGTCGGCAAGCTGACACGAGACGCTGTGGACAAGCTGCTCTCCATGGCGGATCGCGTAACAGAAAACGATCCGGAGACGGCAGGCGAGATCTTCCGGGCGCTGCTTATGACCGGCATTGGGATGAGCTTTATGCACAATTCGCGCCCAGCCTCCGGAAGCGAGCATATTATTTCACATCTGATCGAATGCGTGGAGCTGCGTAAGGGTATAACGCCGAATTATCACGGTGAGGACATCGGTGTCTGCACGCTGCTCATGCTGAAATACTATAACGAGCTCGCAGAACGTGAAACGATCACGGCCGGAAAAGAGCATCTGGATTGGGATGATATTTATGCGTTCTACGGTGAAATGGCGGACGATGTCAGAGCGCTCAATGAGCCGACGACCATAACCGACGCAGTCGAGCCAGCTGTGCTTCAGCAAAGGTGGCCGCAGATCCGGCAGATCATCCACGAGCTTCCGGACTATGATACAGTCTATTCGGCCATGAAGCGGGCGGGATGCAAGCTGACTGCCGCGGATATCGGGGAAGCCGCAGACGCTGCTAGACGACTGTATCCGCTATTCGCCCTACATGCGCCGCCGTCTGACGCTTCTGCGTCTGCGGGATATGATCGGGTAAAGAAGGAGAAGTTACAGGGTGAAGATAAAATGGACACCAGGAATATAAAGCTTCTTGCTTTTGATTTGGATGGTACAATAACACAGCACAAATCGCCACTTTCGGCAAGCAATAGAGAGCTTCTTGATCTTTTATCAAAAAAATATAGACTTCTTATAGTCGGCGCCGGAATGTGTGACCGGATTTTTGAGCAGATGAGGGATTATCCTATTGATATCATCGGTAATTATGGGATGCAGTACGCAAAGTGCACACCGGATGGATCATTGCATATCATCGAGAACATCCAGGTACCATGTGATAGAGCAAGCGTGGAGCACAGGGTAACGGCCCTTCGCAAAAAAATATGGGTTCGAGAACTATTCTGGAGAGAGCGTGGAATATCACACCTCTGGGTGCGTTACATTTCCGATTCTTGGGACGAAAGCAAAACTGGAGGACAAACTGGCCTTTGATCCAGATCGAAAAAACGGCGCACTATCTATCAGTATGTGCGCGAGACATTTTCGGATTACATTGTTTTTATTGGGGGTTCCTCAAGTTTTGATTTGTCGCCCGCTCCGTATAATAAATACTATGCCCTGAACAAATATTGTGCTGCAAATGGTATTTCACATGAGCAAACCGTCTATGTCGGGGACGATTATGGGGAGGGCGGAAATGATGAATCTGTCTATCGATCTGATTTTGCTTTGTCACCATTGACGATTATCGAAATTTTTCACAACGCATGGGGCATTTTTTGTGAGTTGCTGTGTAAATACAGGAATGTAAAATCAAAGCTTTACGCAGAACGATATTGGCATCATTTGATTATCTGGCGTAAGGATTTGATCAATGATGCAACATAATCGACAGTGACTGGCTAAACGTTGCATTTAAGCAAATATGGGGTATAAAGCTGCCTTCGGGATTCTTTCTCGGAGGCAGCTTTGCTTGTATATTCTGTTCTTTCTGAGCAAAAACAGGAAATGCAACAGGAGCAAAAGCTGGGATTATATCGATGAGGATTCGACAGACTTTTGAATTCGCTTGGGGTTACACCGACAATCGATTTGAATGTCCGGATAAACGTATTTCTGTTGTTGTATCCTACGGCCTCGTATACCTCTTTAACTGTTTTATTGGTTGACATAAGAAGATCCTTCGCTTTGTTGATGCGCAAAAGATTGATGTACTCAGAGAATGTAACGGAGGTTTCTTTCTTGATCAGCCTGGACAAATATGACGCGGACGTATTGAATTTCTCAGCAAGTTGATCCTGATAGATGTCCTCGGTATAGTTTTCCTGAATATACTGAAGAATGCTGTTTACATTTATACGTTTTGAATCATTTTGTTTTTGAGAATATCCAAAAGTGCAGTGATGTTTTTCCCAGACGCTGTCTTCGCTCTTGAGACAACGCTCAATTAGAGCAGCATCACCGATTTTTTCGGAATCATAATCAATTTTTTTGATTCTGAAGACTCTGAATATCAGATTAAAAAAGTGTGTAAGTAACTGCGTAATCTCATCTCCTGATGCGCCTTGTGAAAAATAGTTGGAATATTTATCGCGCATGAGTTGCATAGCTTTGTCAGTATTTGAGGCAATCAAGTGGTTATAGAGAACAGTTTCATCCGCAAAGCTGAAAACGCAAAGCGTTTCACAGGTGTCGTCGATTTGAAGATGAACATGTTGGAACAGGTTTGAATTGGAAATCCTACTCATTGCTTCTTTGTGCGATTGTCTGAGTCCACTTAAACCGAGTTGAACGGAGCCGGAGAATATCGTAATATTTAGATCCTCTGTGTCGTAGGAAAAAGCGTGTTCCAGTCGTTGAATTGTATCAGAAATTGCTGGATCAACGTCTTGCGTCTCTGGATTCAGCAGGATGTAAAGCGTGTGCTCATTACTCGGAATAATATACATATGTTTGAAATTCTGCGAAAACTCAGACTTTGCTAGATTATAAATCCCAAGCTCGATCGCCTTTTTCTGTAATATTGTCATATTTTTTATAGAATGATTCAGTTGGCACAAGGCGAAGAATAATGGAGCAAAAATATTTGTTTCCAAAGCAGAGAGATCCTCTGAATTTGAATATGAAATAGTACCATAGTGTTCTGTGGAGTTTAAAAACGAATCAGACGCTGCTCTTCAAGGAGTGGCAGAGAGTGTTGAGTTGTTGCTGCATGACCTGATTGGAGCCGAGAACATCAGAAATAGTATGATGAAGCTCATCGAAAGAAACGTCTTTGCGATTGGGAAAAAAGGTCGGCAATTCTCTTGAAGGGAAGATAGGCAACCTCGGATTCTCTAAACGATAAAAATAGAATAAGCACAAGAAATAGGCTGTTTATAACGAAAAGCAGATTCAAAACTGCTGGCATCATGCTTGTCAATGCGCTATATGGAGTTGCAACAAGGTAAACATATCCCCACACAGAATAGCTTGGCGCATAAGAAACAATAAAGCATTTTTTCCCATATAGATCCCAATCAAAACAGTTAAATTTATCTGCAGTCAAATTGTATAGAAATGTGTCATCTTCAAGGATAGAGGTAGAGTCGACACTAAAATTCTGACAGGTCTTCTTATTGAACATACTTGGCACGCTTTGAGTGAATATACCGTAAGAGTTGAGGTCGCTTAAAATAATAGATAGGTCGAGGTTGACGATAATAATATTAGGTGTGTACCGGTTGCCGATTTTTGTAAACACTAATGGGACGATGACTTTTTCATCGTGTGCTGTCCGTGCAAGCGTTGGTGAAAGAACAAATTTCTCGGAGATAGGTGCGCTATAGTCATTCCAATAAGTTGCATCATAGTTTTCGTAGCAGTATGTGTCTGTGAAATATTCGTCAAAATCATACGAACGGGTTGCAGTATAAACAATATGATTGGACCGATCTGCTATGCAGATACTGTCAATTGAATTGTAGTTCAATGCTATTTTTTATGATTGATTGCAGATGTGAAATCCCGTTTGCTGAGTTGTCTTGCCCGCTGACTGTGTTAAAGAAAAGAGTATCTTCTGAAAGAACTTTGATTGAATTTGAGATGCCTGAAATTGTATTCTCCTCATTCTCGCTGAAAACCTGAAGCATGGATGAGTAGGAGGATTTAAGTGATTCTTTGTAGAGATTTCGGAAAGAGAAAAGCGACAAGAAGGAAAAAAGAGCACTAAGAAATGCAGGAAAGAAAATCAATAGGAAAAACATCAATTTCGGATTCGTTGCACGTACAAAAGAAAGAATTTTTTCATACCTGTCACCTTTTTTAAAAAGAATCAGAGGAGTAAAACCCATTTGTATTATTATATTCGACACGTTTGCAGATTGCAAGGAGAAGATTGGTGACGATTTATCCGATAAAATCAGGAAATACAGATAGAAAATGGTGAGCCAAAAAATACATAAGGGATAAAAATGTGACATTGATGAAATTTATTACGCATCAAAATCAAATGATGTTACACAACTTGCATATTATATCTTTGCGAAACGCAGCCAGGGGTGATATATTGAGCCATGGAAAGTACATCGCTAATGCAAAAGTAGAACGTAGCTAATCTAGCTTAGTTTATATGATTTCTATTAGCTGTGTATGCTCTGCAATAAATCAAAAGAAAGGGTTAAAAGGTACAATTATGAGGAAGAAAACGATGAAAAAAGCTTGTGCTGCTTCTTGCAGTGGCGGCGCTCCTGCTGAGTATGCTTTGCGCATGCAGCAAGACGGAGCCTCAGGCAGATGAAAAGGTTCTGCTTAAAGTGAGTTCTTGGTCTAGAGAGGATTCTCCAGAAGAACAGAAGCAAAACTGGGAAGCGTTAAAAAACGTTACCAAGATAAGTACCCCAATGTAGAAATCGACGATAGCAACACCTATGTGCATAATGTGCAGACATTCAATGCAAAGGCTGCTGCAGGCCAGCTTCCGGCGTGGCTGGATATGCCGCTTACCGAAATTCAGATGCTCAGAAACAACGGTTATACAGCCGACATTACGCAGGGACTCAAGGATAATGGATTACTGGACAAGATCAATCCGGAGATTCTTGACCTAATGACAGATGAGAACGGAAAAATTTGTGGGCTTCCGTCCTCGGCTTATACGCAGGGATTGGTTATCAACAAGCAGCTTTTCACGGATGCTGGGCTTGTTGATGCTGAAGGCAATCCGCTTTATCCGCAGACGATGGGAAGAACTTGCGGAGTATTCACAGACGATCCGCGAAAAGACCGGCGTGGCTGGTTTCGTTATGCCGACCATTGAGAACTGCGGCGGCTGGATTTTTTATGAAGATTGCGTGGAGCTATGGCGTTAAATTTGAAGAACAGCAGAAAGACGGCACATGGAAAGCTGTGTTTGATACGCAGGAATTCAGAGATGCTGTTAGCTTTGTCCGTGATCTCAAGTGGAAATACAATGCATTCCCTGATGATACACTGCTGGGTTACGAAGGCTATTTGAAATCTTTTGCAACGGGACTGGCTGCTATGACAGTTGCTGATACTGGCATCATCAATACTTTAACTTCTGAATATGGGATGGATAAGGACGATATTGTCTATGCAAAGCTTCCGGCGGGGCCGGCAGGAAGATATGTCCTGATGGGTGGCTCTGCAAAGATGTTCTTTGCGGATGATACGCCGGAGCAGATTGATGCTGCCATCAAGTGGCTGATGATGGAAGGTGTCACGCCCGACATTACAGACGATGTCGAAAAAGACTATCCGTGAAAATTGCCAGCAAAATATTGACAATGGTGGCGTCGTACTGCCGGTTGAGATCTTCAGTATCTGGCAGAGTCCTGAGCGCAGCGAAAGACTGAAGGAAATTTACGCGGATTATGCAAATGTTGAACTAAGTAACTTTGCGGATTACATGGATTCCACTGGCGTGACACTGAGACCGGAGGAAACGGCATGCTGCCAGCAGCTTTATGCTGTATTGGATGGCGTGATCCAGGAAGTGATTGCGAATGAAAATGCAGATATTGATGCGCTTACCGTAACTGCGGTGAATGACTTCAGCAGAACCATCTTGATAAGATGGACTATTAAGCTGTCACCATCTAATGTTTCTGACAGCTAAGGACTGGTTGCAGCGAACATACGGAGATGACGAGCTAGGTGTAATCGTCTAAGACACAGAAGATAGACGTATCCTGCAGCTGTGATCCCTAAAAGTCAGGCCGCTGACTAAACTGTCGGCGGCCTGATTCGATTTATAGGTTGTTTTGAGCAATCAAAAGGTATTTTGCAACTGAGACTGCAGAAGCTGATTGCGTTTCTGAAGAAACGCGATGTAGTGAGGATTCTAAATGAAAATAAACAGAAACGAAAAGCGAAAAGGAAAAATTGAATCATAAGCACAATTTGATCGGGTGGCTTCTGATTCTGCCGGCAGTTCTGGCGTTCATTTTGGTCGTATGGAGACCAATCGGATTGCTTTTTCTGGACTCATTCTTTAAAAAATACGTGGCGTCACCAGGGTCAGCTTCGTTGGGTTCAAGAACTATATAGCTGTCCTTAGCGACACAAATTTTTTTAAAGTCGCTAATGAATACGATCAAATACGTATTCTGGTCACTGGTGATTGATTGCCGCTTCCGTTCTTTGCTGCAATCATAATAAATGAAACCGTAAGAACAAAACGGTTTTTTAATGTTGCAGTGTATATTCCGTGCGTAATACCGTCAATGGCGACTTATTTGATATGGAAGTTCATCTATTCAAACAGTCAGGGCGGGCTGTTGAATATGATTTTGTGTTTTTTGGCTTGCAACCGATGACATGGCTAAACAATGCAAACCTCTCTATTCCGCTGATTATCGTTATGCTGACATGGAGCGGGTTCGGCGGAGCAGTCATTATGTATTTAGCATCGTTACAAGGAATAGACCGGAGCTTGTATGAAGCTGCAAAACTGGACGGCGCAGGGGATATTTCAGCGGATTCGTGTCGTTATGATGCCCCATATGGGGGAATTCTGCTTTTACAAGCAGTGCGTCAAATTATTGAATTTTCCAAATCGCAGAGCAGCCGTTAGTGATGACTGGTGGTGGACCGAACGGTGCATCCACTTCGCTCGGATTGACCAATTACTATTACGCATTCAAGTACGGACAGTTCGATCGCTCTATGGCACTTGGCGTTATTATGTTTGTTTTGCTGGTGTGGCTAACGCTGCTCTATTTCAGACTGGATAAGAAAATCAACGAATGAGGGAGGGGCATGTGTGAAGTGGTTGAATAATAAAACAGAAGGATTAATCAATTTTTCTGATCTGAAAAGCGGAAAGGTAAAAGTAGCATATACGGTGATGATTATCTTTCTAGTTGTTCTTGCGATAAGCTGTTTGCTGCCGGTCGTTTGGGCGGCAATGTCTGCATTGAAACAGCCGGAAGAAATGTATCGAATTCCGCCAACGTTTTCCCAACTACTGTTGATTTGTCAAGAGTAAAAAAAATTGTCAGTCAAGTCCACATCGGACATTATTTGTTGAATACGATCTGGATCATTCTTGGTTGCTGGATTGTCGATGTGCTATTTAATGGTTTGGCTGGCTATGTTTTGTCGAAAATTCGACCAAAGGGTACGCCGGTCGTCGAAACACTGATTTTATGGTCCATGATGCTACCGGGAATCAGCATGGCCCCGCTGTATATGACATTTGTTGATTTGCCAATTTTGCATATTGATATTTCAGGTACATTTTTTCCACTATGGATCATGGCAGGGTGCAATGCTTTCAACATTATGCTGTTCCGAAACTTTTTCAACGGAATTCCAAAGACTATATGGAAGCAGCAAAAATCGATGGCTGTTCTGATTGGAAAATTTTCTTCAGGATTATTCTTCCGCTGTCGAAACCCGTATTGGCGGTTGTGACAATCTATAGCGTAATCGGCTCTTGGAATAATTTCATGTGGCCGTATCTTCTGTTGGAAGGTACATCCCACGAACCCCTGTCGGTATTGCTATTCCACATTTCAAATGGTGCGCTTCCGCTGCCGGATAATGATGCATTGCTGATTGCAATGTTTGCAGCGATTCCGCCAATCATTATCTATGCTTTTTTGGCAAAGCACATCAATGGCGGTTTAAACATGAGCTGTATAAAAGGATAAGTTAGCAATGGACTTCAAGCTTAATTTTAATACAGACAGACCAATCCGAATTCTTCAGCTCACGGATATGCAGATCATTGACGGAACTCAGCGCCGCTATCCGGAGCGGCTCGATCAGGAATCAGGTGAACGCTGGAATCCTCAGCATGATGAGGAAAATATCTATGCCCCGATGCGATTTTTAATTGAGGCGAGTATGCCTGATCTAATAGTAATTACAGGTGACATGATATACGGAGAATTTGACGACAGCGGTGAGAGTCTGAAGCGTTTTGTACAGCATCTCGATTCGTACCGAATTCCATGGGCCGTTGTGTTCGGAAATCATGACAACGAAAGCAAAAAAGGAATTTCATGGCAATGCAATGAAATTGCTTCGGCAAAGTACTCTGTGTTTAAAAGAGGAACTGTTTTCGGAAACAGTAATTATTCGATTGGCATATTCAGAGACGGAAAACTAATCCGGACGCTTTTATGGTGGATTCAAACGGCTGCGGTGCAATTGGAATCGAGCCTGGTATCAGAAATGATCAGCTTGCATGGATGGAGGACGAGGCTTCAGAAATCAGTAGGGAGTACGGACAAGTACCGTCATTTGTGTATTTCCATGAGCCGACAGATGATTTTCAGGACGCGTATATTGCTGCTGGCTATCAGTCTTCGTATGACATCGATGAAGAACACTTCGCATCTTATACGATCTGTGATGAAGTGCATGCGAAGAATGGAGATTTTGGAAATAAGAGAGAGGCAATTTATGCTTGCTGTCGACAGAAAATTCTACCTGTTTTAAAAAATACATACAGATGGAGTTTTTGTGGGCCACTGCCATAAAATCAATACAAGCGTCATGTATGAGGGAATCCGGTTTACATTTGGATATAAAACGGATTTTATGATTATTATGACGCAGCAGCAAATGGGGGAACATTGATCCTTTTAGATGGAGACAAAAGATTTTCTCGTTAAGCACATTCAGTATGAGATTACAGAATCAATCTAGATAGTATTCCGTGCAGGAGTCCACATAAGGAGGATAAAAACAATGCCTTGTAAAATCTGCATTATCGGTGCAGGCAGCGCGATTTTCTCGCTGAATTTGATCAAAGATATTTGCGTGAATAAGCATTTTTGAGAATTGTACAGTTTCGCTCATGGACGTAAATGAAGCACGACTTGATGCCATATATAATCTTTGCATCAGATATGCTCAGGAATTGGGAGAAAAGCTAAATGTCGTGAAAACGACAGATCGACGTGAGGCAATGCGAGATGCCGACTTTGTTTTAAACGTTGCGCTGGACTACGGTCATGATCGCTATAAGGGAAGGAATCAAGGTTGCTTATGCAAATGGATATCGCTTTGGAGGAAGCTTGCATGTCCTGCATGACGAAGCGTTTTATATTAACTTCTATCAGCTCAGGCTTATGGAATCTATTTTGCAGGATGTGTTAGCGATTTGTCCTAATGCGTGGTATATCATGGTAGCAAATCCGGTGCAGGGCGGTGTTACTTATTTACAGCGTAAGTATAAGAACGCCAAAATAATCGGAATGTGCCATGGCTATACAGGTGTATACACTCTGACCGACGCTATGGGAATGGATCGAAAGGATGTTTCTTATGAAATAGCTGGCGTAAACCACTTTATTTGGCTTACGAGTTTTCGGTATCAAGGGAAAAATGCATACCCGCTGCTGGATCAATGGTTGAAAATGCACCATGGAAAAATTGTAGAGAATGTAGAAGAAATTGAGAAAATTGGCTTGAAAGCAGATGAAATATCACCGAAAGCAATCGATCTCTACAAAAGGTACGGCCTTTTTCCAATCGGAGATACTGCATCATCTGGTGGTGGCGCATGGGGATGGGAGTATCACGTTGATACGCAAACGGAAACTCAGTATGGTAGCCAGCCGTATAAGTGGTATGAAAAGTACTTTGCGGAAGGTGAACAAAATGTTCAGAAAATCAGACGTGTAACGGAAGACCATTCTGTGAAGGTGAGCGAAGTATTTTCTACAATGCCGTCAGACGAACCAATGATCCCTTTGATTGAGGGACTTGCATTTGATACAGCCAATAAAGTTGTTGTTAACATTCTAAATGACGGCGGATATATGAAGGGGCTGCCAACGGACTATGAGGTCGAAATCGCAGCAATTGTAGATAAACATGGCGTTCATCCGATTCATAATAACGGACTTCCAAAGCCGATTATGACACACCTTTTACGCGACCGTATCGCCAGCGTGGAAATGGAGTTGGCGGCGTTTGAAAATCATAGCTGGGAACTCTTGGTGGACCTGATTCTGAGGGATCCGTGGACAAGAACAAGACAGCAGGCGGAACGTCTGATCCGTGATATCATGGCGCTTCCTTGCAACAAAGAAATGAATATGTATTATAAGTAAAAGGACACAAAAATGTATAACATTAACAACATTACGACGATTTACGTTTCCCAGAAATCAGGGAACGATTATCATCAGGGCTTTTATCCAGACTGCAATGAAATGCTGACAGGGCCAGTAAGGACAATTGAAAAGCGCTGTCAATGGTTGCGGAGATGCGAGTTTGGTGCGCAGCAACCGGTAAGAATTAAGGTGACAGATGAGACGTACTATATCCAAAAGCCAATCTGCATCGATCCGGCAGTGAGCAATATTACAATTGAGCCGATGAAAAGACGTTATTGAGCGGCGGGATTATGGTTGACTGGTTTAAACCAGATACCTTCAATGGCAACAAATGTGTATCCGCAGATTTATCTGGATTCCCAGAGCTTGAATTTACAGACTTCTATGTGAATGGAAGACCGAGGCGAAGAACGCGCTTTCCGCAAGAGGGATTCCTGAAGCCGGAGGATGTGGAAGAACACTCTGATGAATTACGAGCAGGTTCAAAGTGGTTTACAGTAAAGGAGAAAGATTTCTGTAAAATCAAAGATTTTTTGTCACCCGGAATGGTGCATTGTCAGTTTTAACCATTATTGGGTGGATGAACATTCTCAAATTGAAGCGATTGAGCCGGAAACAAGAAAGGTTGTCCTCAAGCATCGGTCATGCTATACAATCGAACCAACCCATCCGGCAAGCGCTCTGGAGTACTGTATCGAAAACGTTGCCGAAATGTTCGAGAATCCTGGCGAGTGGTATTATGATCGACAGAACTCTAAAATTTACTATATCCCGGAAGAAGCGGATGCATATGCCTCTGAGATTGTCGGCTATATTCCAGTGGTAAGTACTATACTCCGTCTGGCAGGGACGTTGGAAAATAGAATAAAGGACGTGACGATCCGCAACTTGCAGATCGCATATACGAGGGGCGAACGTATAACGGCAGACGGGGCGGAGGTGACGTTTGCGTCTGACACACAGAGCGTTTGTGATACGGCAGCTGCAATCGAAATCAGCTATGCACAGGGATGTGCAATCGAAAATGTGAGTGCTATTGCATTGGTTTACATATGATTGGACTCAGAGCGGGGTCACGAAACATACGAATCGACAATAATATTCTCCGCGAAATTGGAGCAGGCGGTATTGTAGTGACTGGAGGAGCCTTTGGCAGTGAAGCTGAAGAACACACGTTTGGCAATAGAATTGAAGATAACCGCATAATCGGATGTGGACGACGATATTATGCAGCTTGCGGAATTCTGTTGATGCACACTTATGAAAATGTGATTGCTCATAATGAGATTGCGGATTTGAATTATACCGGTATTTCCTGCGGATGGGTATGGGGATACGAGAATAGTATTACAAGGGAGAATCTGATAGAGAAAAACCATATTCATGATATTGGAAATGGTGTTCTATCTGATATGGGCGGCATTTATCTGCTGGGAAAACAGCAAGGGACGATTGTCAGATGCAATTTGATTCATGATGTCTATAGTCGACATTATGGAGGATGGGCACTTTATGCAGATGAAGGTGCATCGGCAGTGGTGTTTGAGCAGAATATCTGCTACAACACAAACAGCAACGCATTCCATCAGCACTACGGGTGTGGCAATACTGTCAGAAACAACATTTTCTGTTTTTCAAAGATGCACCGATTGGTATGTCACGACCGGAACTGCACCTTGGTACAATTTTTGAACAGAACATCATTGTAACGCATGGCCAAAGGGCTTTGAAATCGGCTATAAAAAGGCGAGGAAACTGGTTGCCTGCAAGTTATTTCCCTGCAAAGAAACCTTTTTCTTTGATGTGGGCAAGGGGAGCCAGCTATGATACAAATTGGCAACAAGGTGTATTCCTATGATGAGTACAGAAAACTGGGAATCGATATGGATTCTGTGTGCGCGGATCCGCTATTTGCAGATATGGATGCATTTGATTTCCGTATAGCCGAAGACTCACCAGCTATCGCGTTGGGATTTGTTCCGATTGATATTTCGGACATTGGAGTGCGGACAAAGCGTAAAACAGAAGGAAAGGATTTGTAGTAAAGCTGTGGAGACGTATTCCAAATGAAAGGAAAGAAAGCGTCATCATTGATCGCACTTTGCGCTGCTGTTTATTTTTGCAGCTATCTGACTCGTCAGAATTACGCGACAGTGCTCGTGGAAATAATTGAAAGTGAAGGCGTTTCTAAGGCTGCTGCATCAGCAGCAATTACAGGAATGTTCATTACATATGGACTGGGGCAGATTATCAGTGGCTATCTTGGAGACAGGCTGAATTCATGCCATTTGATTGCTGCTGGCCTAGCCGCAACTGGAGTGTTGAATATATTGATACCGTATTGCAAATCAACACAAATGATAGCTGTGGTTTGGTGCTGCAATGGCCTGGCGCAGTCATTCTTTTTGGCCTCCGCTTGTAAAAAATCTTGACGATAAATCTATCTGGGAAAATGTATCAGCGCTATGTTGCCGTGATTTCATGGAGTTCTTATCTGGCTACGGCCGTACTGTATTTGGTATGTCCAGCGCTCATCCAGCATAGCGGATGGAGAAGCGTTTTCTACATCTGCGGCGTAGTTGCGTTTGTAATGCTGGTTGTATGGCAGCGGGGGACAAAAATATACAGTCATCAATGAACCTTCCGGCCGATCGTAAAGTGCATGGCAGCAGCGCTGAGAAAAGTGATAGAACAGTGATTTCTCAACCAATATGGTTAATTCTTGTATTCGCGGTTGCAGCGATTATTATGCAAGGAATGATACGGGATGGCATGACAACATGGCTTCCAACGTACATCTCGAACAGTTCCACATAGAGAATAGCAATTCTATCTTGTACGGCGTTCTCGCGCCGCTTTTGAGTGTGATTGCGTTGATAATTGCAGAAAAAAGTACAGGATAAGTTGGTTCACAATGAGGTGGCGTGTGCAGCAGGCTCATTTGTGCTAGCAATCGTATGCTGTCTAGGTGTCCGAATGACGATGGCGGGACTTCCAAGATTTTCTATCATCTTATACGCGGCCGTAATTGGCTGCGCACATGCAGCAAATCTATTCTTGATTGCAGTTTTACCGGGAAGATTCCGCAACACGGGTCATGTGTCGCTGATTTCTGGCGTTCTGAACTGTGCGACTTATGTTGGGAGCGCAGGTTCAACTGCTCTGATGGCAATGACAACAGAACATAGTGGATGGAATGTGCCGATTATTATCTGGGCAGCAGCTGCATTTTGCTGGATTTGTATTCTGCATATTGATCTTGAGAAGATGGCCTGCACAGTTTAAATGAGTAGTGAGAGCACGAATATTTTAGAAAACATATTGCTTGCCTGTAAAGAAAATAATTTGAAGAGGAGAAGTATAACATGCGGAAACCGAAGATCGGTCTGCTTGGCCTGATGGCCGGCAGCTATGAGCCTATTTTTTCCGGGGATCGTCGCCCGGCAGGAGGCGTTTGCGCGCGAGCTGGCCGCGTCCTTCTCGTCCGTTGCAGACGTTGATTTCCCCGGCGCCGCCCTCGACCGGGCGGATATCGAGCAGAAAATGCGCTATTTCAACCAGTCGGACTGCGACGGTGTGCTCATCGTCCTTCTGACATACAGTCAGGGCGTCTGGCTCCTGCGGGCGCTGCAGGATAACCGCCTGCCGCTCGCGCTGGCCGTGGTGCAGCCGGACAGCCGCGTCGGTCTGGACTTCGGCGAACTGGATCTGACCGTCAATCAGGGCATCCACGGCGCGCAGGACAACGCGAACATGATTGTGCGGAACGGCTTCAAATGCCAGTTCTTTGCCGCAGAGCGCCATGATCCCGCCCCTTGTACAATTCGTTGGAGATTTTGCCCGCGCTGCCATGACGTATCAGCAGATGCGGCGCATGAAGTGCGGCGTCCTGAGCCGGATGTGCGGCATGGGCGACATTCTGCTTGACGATATGGCCTTTACAAAAAAGATCGGCGTGGAATTCTGCAATGACACAGCCGGTACGGTCTGGCGCTGGATGCAGACCGTGACAAAGCAGGAGATCGACCGGCAGATCGAGAAGGACAAAGACACGTTCCTTGTCGATCCGAAACTCAGCTATGAGAGTCATGCGGAAGCTGTGCGGATGTACCTCGGCTTCAAGCGCTGGCTGGACGACAAGGGCTTTGGCTGCTTCACCGCGCAGTTCGATATCTTCGGCGACGACTCTGTCGGGCCGGATCGCCGTTTCCATCAGCTGCCGCTCTACGCGGCGTCGCAGCCTCATGGCGGACGGCTACGGCTATGGTGCGTGGAGGGCGACATGTCCTGTGCGGCCATGGTGTCTGCGGCGCATATGCTTTCCGACGGCGGAGGCAATTTCACGGAAATGTACATGATGGACTTTGAAACGGACGCGATCTGCTTCTGCCACGCAGGCGAGGGCAACTGGTCCACGAGCTGCGGCACGAACAGACCCAGACTGATCGACCGGTATCTCGGCGAGGGCGGTCTGGAAAATCCGCCGACGATCCTCTTTACGCCGAAGGCCGGGCGCGCAACGCTCACCTCGCTTGCGCCCATGAACGGCGACCGGCTCCGCCTGATCGCCGCGCCCGGCGAGATGCTGCCGAAGAACGATCTTCGCGGCTGCGAGATGCCGTACTTCTTCTGGCGGCCCGACAGCGGCGTGACGAACTGCATCCGCGGCTGGCTGAAAAACGGCGGCACCCACCATGAGGTCATCAGCCTTGGCGATGTGTCCACCCGCTGGCAGATGCTCTGCGACATGTGGGACGTCGAATACGTGCAGGTATAAAAGGCATGCATGGATATCTGACCTTTGACGTCGGCACGACAGCCGTCAAAAAGCTGCCTGTTCGACGACGATCTGCGGCTGCTCTCGATTGCGAATGAAGAGTATACGCTCGATACGGATGCCGGGGGCCGGGTCGAACTGGACCCGGAGCGCTATTGGCAGGCCGTCTGCGGCGGAGCTGCCGAAGCGCTGCGCCGCGCGCAGCTCCCGCCCAGCGCAGTCAGCGCGATCTGCATCACAACGCAGGGCGAAACGTTGATCCCAATCGGAAAAGACGGCCGCGCGCTGCGCAAGGCGATCGTCTGGCTGGATGAGCGCGCAAAAAGCAGGCGGACACCCTGTCCGCCCGCTTTTCCAGCGCAGAATTTATCATGAGACAGGCCTTCCGGAGCTGAACGGCTTCCTGCCGCTGGCAAAGCTCATGGATCCGGGAGAACGAGCCTGAGATCTACCGGCAGACGGAAAAATTTCTGCTGCTGGAGGATTATCTTCTCTACAGGCTGACCGGGCAGTTTGCCGCAGAAAAAAACGCTCGCGTCCAGCACCGGCTGGTTCAGCCTCCGGACAGACGGTTATTGGCAGGAGGGCCTTGCGGCGGCGGGCATCCCGCAGGAGAAGCTGCCGGAGCTGTTCGAACCCGGAACGGCGCTTGCGGCGAAGCTCCTGCCGGACGTGCGGGAAAAGCTGGGCTTCCGGGCGGATACGCTCGTCGTGACGGGCGCGATGGATCAGACGGCAGGCGCGCTGGGCGCGGGGAACCTGCGTCCGGGCTGCGTGACGGAGACGACGGGGACAGCGCTGTGCATCGGCGCGACGCTGGAAAAGGCGGACTTGGACGATCCGAACCGCGTCACGGTCTACCGCCATGTAAAAGCCGGGCCTGTTTCTGATGCTGCCGTTCTGCATGACGGCGGGGCTGTTTCTCAAATGGTTCAAGGATACGTTCTGCGAGGCAGAATGCCGGCAGGCAGAGCAGGAGCACAGATCCGTATACGAGCTTCTGGACGAGCTCGCCGAGCAGACGCCGCCCGGCGCGGGGGACTGCTGGCCCTACCGTATCTGACCGGCTCCATCCAGCCGTGCAGTAACCCCAATGCGAGAGGTGTATTCTTCGGCATCGGACTCGACACAAAAAAGCAGCACTTCCTACGCGCCGTCTATGAATCTATCGCCTTTATGCTGCGGGAGAATCTGGAGCTTCTGACGCGCGTCAATCATATGCCGGTCACGCAAATCCGCAGTCTCGGCGGCGGCGCAAAAAGTGCGGTCTGGCGGCAGATCAAGGCGGATGTGACCGGTATCCCGGTCGGACTGGCCGCCCAGAGCGAGAGAGCACATCACTCGGAGCCGCCATGCTGGCTGCCGTCGCCTGCGGCAGCAAAGCGTCTCTGGAACAGGCGGCGCAGGCCGCTGACCGCGCAGTCGTCTGGACAAAGCCGGACGGAGCCGGACGCTATGAGCAGGCGTATCAGAAATACTGTGAGCTGTTCAGAACGCTGAACCCGCTGTTCTAAGGAGAAACACATGAACTATCAGGAGCAAAGGACATATGTCGGCAATCTGCGCCAGCTGTTCGGCCTGCGAGAGTCCCGGCTGGCCGGCGGCAAGGCGGACGGCGTGCGGATCGTCGATATCCACAACGGTGGAGATCTGGCGCTATGCGTGGCGGCGGACCGCTGTATGGATATCCCGGAAGTCCGCTACTGCGGACGTGTGCTTAACTACATCACGCCGAACGGGATTGTGCATCCGTCCTACTACAGCTGCTACGGCGAGGGCTGGAGCGAAGCATTTGCGGGTGGGGCTGCTCTATACCTGCGGCCTGAGCAATACCGGCCTGCGCGAGAGCCTCGACTGGGAGAGCCAAAAGGAGCACGGCTGCATCGCCAATACCCCGGCGGAGCAGTTTTCCGCCGTGATTGAAGAAACGGCGGACGGGCCTGCCGCAGTGCTTCACGGCATCATGCGTGAGGGATGCTCGCGGGCGTCGATCTGCGGCTGACGAGAACCATCGGGTCGAATACCTGCGCAATGTGATCGAGGTGACGGACACGGTGCAGAACGACGGCTATCGAAGCGCGCCGCATATGCTCCTCTATCACTGCAATCTGGGCTATCCGCTTTTGCAGCCGGATTCCCACCTCCGGATTCTCAATCAGGGTGTCCGGCCGCGGACACCGTTTGCAAAGACGATGCTGCCGGAACTGGATACTATCCTTCCGCCGCAGGACGCGATGGAGGAAATGTGCTATTATTACACCCCGGCTCCCGACGAAGACGGCTGGGAGCACGTGCGTCTGAAAACCGCCGTGAACAGCTCGGACTGACGCTTTCATTCGACACGTCGACGCTGGGGCACTTTGTACAGTGGAAAAATTTTGTGAAGGGCGAATACGTCATGGGATTGGAACCGGCCAATTGCACCATAGACGGCCGCAGCGACGCGATCGCGCGCGGACAGATGCAGGTGCTGGAACCGGGCCAGAGCCGGACCTACCGTCTGCGGTTCTGTTTTGACGACGCACAGGAGGATTGAAGTATGGAACTGATGAAAAGCATGTCGATCTGGACAGTCTGGAAACGCTGTATGAAATGACGTTTGAGGAAGCGGCGCTTCGCCGTGAATTTGACGTGCGCGGCGGCAGCTGGACGCTGGAAGACGGGACGCTTGTCGGCAGGAACCGCGAAAACTGCCCCGGCATGATTATTTCACAGCAAGATTTTTCGGCCCCGTTATGCTGGACTTCGAAGCGCGCACGATCCCGCCCTGCACCCACGATATCAACTGTATGTGGAGCGGCAGCTGGGATTATGAGACAAATACCCGCGCGCTTGCCTACGTTGTAGGGCTGGAAGGCTGGTGGGACGGCAAGGTCGGCTTTGAAAAAGTCTCGGAATACAAGCTGAACTGCGGCACACAGCTGCTGAAATTCGAAGCGGGCCGGTATTATCATGTGCAGTGCGGCTCGATCTGCGGGCATATCTTCTGCGTGATCGACGGAGCGCTTGCGCTTGAGGTCATGGACCCGGACCCAATCGACCAGAGCCGGTACGGAAAGGTGGGCTTTGAGGCGTATTGCAGCCAGATCCAAATCCGTAAATTCAGCGTCAAACGGCTTTCCTATACACAAAAAGAAACAAAATACGTCCCCGAATTTTAAGAGGAATTTTGACATGGAAGATATTCAAACACATCATTTGGAATCAAAGCAAAATCGAGAATGGAATGTAGGATCTGGGGAAACCGCTATATGCGCTTGCAACTCGTTTCGTACACTCGGAACAATGCTTGACTGTTCCAGAAACGCTGTTCCTAATCTGTCGAGCCTGAAGAAATGGATCGATCTGACGGCGGCCTTCGGCTACAACATGCTGATGCTCTACACTGAAGATACATATGAAATCAAAGGATCGCCCTATTTTGGATATATGCGAGGAAGATTTTCGCGAGAGGAAATACAGGAAATTGATGCATATGCAAAGAAGAAGAACATGACGCTTATGCCGTGCATCCAAACGCTGGCACATTTGGAGACAATCAAACGATGGCCGGAGTACTTACCGTATTTTGACATAGATGATGTGCTCCTGGCAGGAGATGATAACGTCTATATCCTTGTTGATAAGATGTTTCAAAGCATTGCAAAGTGCTTTACGTGCAGAACTATTAATATCGGAATGGACGAAGCACCGCGATTTGGACGCGGAAAGTACTACGACAAGCATGGCGACTGCGACCACACGGAGGCTTTTTTGTCGCACTTGCAGAAGGTTTGCTCAATTGGGAGAAAAGTATGGATTTCGCTTTTTTAATGTGGGCGGATATGTTCTTCAAACTGGAAACAGGACAGTATTATGAGAATACACAGAATATTCATGCGCCAGTAAACGAGAAGATCCCTGCAAATGTTGAACTGGTATATTGGGACTACTATTCGACTGATGCAGATCATTACAGAAGAATGCTCAAGGCGCATCAGAATATCAAAAAAAGATGTGTGGTTTGCAGGCGGATTGTGGTCATGGACTGGCTTTTCACCTCATAACAGGTTCAGCATAGAGGCATCTAAGGCTGCAATAGACAGCTGTAAAGAATGCGGTGTGAAGGATGTATTCCTTTACGCTATGGGGAAATGACGGTGCCGAGACTTCTCGATTTTCTACGCTTCCTTCTCTGTTTTATGCAGCAGAATATGCAAAAGGTAATACAGACGAAGCTACGATAAAGAAGAAATTCGAGGATAAATTAGGGATTGCCTTCGATGATTTCATGCAGGTGGAAATTTCCAAGGAATTATGCGGTGACGGTACTGGAAATCCAGAGAAGTATATGCTGTATAATGACTGCTTTATGGGAATTATGGATCATACAGTTCAAGCAGGGGACGGAGCTCGATTTGCCGCATGCGCAGCGCATATAGCTAGCTTTCAAGCTCCGCGGGAGTGGGATTACCTGTTTCAAAGTATGTATAACTTATATCGAGTACTAGAAGTGAAGGCTGAACTTGGAGTACGAACACATGAGATCTATCGTTCTGGAGATAAAGGGGCAATTCATGTGCTCATATGCGACTATGAGGAAACTGAGAAGCGTCTTGAACAATTTTATCAATCATTCCGGAGACAATGGCTAATTGAAAACAAGGCGTTTGGGTTTGAAATACAGGATATACGTCTTGGAGGATTGCTACATCGTATCAAGCATTGTCGAGAGCGGCTACAAGCATTCTATGACGGCGATATCCGAAAGATTGAGGAATTAGAGCAGGAGCAGTTGGACTTCTTTGGCTTTGAAAAACCATGCGCACGTCCAAAATTCAATAGTTGGTCTTTAAATGTATCCACGAATGTTGTGTCCTGTGGACTTGATGTAGAATAAATGACAATATGCAGTTTAGGAGGAGAAATGAACGATACAATCCTGTATATGCTGACTGAGAACAGTCCGTATATGATGTCGTTTGTGATTTGTACGTCAAAGAACAACGTTATTGTTATTGACGGCGGACGAGCCGGGGATATGCCGCTTTTGAAACATTATATTGGAGGTAGACATATTTCTGCATGGATTCTGACACATGCACACAGCGACCATATTTCTGGGTTTGTGGATGAAATCAGAAAAATGGTGGAGAAGACTTTGACATCGAGAATATATATTATAATTTTCCACCGTATGATCTTATTAATAACCACAATGTGCTGGATTACGCATATTTTGTGGAAGAATTGCAGGATGTTCTCCCGCAGTTTTTGGAAATCGCACCGAAAATTCAGGAGAAGCTGCATGTGGTTCATCAGGGAGAGTCTATCGCTGTTGATGAATGCAGATTTGATTTCTTGTTTTCCTACCACGAAGGCGTGACAAATAATTTAATGAATGACAGTTCCTTGGTATTCAAACTGTTCGCACCGAATAAGACGGTGTTGTTTCTTGGAGATCTTGGCCCTGAGGCTGGAGATATATTGTTCAGAGAATCGAAGCATCTGTTAAAATCAGATCTTGTGCAGATGGCTCACCACGGACATATGAATGTTGGCATGGAGGTTTATGCTGAGATTTTACCGGAGGGCTGCTTGTGGTGCGCGCCAGACTGGTTATACGAAGAAGAAGAATTTCCGGATTATCTGCGTGATACAGAGGGACTGCGCCGGGTTGGAAGAAACAGACTTTACGGAACAAAACTTACGCGAAAATGGATGGATTTGCTTGGCGTGAAAAAGCATTATGTTACAAAGGATGGGACACATAGGATTGTTCTGTAATGAAAATCAAAGCGAATGATACTGAGGAGAGATACATATGAAGCCTTGTATTCGCACCCCGTATTTTGAGGTTGGAACGAAAAACTATGTGTACGGCGACAAGCTCCTGAGTACGCCAAGGCAGCGGACGCGGCTGCCGAAAAGTACGATATCGACGTGCTGTTCATCTGCCCGGCGCTGGAGGTCCGCCGTGTGGCGGAAAACACGAAGCATCTGTTCGTGCTGGCGACGTATATGGATACGCTCCGCCCCGGCCGCGGCTGCGCGGATATCCTGCCGGAGGGCTTGAAGGCTGCCGGTGCGGTCGGCGTGATGATCAACCACTGCGAAAAAGCCCATGAGCCTGCCGCAGATGAAAAAGACCATCGACCGCGCGCGGGAGCTGGACTTCCTCGTCTTCGCCTGCGCCGATACGCTGGATGAAGCGAAGGCCATCGCCCAGCTGCACCCCGACATCATCAACCCCGGCCCTCCGAGATCATCGGCGGCGGGGGCTCGGCCCCATGGCATACGTCCGGGATTCCATCAAGGTCATCAAGGAGATCGACCCCAACATCATGGTCGAGCAGGCCGCCGGCATCACCTGCGGGCAGGAGGTCTATGACTTCATCATGGCTGGTTCCGAAGCCGCCGGTGCGGCCTCCGGCATCATGAACGCCGCAGACCCCATCGCCATGATCGACGAAATGATCGCCGCCACGCGCCGCGCGGCGGACGATCTGAAAAACAGGAGGGCTGATATGGTTTACAGAGAGAGTTTGAAGCTCCAGTCGCGTGACCGCGCGGTCTCGTTCCACGATGTGACAGAACAGGTCAAGGAGATCACCGCGAAGTCCGGCATGAAAAACGGCATCTGCGTCGTCTACTCGCACCACACCACCTGCTCCGTCATCACGCAGGAATGCGCGTTCGACATGTCCATGACGGGCCTCGAGACGCTGCAGCAGGACCTTGTGAATGTTTTTGAAGAATGGATTCCTACCTGCCGGTATGAGGGCATGTATCTGCATCCCGGCCGCAAGGCGCTGGACTTTGCCGAGTCCGTCGGCGAGGACAACTTCGGCTGCCACAACACCGACGCCCACCTCCGCTCCTCCATCATCGGCCGCAATGTGACCATCGTGATGGAATCATGTGCTGCATCGAGCGCGGCCGGCTCGGTTTATTTCGCCAGCAGAAGCCGTCCACGGTGCGACGGGCTTTTTGCAGAAGGGCGACGTGATGGTCTTCGCCTCGCGTGGCGGCAAGACGAAGGAGCTGCTCCCCATCGTGGACATCTGCAAAGCCAAGGGCGTGTCGATCATTACGGTGACGGAGAATCTGGAGTCGCCGCTGGCGCTCCGTCATGATCCAGGAGTGCTCGCACGACATCGACTCGTTCGATCTGGAATACCTGCAGCATGATCTGCTCGACATCATGCGCAAGATGATCCCCGACTTCGCTGAGGAGCATCAGTACCGCCATCCCGGCCCCATCCACACGCAGTTCGGCCGTTACGTCAATGAGCCGGGCGATTACACCAGCATGAACACCGACGGCCACCTGCGCTCCGTCTTCTTCGGCCGCAGTGAGACCATGACCATCAAGGACGGCATCCTGGACGGCGGCGAGTTCGCACACATCTACTTCATCGACTGGGACCACGTCCGCGCCCGTCATCGTCAGCTGAATGTCACCGTCATGGGCACGACCGAAGACGTGAACGACCGCAAGTTCCACGGCGGCCAGACCATCAACACCCTCCGCAAGTACACCGATGAAGAAAAAGCTTACGACCCGCATTACACGCTCCAGCTTGACGCAAGGGATTTTTAAGAAAAGACATATTGTCAAATAATATTCCTTCGGACTAAACATCTCGATTATTTGATTAAATGATTATACGCCCAGATTGCTAAATAATAACGGCGGATATGGGGACTATCGGGACTGTTATAAAACCTCCATTTCTGTTTGGAATGGAGGTTTTATGCATAATATGGGGAACAAGGAACGAACTGTACGCTTTTTGTGGTAACCAGCTAACCGGTATGTTGTAGCGTATTCTTCAAATGAACGGCGTAGGATAAGATATAGCCACAGTGCGGCATATTCTGGTCATACACTGATAGACGTTGATTTTAACAGCTATTGGTGTGCATTTGTCCAAAACGACAGATGCATATCAATAGCTGCTTTTTGTTTCCAGCCCCGTGCCCCTCCGCTTTTTGAAATTTTGGTTTTCTCAAAATTTCAAAAGAACGGAGGAAACGCCATGTCAAGGCGCAGAACAAAAGCAGAGGAAATCCGCAATCCGGAACATTATTTCAATCGCTATGTTGCTTGTGAGCGAAAAAAGAGCAAGAGGAAGATGCAGAGTATTACAATCTGCATTGCTCTCTGGACGAACTGTCAGAACAGGCAGCCGCTGGCTTTAATCACGATTTTGCCTATTTCTTCTCTGTAAACAGAGAAAACGAAGATATGGAACGTCTCTACGCAAAGAAAAATGTGTTCGGATGGATCGATCAAATTGAAAACCAAAAACTCCAGAAAGCGGTTGCACAGTTACCTGCCGACAAGAAGCTCCTGCTGACATTGCGATATCAATACCGAAAAACACAACGTGAGGTCGCGCAGATTATGAACATCAAACAGTCCTCTGTATGCGAGCGAGAGAACAGAATTTTGAAAGAAATCAAAAAAATTTTGAAATGAGCCTATCAAAACCTTCGATTTTATCCCTACTAGTAATGAGGGGACTTTTTCAGTCCACCTCGTGCAGCTTGAAAAGTACATATCCAGCGACTGAATGACGTCAAGCGGATGAGCCAGAAATGGAACAGCGATGCGGAGGATGCGCGAAGACCACCTGTGCGGGAGAAACGTTCCCGCATAAAGACGGCCCAACAAGGTGACGAGCGGTACCCATCCATCCAAAAGCAGCTTTGGCAAGCTGCCTCGCAATGATCTCGTCCGCGGATAATGGTACTCCTGCCCAGCCACAACGGAACGTAATGGGGGCAGCTCGGAGAGATCCTCGGAGGGGGTGCAAGACCCGTGAGCGGCGCCAGCCGCCGTTCAGTAGCTGCCTTGGCTCCGGGAAGAAGCGTCGAACAGGAGCAAGCATCAAAATTTCAAAAGCAGGGGCGGCTCTGCGCAAACAGAGCCGCCCCGTGGATCAAAGCATCGGAAAGCACGGCATAAATCTGCGTTTTCCGATGCTTTGATTTGGAATGATAGGAAAGACACCCTCATACGCTGAACAGAGGTGATCATAATGGAAAACGTGCAGCGAGAGCTTTTATCCGTTTTATTAGAAGAAGTCTGTGCACTGGGCCTGATCTCTAAAACGACCTATTTAGGCGCGGCCGATTTGGTACATTCGTCGATAGACTTTCCCAACTTCTTTCGGTATCCTGTGTGCTTGACAGGAGGTACAGACTATGAACATTGTAAAAATCCGCAATGAAATGCGAAACGGACGGACGATCTTCGATCTGCCGCTGCGCGTGACGTTTTACGCGCGTGTTTCCACAGACAGAGACGAGCAGCTGAACAGTCTGGAAAAGCAGGTGCAGTATTACACAGAGCTGATTCAGTCCAAACGAAGCTGGAGCTATGTACCGGGTTATATCGACGAGGGCATCAGCGGTACCAGCACAAAGAAGCGGGATAGCTTTCTTCGGATGATACAGGACGCCAAAGACGGGCGCTTCGATTTTATCATCACGAAGGAGATATCCCGTTTCTCACGTTCTACACTGGACAGCATCCAGTACACACAGGAGCTTCTGGAGCATGACGTCGGCGTCCTGTTCCAGAACGACAACATCAACACACTCGACCCGGACAGCGAGTTCCGACTGGTCGTCATGGCAGGTGTGGCGCAGGATGAGGTGCGAAAGCTCTCGGAGCGGCTGAAATTCGGTTTCCGGCAGGCGATCAAAAACGGTCACGTGCTGGGAAATGATCGGCTCTGGGGCTACGACAAAAGCGGCTGCGTGCTGACGGTCAACGAAACGGAGGCACAGGCAGTCCGGCGTATCTTTGATCTGTATGCAAACCAACAGCTTGGCATCCGCCGCATTTCGCAGATCCTGTTCGACGAGGGCTTTACCAGCAGACAGGGTAATGCATTCAACGTGCTGACCATTCGACACATCCTCTGCAATCCCAAATACAAGGGCTGGTACTGCGGCAGTAAGAGCCAAACTGTTGACTACCGTAGTAAACGAAAGGTATTTCTCGATGAAAGCGAGTGGGTCATGTACCCGGACCCGTCCGTACCGGCGATCGTCTCAGAAGAACTCTGGGACAGGGCGAACGCCCTCTACAAAGCGCGAAGCAAACAGATGCAGGCGCACGCCAGCGGTGCAGACTTCCGTAACCGCTATCCCTACAGCGGCAAAATCATCTGCGAGGAACACGGCAAGGGCTATCACCGGCAGCTCTATAAAAACGCAGGCCGGCAGCCAGGAGGTCTGGCAATGCAGGGTTTACCGCGACCGCGGCCGCGCAGGCTGCTCCTCGCCACAGCTCTGGACGACGGATCTGAACCAGATCATGGCGCGGATTTTTGAAGGGCTTGTACAGGATAAAGAAGCAGTCATAAATGCGGTCATGAAGGTGATCGAGGCTGTGCCGAATGATCGCGACTTCCGACGCGAAAGTGTCCGCGTCGAAGAAGAACTGCAATCGCTGGAACAGAAAAAAGACCGGCTGCTTGAAATGAGCATTGCCGGTGCGATCAATATGGCGGAGTTCAAAAAACGAAATGACGGATTCAACGACCAGATGCAGCGGCTGGAATTGCAGCTTGCCGAGATCCGGCAGGAAGAAGAAAAGAGCAAAGCCACGGAAGCACAGATGCAGGCGGTTCGGACTGCACTGGAACAGAAGCTGTCCTTTGAAAACGGCGTGGATGCAGCACTTGTCACAACGATCTTAGATCATATCGTAGTGAAAAAGGGAAGCACGCGCGAACGTGTCGAGCTTGAAATTTTCCTGAAATTCGGTGACCCGCAGCGGGTCATTTTTCGCACCGGAAAACATCCGATTGCTTCAACCCTTGTTCATGATGTGCGCCACCAGCCTGAGGTTGCGCTCGATCAGGACGTTTCGCGCGGCCAGATCGCCCTGTGCGGCCAGCTCCAGATAGTGCCGCTCCTCGGCGGCGGTGAGCGGCTTTGGAAAGGAGCCGCCGGCGCTTGCCAGATGCAGGGAACAGAGCATGCTGCTGAGCATGAGCCAGACAGCGGTCGTAAGCATGGAAACCTCACCTCCTGTAATGAGTGTATTCCCCGGCGGCTCGTCCAAATCCCACATTTTCCGCGCGGACAGGCGCTGACAGAAGCAGAAGGACGGCAAGCAGAGCGCTGCAGGCCCGAAACAAAGAAAATCCCCGCCGGAGATTGCTGCACCTGACAGGGGTAACAACGTTGGCGGGGGGATAGCAGCGCTCGGCATTGACCTGACTCCAGCGGCCGGTCGCGAAGGCGTAGTAGAGCAGGCGCGGGTCCTGAAATCCAGCCACCTCGATGCCGAGCCGCGTATGCGGCGTGATGTGCACCATACTGCCAGTGGCGGTCATCCGTCGGCGGATATGGGACTGGAACGAGAACGCCTCCAGAATGTACGCCGCGAACGCGGAGGCGTAAGCATCCCCGTTCAGGTACTCAGCGAGGGTACCTATTACTGGGGCCACCACGGAACGAAGCTCGTCGTGCAGGCGGAGCTGCCGCCGATGGGCTATACGACGGTCATCCCGCGCAACGGGGAGGCGGAGCACGTCGAATGGCCGCCGCTCGGTGCGCCGCGCGTCGATCATATCGCGGACGAGCCGCTCGTTCTGGAAAATGAAAAGCTCCGCGCGGCCTTTTCTCCGACGACGATGCAGCTGCTCAGCCTTGTGTCCAAGGCGTCCGGCAGAGAGCTTATGAACGCGCCGGGCAGCGATTTCTGCCTTGCGGCGGAGGAATGCTCCAACGAAATGACGGCGTGGCGCGTGGGCCGTTTTGCGAAGGTCGTCAATTTGAGCATGGAAAATCCGGCCTGCGTCGCAAAGATCACGCGCGGAGTCGTTCACCAGAGTATCCAGTTCGCGCTGCCATTCAAGGCCTCCATGCTCACGGCGGAGGGGAGCGCGGTCTATGCGATGAAGCGTGCGGAGGATGCGGACGGACTGGTCCTGCGGCTCTTCAATCCGCAAAAAAGCGGCGTCTGCACGGCTCCGCTTTGTGAGGGCCGTACAGCGGGCAGAGCTGCTTGCGATCCCCGAGCGGCCGTTTGGCGGTGCGCTCCGCACGGAGGCGGACGGCGTGTACGTTGAAATGAAGCCGGAGGAGGTCGTGGCCCACCGCGTCGTATTCTAAATAAGTACATAAAGGGAAACCGGCAGGCACTGAAGTGCCTGCCGGCGATTTTACGCTTCCTCGGGCTGGAGCTTTTTCGGCCTTCTTTTCAAAGCCGTGTACCCAATCGGAGAAGTGGTAATAGATGAGATAGACAATGGAGCTGAGCGACCAGGTGATGGGATACGCCCAGTAGATATACTGGATGTCATGGACAAAATGCATGACGGTCGTGATGTAAGCAATTCTTACAACGCACCAGAACACGAGCATGATCGTCATGGGCACGAACGCCTTGCCCGCGCCGCGGCAGATCGACGCGATCGCGTGCGAATAGGCCAGCAGGAAATAGAACAGCGAGATCGTCCGTGCCTGCTCGACGCCGAGGGCAATGACCTCCGGCGTTTCGGTGAAAATGGCGGTCAGCTGCGGGGCGAACAGGTACATCAAAACGCCGATCAGCTCCGCGAGAAGCAGGGATGTAATGATGCCGAAGCGGAGCCTTTCTTGGCCCGGTCGTATTCGCCCGCGCCGAGGTTCTGGCTCGTATAGGTGGTCAGGGCCATGGTGAAGCTCGTGATCGGCAGGAAAGCGAAGCCCTCCAGCTTGGCGTAGGTGCCGTAGGCCGCCATGGCGATCTTGCCGAAGGAGTTGATGTTCGACTGGACGATGACGTTTGCCAAGCCGATGACGGAATTCTGCACGCCGGAGGGCAGGCCATAGCGGAAGATCTGGCCCAGCATTTCCCGGTCGAGCCGCAGGTCGCGCAGACGGACCTGATAGATCGTGCCTTTTTTCGTCAGATGGATAAGGCAGAGCACCATGCTGACCGCCTGCGAGATGGTCGTGGCGGCGGCCGCCGACCAGACGCCCCAGTGGAATACGGCGATGAACAGCAGGTCGAGCACGATGTTGACCAGAGACGAGAGAATCAGGTAGTACAGCGGACGGCGGCTGTCGCCCAGCGCGTTCATGATGCCCTTGCAGGTGTTGTACATCACGACGGCGAGAATGCCGAAGAAGTAGTAGCGGAAATAGGAGATGGCCTCCGGCAGGACGTCCGGGTCGGTGCCCATCCAGCGAAGGAAGGTCGGCGTCAGCGCAACGCCGAAAACGGTCAGGACAATGCCGCAGAGAATGGCCAGCAGGACATTCGTATGGATGGCGCGGGAGACGCGCGCATAATCTCCGGCTCCAAAATAGCGGGAGATGGTGACGCTCGCGCCCATCGACATGCCGGTAAAGAAGCTGATGATCAGGAAGATCAACGTTCCGGAGGAGCTGACGGCGGCCAGCGCCTCGTCGCCAAGAAAACGGCCGACGATCAGTGCGTCCGCGGTGTTGTAAAGCTGCTGGAACACCTGACTGAGCAGAACGGGAATGGCAAACGCAGTAATGAGCCGCCACGGCTTGCCGCGGGTCATGTCCATGGTCGAACCATCCATATTCATACATCCTTTCTGTAGAGAAAAATAGACGGGCAGGGAGAAAAACAGGGTTTTCTCTGCTGCGCGCTATTTTCTAAGATAGCAAAAAGCAGAAGAATTGCAAGAGCAATTAATGGAAAAATCAAACTTTTGTGCAAATTGGAGAAAGAGCCGCAGACCGCAGCGGTCTGGGGAAAAATTTTGCGTCCTGTGCGGCAGTCGGCGGATGAAGCTGCGCCTGCGGGAAATACTATCCTCTGAAATATTTTCTGGAGGGGACGCAGATGGCGGAAGAAAAACAGGAAACACGCGCACAGGAGCAGCTGGTCGATCTTGGGTCGGCGACGACGCGCTCAAGCCGGGGAACATTTATACGCTGACGATCATTGGCCAGATCGAGGGACATCAGATCCTGCCGGAGACGGTCAAGACCACGAAATATGAGCATGTGATCCCGCTGCTGGCGGCAGTGGAGGAGAGTGAGGACATTGACGGCCTGCTGCTGCTCCTCAATACGGTGGGCGGCGATATCGAGGCCGGGCTTGCCATCGCGGAGCTGATCGCCGGGATGAAGAAGCCGACGGTGTCGCTCGTGCTCGGCGGCGGGCATTCGATCGGGATCCCGCTGGCGGTCTCGGCCAAGAAGAGCCTGATCGTGCCGACGGCCAGCATGACCGTCCATCCGGTGCGCATGACGGGGCTTGTGGTCGGCGCGCCGCAGACGTTCCAGTATTTCCAGCGCATTCAGGAGCAGATCGTTGATTTCGTGACGGCAAACTCCAGGATCAAGCGCGAAAAAATTTCTGGAATATATGATGGCGACGGACGAGATCGCGACCGACGTCGGGACCGTGGTCTATGGCCGCGAGGCGGTGGCGTGCGGGCTGATGGACCGGCTCGGGAGCCTGCGCGATGCGCTCGACTGCCTGCACCGGCAGATCGCCCGCAGCAAAAAGCCGCCGGAGCAGAAGCGTAAATGAGAATACACCCTAAATTGAACGAATGCGCCGAGGAAAACGTGAGGAGCGTTTTTATGCGGCCCAAAGGCGGGATAGACGCCGCCGAAGGAACGCCAGAACACGATTTGAACGGTAAAAGGCATATAAGCGGCAGGCCCGATCGGGCCTGCCGCTTTGCGATAGAATGATTGGTCGTTCGCGTCAGTTCAGTGTGATGGAGACACGTTCTGCTTCCGTGAACATACGGAACAGGATCGCCGCGACCTCGCAGCGCTGGATGCTTGACGCGGGACGGAACGTGCCGCTTTGATCGGAGCCGGTCAGGATACCGGCGCGGTAGAAGGCGTAGATCTCGGCGGCATAGGCATCGCCGGTCTTTACGTCGGGAATGGCGTTGTCGAAACGCTGTTCCGGGCGGTGTAGCTGTCGGCGGGCATGGAGCCGTAGAGGATATGGACGAACTCTGCGCGGGAGACGGGCGCGTTCATCTGCGCCGCCGTGTAACCGGCATACCCGCCATGCCATCTCCCGTTCGTGTTACCGCGAGTTTCAGAAGGGCGACATTGTCCAGCTGAACCTTTCTGCCAAGATCGACGGCTATTCCGCCGCCATTGGCTACCCGATCTGCCTCGGTAAGCTCGAGGGCGAGCGCCGCGACATCGTCCAGTTCTGCCGTCAGGCGCACCAGTGGACGTGCGAGCAGGTCAAGGCCGGCGTGATGGCTGGCGACATTGCCAAGAAGTTCTATCAGTACTTCGTGGACAACGGCTTCAAGGACAACTTCGTCTACGGCCCGCTGCACTCCACCGGCATCATCGAGGTCGAAGCGCCTTGGGCGGAAACCAGCTCCATGTATCCGCTCCAGCCCAACATGACCTATCAGGCCGATACGTTCATCTCCTGCCCGACGTTTGGCGTCCGCTGGGAGAAGGGCATCGTCGTGACCGAAAGCGGCTGTGACATTCTCTCGCCGGAGATCCCCGAGGTCTTCCGGAGCTGCTGTTCTGAGCCGCGCGGATGAGGCTTGACATTTGCTGTGATCGTTTTCAGATACACCTAGCCTGCGCAGACGCAGATTTATAAAATTCGCTTGCAAAGCACGCGGAATTTTCAAATCCTGCACGCAATTTATCAGATCCTACACAAAGCGGCAAAAAGGATTGCCTTCGGCAGCCACACTGGCTAAGATGGAGACACGAAGAAAAATGCTGCGGGAGGCAAGAAAAATGAGCAAGCAGAATCCGACCCTCGTGATCATGGCCGCCGGTATGGGCAGCCGCTTCGGCGGACTCAAGCAGATCGAGCCGGTCGATCCGGAGGGACACATTATCATTGATTTTTCCCTGTTTGACGCATGGCGCGCGGGATTCCGCGACGTTGTGTTCATCATCAAGCGCGAGATGGAAGAGGAGTTCCGGGAGTGCATCGGCGACCGTATGGAGCGGTATTTCCATGTCTCCTATGTCTTTCAGAAGCTGGAGCGTCTGCCGGAGGGCATTTCCGTCCCGGCCGGACGCGCCAAGCCATGGGGCACCGGCCATGCGCTGGCCTGCTGTCAGGGGCGTGGTGAACGGCCCGTTTGCCGTCATCAACGCGGATGATTTCTATGGCCGCACGGCGTTCTCGGAAATCTATGATTTCCTTGCTGCGCAGACCGACGAGCACAAATACGCGATGGTCGGCTACCGCCTGAAAAATACGGTGACGGAGTTCGGCTCCGTGGCGCGCGGCGTATGCGAGATTGAAAACGGAATGCTGACCGGCGTGACGGAGCGCACGAAGATCTTCAAAAAGGGGCGCGGATGCGGAGTACACCGAGGATGGCGAGCATTTCTTCCCGCTGGCGGGCGATACCATCGTGTCAATGAATCTCTGGGGCTTCTCGGCGCGTGTGCTCGACGAGCTTTGGGACCGCATGGGCGCGTTCCTGAAGGATGCCATTCCGAAAAATCCGCTCAAGTGTGAATACTTCCTGCCGTTTGTGGTAAATGAGCAGCTGGCGGACAGAAGCGCAAGCGTGCAGGTGCTGCCGTGCGAGGAAACATGGTACGGCGTGACCTACCGCGAAGATCTGGCATCTGTCAAGGAAGCCGTGGCGCGGATGAAGGCGGAGGGCATTTATACGGAAACGCTCTGGAAGTGAGCAGGAACGGCGGCGCTCAAAAGCGCGCCGTGATTGACAAACCAGCAAAAGCCCTGTATCATCGTGTGCATAGGATATTCCCGAACGGGGAATTCTCTGAAAACATGAGGTGATCGTATGTTTTGGGATACAACGTATATTCTGGTGATCCTCGGCGCGGTGCTCTGCGCGGCGGCGTCCTGGAACATCAGCCAGACCTACCGGCGCTACAGCGCGTTTTCGAATGCCAGAGGACTCACGGCGGAGGCGGTCGCGGCCATGATCCCTGCGCGGCGCGGGCATTCCCGACGTGCGGATCGAGCGCATCGGCGGCTCGCTGACAGACCATTATTCGCCCGGAGAAAGGGTGCTGCGCCTTTCCGACAACGTATACGGCTCGACCTCCGTTGCGGCCATTGGCGTCGCGGCGCATGAATGCGGCCACGCGATCCAGCACAAGGTGGGGTATTTTCCGCTCAAGCTGCGTTCGCTCTCCGTGCCCATCGCCAATATCGGATCGAAGCTCTACTGGCCGGTGATTTTGCTGGGACTCATTCTGAGCTATATGCAGCTGGTGCAGATCGGCGTGCTGCTGTTCGTTTTGTCGTGCTTTTCCAGCTGATCACGCTGCCGGTGGAATTCAATGCATCCGGCCGTGCGCTCCGCATCCTCGAGGAACGGGGAATTCTGGCAGGAGACGAGCTGAAGGGCGCGGAAAGGTGTCGCGCGGCGGCAATGACGTATGTCGCCTCGCTCTTTTCCTCCATTCTTCAGCTGCTGCGGCTGGTTCTGCTGACGCGGCGGGATAATCGGAGAAGATAACGAATGAAAAATGCCCGCGCGGACGGAAACGGTCTGCGCGGGCTTTTTCCATGTGCGGCGGCGCCTTACAGAGCAGCCAAGGCTTGCATTTTTTCACGCATTGTGTCAAAATAGGGAAAAGCGGCGCGGAGCCTTATGCTGAGTTCGATGCATCTAACTTCCGCCTACAGACAGGAGCATCCTTATGTCAGAAATGTTTTTCGGAGCTGGGGCCGTTCGACCCGGCGTGCAGCCGGAGATCCGCTGTCCGGAGCGGACGGACGGCGTCGTCCACATCACAGCCTACCCGGTCTTTCCCGGCATTGAGCTGCGCTACAACGACGTTCACGCGAGCTGGTATGGGCAGGATATCCCCGCCGCCGACGGCGTGCTTGCCATTGACCACTGCCGAGAGGGACGCATGGAGCGCCAGCACGAGAGCGGACATTACTTTCTCGCGCCGGGAGACCTCTCCGTGACGCTTTTGAGCGACGCGCAGGGGACGGCACGCTTTCCGACCGGCCATTACCACGGCGTGACGGTCACGCTCGATCCGAAAGCGCGCGCCGGACTGCCTTTCGTGCATTTTGCAGGGATGTCAACGTCCGCCCGGCGATGCTGGCGGAAAAATTCTGCGACCGCTCCGGCTACTTCGCCGCGCGTTCCTCCGCGCGGGTAGAGCACATTTTCTCCGAGCTTTATCAGGTGCCGGAGGCGTTCCGGATGGGCTATTTCAAGGTCAAAATTCTGGAGCTGCTGCTGTTCCTCAGCGCACTGGAGCTGCCCGCCGGACGGCGGAGCTACAGCGGGGGGCGCAGGTCCTTCTGGCGCGGAGGGCGGCGGAATATCTGGAGCAGAACGCGGGGACTGCGGCACAGCTTCGGAGCTTGCGGCGCATTTCGGCGTCTCGCCCGCGCAGCTCTCGGCAAGCTTCCGGGGCGTCTACGGCATGACGCCCGCCGCGTTCCTGCGCGCGCAGAAAATGCACGGCGCGGCGCGGCTCCTGCGCACGACAGATCGGACGGTGCTGGACATCGCCGGGCAGTTCGGATACGACAACGCCAGCAAATTCGCAAAGGCCTTCCGAAGCGTCATCGGCGTCGCGCCGAACGCCTACCGCAGCGGCATCGTCTGCGACAGCTGCGCGCCGGAGGCCATTCATTCCTGACGGGGCGGAGAAAAACGCTGCGTTCCGCCGGAGCCGCGCCGCAGAATTTTGCAATTTGGAGCCGCATTCGCACAATTTGGAGCGGATGCGGCCCTCTGCTTTCGCTATACTATGGGTGTGAACGAAACGGTTCCGTTCCGCCACGCGGTTAGAGCAGATTAACCGCGTGGCGGAATAAACAATGAAAAAACGTGGAAAGCTCACAGCACAGGAGGTGGCGCAATGTCTGAAGAAATTCTGATCCGTCAGGGCGCGCCGACGCTCGCGGGCATCAAGACGGGAAGCCTGTTTCCCTGTGCGTGCGCATGCCGCGCAGCGCTGCTGACCGAGATCCGGCGGATCAACCGGACGCTGACGCCGAAGGGCCTGTGCCTGCTGCCGATCCGCTTTCTGGAGGGGCAGGCGCTCCTTTACCTCTACCGTCCCGCCGCGTCTGAGCCGCGATCTTCAGGATTCGCTGGCGGCGGAGCTTCTGCGCCGGGCAGGATATCCCGAGGGCGGCTGCGCAAAATGTCTGGCGCAGCTCATCCGCCGCTTCCGCGAGAGCGGAGAGTTCCCGCACGAGGTCGGACTGTTCCTCAGCTATCCGCCCGAGGATGTGCGCGGCTTTATCGAGCACCGGGACGACGGCTGCAAATGCACCGGGCTTTGAAGGTGTACGGCGATGAAGCGAACGCAAAAAAGGCTTTTTGCCCAATACCGCAAATGCACGCAGAGCTACTGCGCGCTCTGGCAGGCCGGCTCCGATATGGAGCGGCTGGCCGTCGCAGTCTGATCGCGTATTTCAGAAAGGAATGAATTGATATGAAAAAACGGCTGTTATTTATTGGAGCGGAACCGGAAATACGGAATCCATGGCCGAGGCTGTCGCAGAGGGGCTCCGCGCCGCAGGTGCGGAAACGGAGCTGCTGACGCCGGAGCAGGTGCACACGGACGGACTGGCGGCGCTGGACGCCGTCGCGCTCGGATGCCCGGCTATGGGCAGCGAGGTGCTGGAGGAGACCGAATTCCAGCCATGTTCGACAGCTGCAAGGCGCTTCTCGCCGGAAAGCCCACGGCGCTCTTTCGGCTCCTATGGCTGGGGCGACGGCGAATGGATGCGCGAGTGGGAGAATGACTGCCGCGCAGCCGGTATCCCCCTTTGCCTGAGAGCGTTATTTGCTGCGAGGCGCCGGACGACGAGGCACTGGACAAGTGCCGCGCGCTCGGACGCGCTCTGGCGGAATAAACGGTGTTGTCATGCGCTTTGCATGGATGCGGCTCCGGAGAAAGCTTCCCACGCTTGCTGTGACCGTCGGCATTCTGCTGCTGGCCACGATCGTCCAGAGCTGCGGATATGGCTGAGCGTCCTCCGCTCACAGCGTCAGCTGACGCATAGAATGATGATTGATCCCATCCCATTCCTATCTTGTTCCCCATATGCAAGGGCGCGGGCCGTATGGCCCGCGCCCTTGTGCATTTTAGAAAGCGGAGCGGCTCATTCCGCTGCCGGATATTCGTTGCAGAGCAGCCGGTAGGGCGCCTCGTCCTCCTCAATGGTCGGGAAGCGTCCGACGGGCGGGTTGAAGCGGTTGTCGGTGTTGTCGTCGTTGCACTGGCTCACTTCGCCCAGCAGCACCGCGCCCGTGCCGGGCTCGACCTCAAAGTCGTGGTACATATACTGCTGAATGTGGATGCTTTCGCCCGGCGTGAGGCGCACCTGCGTTCCGGCAGGAACCGTATAGGTTCTGCCATCGCAGTGGACGGTCACATCGGATTCGCGGTCGATGGACTCGTCGGGTAGGCTATTATAAACGCGGATGAGGATGTTGCCGCCGCCGCGGTTGATGATGTCCTCAGTTTTGTACCAGTGGAAATGATTCGGGGAATACTGCCCCTCTTTCATGTACAGCAGCTTTTCGGCGTAAACCTTTGGATACTTGTCGGCCATTTTCCGGTTGCCGTTGCGGATCGTGATGAGCGACATACCAGCATACAGTCGCGGATTTCGTCGTATTCATGCCCCTTGGTTTTCCACTCTTCGGGCGTGAAATTGCAGAACGGCGGCAGATAGCAGTGCTCCCGCGCACACATGGCTTCAAGCTCCTTCAGCGCCTTGTTGATCTCAGAACGTTTCATGATCTCTCCTTCATAGAGCGGCGCGGACGGCGGCCGCAGCCTTGATGAACACGATTATTGTAGTGTAAAAGACCGGAAAAAACAATGCCGTTTTCGTGATCTGTCTCAAAAAGCAGCGATCTGTCCAAAACGGATAGGAAAACGGTATGTCGGAACGTTTTCTACTTGCAAAAAGGAAAGCGCCCCGATAAAATAAAAAGGAAACATCGTAGCCGCCGTGAGGGATGGACAGCGGAAAACAGGGGTAGAGCGCTATCAAAAACAGAAACAACAAAATTCGCTCCGACATCTCGGAAAATG
>VOFG01004781.1_pt1 | contig 42615 bp, 73 predicted proteins | sample 5384171 | NCBI WGS metagenome assembly VOFG01 (sample SAMN12384726, study PRJNA508395) | human gut metagenome | isolation source: healthy gut F | host: Homo sapiens
GTGTGCTCGAACTCGCTGAAATCAACTAAGCCCGACAGTGCGGCGGGAATGCTTAAGCATGAGCTTTCCTGCCTAGGGTCGAACCTTATCTCGTTTGCGAACGAGACACGCGTTGCGGCGGGCGGGGGCGCTTGCGGTCGATCGCGACCTGTTCTCGCAGCGGGCAACTGACGCTCTTGAAGCGCATCCTCTCATCACGCGCGTGAATGCGGAAGCGGTTGGCTTGGGCGGTAAAGGTGAGGTTCTCGTGGCCAATGGTGATGGGTCCGATGCCGCACCGTATGCGCCCGCCGATGCCGTCATCGTTGCTTCGGGGCCTCTTACCTCCGACAGGCTGGCTGCTTTTATGCAGAAGCTGACTGGGCAGGGTCACCTTGCATTCTATGATGCGGCAGCACCGGTGGTTATGGCCGATTCGCTCGATAGGTCCAAGGTGTTCAGCCAGAGCCGCTATGAAGATGGGGGCGGCGATTACCTGAATGCCCCCTTCAGCAAAGAGGAATACGAGCGCTTCATGGAGGAGCTCGTGGCGGCCGATCGCGTTATCAAGCGAGAATTCGAGACAACCGACTTGTTCCAAGCTTGTCAGCCCATTGAGGAAATTGCGCGTCGCGGCTTCGATGCCCCTCGTTTTGGGCCGCTGAAGCCTGTTGGTCTCACCGATCCGGCAACAGGCCGTCGCCCTGGGCGGTAGTTCAGCTGCGTGCCGAAGATGCTCACGGGCAGAGCTTCAACTTGGTTGGTTTTCAGACCAACCTCACGTTTCCCTGAACAAAAGCGCGTATTCCGCATGATCCCCGGTCTTGAGAATGCCGAGTTTGCTCGATATGGCGTGATGCATCGCAATTCGTTTATCGATGCGCCGCAGATGCTCAGTCGAACGCTCCAGTTGAGTACCGAAGCTGCGAATGCCTTGCCCGTGCCGATTTTCGTCGCTGGCCAATTCGGTGGCACGGAAGGCTATTGCGAGGCGATTGCTTCGGGGCTGTATGCTGCGCTGAGCGTGAGTGCTCAATTGGACGGGCGAAGACGCCCCATTGCTTCCCGAGGAAACGGCTTTCGGCGCGCTCATTGCTTATGCCACCAATCCCGAAACGCAGGATTATCAGCCGATGCATGTGAACTTCGGCATAATGAAGCCCTTCGAAAAGAAGATTCGCAACAAGCGTGAACGCTATGCCGCCTATGCCAGCCGTGGTGATGAGCGTTGCGAAATTACGATGGATGCGCGCTGCACAGAAGGGTCTGATGATCCGGCTAATATGGTTGCATCAGCAGCCCGACATGGCGAAAGGAAGCGCCAAGCGGCGGGATGCTGTGCCCTTGGAGGGGGGAAACCCGCATATGCGGGGAGCTGCCCTGCGCCGGGCTGCTCGATGCGTTTGCTCTTCGCTTTCCTCCGAACTCAATGCTTCGACGGAAACCGTTCGCGCTTATCAGGGGCTGACGTGAGCGATTATCTTCGTTGGTGTGCGGTGCGATATTTCTCCGCTGGGGCAAATCATCGTCATGTGCGACGCTACCTTGCCTATCTCGATCAAGCGCACTACGCGCGCCGCACGGCGAACCGTCACCTGAGCTCTATTAAGTCGTTCTATCGATGGCTTGTTGTAACAGGGCATATCTCCTCGAGCCCTGCCGAGGTGATCCAAGCGCCCCAAGCAGGGAAAGCCTTTGCCGCGCGTTATCAAACAAGGTGATATGGAACGGTTGCTCTCGGTTACTCTTGCTGGGAAGAATCCAGAGGACATCTCCGCTACCGATCTTCGCGACCAAGGCCCTTCTTGAGCTGCTGTATGCTGCTGGGCTTCGCGTTTCCGAAGCATCGGGGCTTTTAGCTCACAGGTGTTCATGGATGAAGCGCTGCTCCGCGTTATAGGCAAAGGTTCGAAGGAGCGAATCGTTCCATTGCACAAAAGGCTTGTTTGGCGCTTGCCCGTTATTTCAACGAGGGGCGCCCCGCTTTGCTGAAGGGCCCAACCCATATGTGTTCCTTTCCTCTGGGGAACCCCATGAGCATAATGCCATCCGCGCGGTGTTCAAGCGCGCTCTGGGCCAAGCGGTTTGGATCTTTCGCTGACGCCTCGCCATGCGCCCACTCATTGCCACCGATCTGCTGGCTGGGGGCTGATCTTCGTAGCGTTCAGGAGATGCTGGGTCATGCAAGCCTTTCACCACGCAGATCTATACCCATATGACTCCCAAACGTGCAGGAAGCTCACCGCAAGGCTCACCCTCGAGGGTGATTTGGGTCGTTTTGGCGTGCTCGAGGCATTTCGGATTACCTCTAGAGGGTGATGTGCGGTGGCAATTGTGGAGCATGCGAGCTTCGTCTTGTTCTGCGGTACAATTTCTTGTTGAAAAAAGAGGAAGAGGCCAAAAACATAAGGGCAAGGAGCTCAATCGTCATCAAAAGGTGCACGCGAGCATAATAATCTCAAAAACGTCGACACGTGGAGATCCCGCGCGACAAGCTTGTTATCATCAGGGCTCTCCGGTTCGGCAAAAGTTCCTTAGCCTTCGATACTATTTACGCGGAAGGCCAGCGTCGCTATGTGGAGAGCCTTTCCAGCTATGCGCGCCAGTTTTTGGAGCCAGATGAGCAAGCCCGATCTTGATTCCATCGACGGTCTTTCCCCGGCGGTTTCCATCGATCAGAAAACCACGAGCAAAAACCCCGATCCACGGTCGGCACCGTTACGAAATCTATGATTATCTGCGCCTTCTTTTCGCACGCGTGGGCATTCCCCATTGCCCCGAAGTGCGGGCGCGAATCAAGTCGCAAACTACCGACCAGGTTACCGACGACGTGTTGGCCCTAGGTGAAGGCAGGCGTGCCCTTATCATGGCGCCGGTTGTTGCGGGTCGAAAAGGCGAATTCACCAAGCTCTTTCAGGACTTGCAGAAGGGGGGATTCTCGCGCGTTCGCATTGATGGGAAGTGACGAAGCTCGGCGGCGAGCCGATGGTTCCTGAATAAGAAGATCAAACATTTCATCGACGTGGTGGTCGACCGTGTCGTGCTGAAGGAAAGCGCGCGCACGCATTGCTCAGGCGGTTGAGATGGCCTGCCAGCTTGCCGAGGGACGAGTCTTGGTGAAGGTGATGCGCAAGGGCGAAGAGGCTGCCGACGTGGTAACCTCTTCCGGGCGCTACGGGTGGTTTGGCGGAAGGCGAGCACCTGTTCTCGCTTGCGTTGGCGTGCCCCGAGCATGGTTACTCCATGACCGAGCTCCAGCCGCGTGACTTCTCGTTCAACGCGCCGTACGGTGCGTGTCCCGATTGCTTGGGCATTGGTAGCCGCGAAGAGGTTGACCCAAGCTTGGTGGTTCCCGATAAGTCGCTTTCGCTCTCCGAAGGCGCAGTTGCGCCGTTCAGGACAGGCAACTATTACCCTCAGGTTATGAGGGCGGTACTCGACATTGACGTGAGCCCCGATACTCCTTGGGAGGGATATCCCAAGGAAGGTCCAGAAAATCATGATGGAAGGCGCGCCCGGCGAAAAAGATTCGCGTGGACTACGTAACCGTCGACGGCCGCGAAACCTACTGGTTCATCGAATGGGAGGGCATTTGCGAAGCGGTGATGCATCGCTACAAAGAAGCGTCCTCTGATCGTCAGCGCCAGAAATACGAGCAGTATTTTTCCATCATTCCTGTGCAACCCTGTGGCGGTAAGCGTCTGAATCCCCAAATCCTTGCGGTAACGGTTGCTGGTAAAAATATCCATGAGGTTTGCGAGATGTCGTCCCGTGATTCGCTCGCGTTCTTTGAAGCTTGAGCTTTTCCGATGCGCAGGCGGTCATTGCAGTGCCTATCGTGAAGGAAATCAAGACGCGCTTGCGCTTCTTGGTTGACGTGGGGGCTTGATTACCTCACGCTCGAACGTGCTACGGCTACGCTTTCGGGTGGTGAAGCGCAGCGTATTCGCCTTGCCACCCAGATTGGCGCAGGCTTGATGGGAGTGCTCTATATCTTGGACGACCCTCTATCGGCCTGCACCAGCGCGACAACGAGCGCCTGATTGGCACGCGAGCATTTGCGCGATCTGGGCAATACCGTGGTGGTGGTTGAACATGACGAAGACACCATTCGAAGTGCTGATTACGTTATCGATATGGGTCCTGGCGCAGGCGAGTTGGGTGGTGAGGTAGTTGCTGCCGGCACGCCTGAAGAGATTATGCAGGCTCAGGATTCTCTTACCGCGCAGTATCTAAGCGGCCGTAAGTGCGTTCCCATTTCCGTCTGAGCGTCGTCATCCGCGCCGAGGCTCCATCCAGCTGAAGGGAGCGTGCGAGAACAACCTGAAGAAGGTCGATCTCACGGTGCCTCTCGGCACGCTTACGCTTATCACGGGCGTGTCCGGTTCGGGGAAAAGCTCGCTTATCACCGATACCTTGGCGCCAGCGCTCGCAAATCGCGTGAACCACGCCCACCGCAAAGCGGGTGAAGTATCGTCGACTTCTGGGTGCTGAGCGTATCGATAAAGTTATCAACATCGACCAGAGTCCCATTGGGCGCACACCGCGCTCTAACCCTGCAACCTATATTGGCCTCTGGGACGATATCCGTGCCCTGTTCGCCTCTACGCCGGAAGCGAAGGTGCGCGGATACGCTCCCGGCCGCTTCTCGTTCAACGTGGCGGGCGGTCGCTGCGAGGCATGTAAGGGCGATGGCCAGAAAAAGATCGAGATGCATTTTCTGCCCGACGTATACGTCGATTGCGAGGTGTGCCAAGGCAAAAGGTACAATCGCGAAACGCTGGAAGTGACGTATCGTGGCAAGAACGTGTATGACGTTTTGGATATGACGGTCGACGAGGCTCGCGGTTTCTTTTCTAAGATCCCTGGGCTGGCGCGCAAGCTCGACACTCTGCACGATGTGGGGTTGGGTTACATTCGTTTGGGGCAGCCCCGCCACCACGCTTTCCGGCGGTGAAGCTCAGCGTGTGAAGCTTGCAAGCGAACTCCAACGTCGCCAAACGGGCAAAACCTTCTATATTCTCGATGAACCCACCACGGGCCTCCACTTCGATGACGTTCGTCAGTTACTTGAGTGCTGCAGCGTTTGGTGGACGCGGGGGAACACCGTGCTTGTCATCGAACATAACCTCGACATCATCAAGGCAGCCGATTACGTGGTTGACCTTGGCCCTGAGGGGGCGATTGCGGTGGCACTATCGTGGCGTCCGGCACGCCCGAGGAAGTTGCTGCGGTGCCCGAAAGCCACACGGGTCGCTTCCTGGCTCGCATCTTCGCTCAGAGCGAATGCGCCGAAGGCAGTCGTGACTAGCGTGGCGGGGTTGGGTTGTCGATGAAGAAAGTATCGCGTGAAAAAAGCGGCGCTGGTTGTGTTCTTCTTGCTGGGGTTTTCTGTCCTTGCCGTAGCTATCGCCTACATCTGCACCTTGGGCCATTCCTTGAATGTGGCGGCAAAGCTCCATCGATGATGCTGCTGGTAGTCTTGATGGCTATACGGCGCTGGTGTATGAGGGACAGCTGAAAGCCGTCGTGAAACGGTGGTTGACACTACGGGCGTGAAGGACGGCAAATTGATGCCGCGCTCTCTTAACAAAGAATCAATCCAGAAAAGCGTGGAAAAAACGATGAGTTAAGTGCTTCTCAGGCATCAGATGTTGCCAAGGGGGGAAGGTGAAAATTCGCTTTCGCTCTTTTCTCTGCGTTGCTCGTATGTGGAGAAGCAAGCAAGCGTGATCGTGGTCGATGTGGTCGATTTGGGTCGATATAACGAGCGCACGGTTGTACGCGCGGATGGCCGTACGTTCGGCTTCCTCTCTATCGACGAGGTAACGGCGCAGCAGAGCTATTTTTCCAAGCGTATTGCCGACTACAAGAACCTTGGTGTTGACATGATTGTGTGCGTGACAAAGGATCTTTCGCTTCTGGACAGTTACGCAGGCGCCACCATCGTCATATCAAGCCAGGATGAGGTCTTTCCTCCCATGGCGCTTTGGTGAAGGGCGTGTTCTACGACGATGCTGCCATGGTGGGGCAGGTGGGAACCGTGTTGGTTTCCCCTTCTCGAACCATTACAGCAAAGGACGTTTCCTCGCTTTAGAGCGCATTGATTTCCCGTTCGGGGCGCCTGACGACCGTTGAGCGAATGAAAATCAAAGAAGATTCGTGCACCTTTCTGCGTTTTTGCATTGTGAGTTACAACTGCAAAGTGATTTGTTATCATAGCGAAGTTGTCGCCCTGGACGGGTGGCAAACGTCGCGTACCAAAAAAACGGGTGTGGCGGAATTGGCAGACGCGCCAGGTTTAGGTTCTGGTGGGTAACCCCGTGAAGGTTCAAGTCCTTTCACCCGCACCATTTACGCGATTCAATGTTGTACCCAAGAAGGAGTTTATTCGTGAACATCAAAGTAGAGGCTCTCGAGAACAACCAAGTGAAGTTCAGCTTCGAGGTCGACGCTGACGATGTAGACGCACGCATCAAGCGTACGTATCGTCAGGTTGCCAAGCGCTACAGCTTCCCTGGCTTCCGCCCTGGCAAGGCTCCTCGTCCCGTTATCGACAACATCATGGGCGCTGATGCAGTACGCACCACCGTTACCGAGGATCTTGTCAACGAGGTATGCCCTCAGGCACTCGAAGAGAACAACATCGTGCCTCTGCAGCGTCCTGACTATCAGTACGAGCTTGAGCTTGTTGAAGACCACAAGCCCTTCAACTTCACCGCAACCGTTCAGGTTAAGCCCCGAGTACGAGCTTTCCAGCTACGAGCCCGTTGAGGTAGAGGTTCCCACTTCCGAGGCTACCGACGAAGAGATCGACGCTCAGATCGAAGAACTCCGTAACTATTACCACGACTTCAAAGATGCCAACGCCAACACCAAGGTTAAGCCTGGCGAATTCGTGGAACTCACCCTTTCCGCAACCGACGCAGAGGGCAATGATGTTCCTGCGCTTTCTGCCGACCATCGCCTGTACGAGCTTGGCCAGGGCGTATACCTGAATCCTTCGATGCGGAGCTCATTGGTCTGAAGAAGGGTGCAGAGAAGTCCTTCGACCTCGATCTCTCCGAGGACACCTCTGCTGTTGCTGCTTCCCTTGAGAAGAAGGGCATGTTCCACTTCGACGTCAAGATCGACGTTATCAAGAAGAAGATCGTTCCCGAGGTTACCGAGGAATGGGCAAAGGAAACCTTCGGTTTCGAGGGCCTCGAAGATATGCGCAGCAAGATTGCCGAGAGCATCAAGACCCAGAAGGGTTCCAGCATGGTTCGCCGCAAGGAGAACGAGTGCCTTATCGCTCTGGGCAGCCGTCTCGAAGGCGAGCTCCCCGAGGCAATGCTTGAGCGCGAAGAGACCAACCTGCTCCAGAATTTCTATGGCCAGCTTTCCAGCATGGGCTTGACTTTCGACAAGTACCTCACTGCTATGGATATCACCGCTGACCAGTTCAAGGAAGACAACAAGAAGCAGGCTGCTGACGTGGTACGCCAGGACCTCGCTCTTGATGCTTGGGCACGTCACTTCGACATGAAGGCAACCGAGGAAGACGTTCATAACGAGTTTGCTCAGGCTGACCTCGACGATCCCGAGCTCATCGAGAACGAATGGCGCAAGGAAGGCCGTCTGCCCATGATCCGCGAGAGCATCGTTCGTGCAAATGCACTGCGCGATGTTATCGCTCAGGCCAAGGTTACCGAGGTTGAAGAAACCAAAGGAAGCCGAATAGGACTAACAGAGCTTCTGCTCGTCCTTGATACTTTAGTAACGCGGGGGCAGCTGTCGCTTAGGCGATGGTTGCCCCTTCGATCCATAAAAAGCCCTGTCGCATTAGCGACATGAATGAGTGAAAGAGGTATCTATGTTCATAAACCCCACTCAATCAGCTCTCGTGCCGTACGTTGTGGAGCAGTCGCCCCGCGGCGAGCGCAGCTACGACATTTACTCCCGCTTGCTCAATGAGCGCATCGTATTTCTAGGCGAGCCCATTGACGACGCCGTTGCGAATACGGTAGTTGCTCAGCTCCTGCACTTGGAGTCGGTTGATCCCGATAAGGATATCTCGCTTTATATCAATTCTCCCGAGGCTCGGTATCCGCTGGCCTTGCTATCTATGACACCATGCAGTACATCAAGTGCGATGTTTCTACCATCTGCATGGGGCTTGCAGCGTCTATGGGTTCTGTTTTGCTTACTGCTGGTGCACCTGGCAAGCGTATCATCCTGCCTAACGCCCAGGTAATGATCCATCAGCCCATGGGCGGTTCTGGCGAGCGCACTCAGCAGACCGATTTTCAGATCTTGGCAACCGAGATGAAGAAAACCCGTGATCGCCTCGAGGGGATTATCGCCAAGCACTGCGGTCAGCCCGTAGAGCGCGTTCATGCTGATTCCGAGCGCGACAATTGGATGACGGCGGAAGAAGCTTGTGCCTATGGCTTGGTAGACAAGGTTGTTGCATCTCGCTTCGCCTCTGACGAAAAGAAAGCAGAGTAATTTAGAATGACCGATCAGAAGGGATCCGTCCCCCTGCACGCGAAGATATCCGTTGCACGTTCTGTGGAAAGACGCCCGATCAGGTTAACGCCATGATCTCGGGCCCTGATGGCATTTTTTATCTGCGATGAGTGCATTTCTCTTTCCGCGGAGGCCATGATGGCTGATCTTAATCTGCGTGGACTCGAATCTGATGCGCTGAACCATGTGCTTCAGGTTACTGCAGATGTCGATGACGATGGTCGTTCTGATAGCGGTGTTCCTGTTCTGGAAAATCTTCCTACTCCCGCGAGCTTTTCGAGCAGCTCTCAGAGCATGTTGTGGGTCAGGAAGAGGCAAAGCGCGCTCTCTCTGTTGCGGTATACAACCATTACAAGCGCGTTAGCCTGGGAGAGGCTGCAGATAGCGGTGATGTCGAGCTCGCAAAGAGCAATATCATGCTTCTTGGCCCTACCGGTTCCGGCAAAACACTGCTGGCTCAGACGCTCGCTCGTACGCTTAAGGTACCATTTGCTATTGCCGACGCCACTACGTTGACGGAAGCGGGCTATGTTGGCGAAGACGTTGAGAATATCCTGCTGAAGCTTATTACGGCAGCTGATTTCGACATCCCCGCGCGCCGAAGTCGGTATCGTTTATATCGACGAAATCGATAAGGTTGCCCGCAAGGCTGAAAACCTCTCCATCACGCGTGACGTGTCGGTGAGGGCGTTCAGCAAGCATTGCTGAAAATCGTAGAAGGTTGCGAGGCATCGGTTCCTCCTCAAGGCGGCCGCAAGCACCCCTCAGCAAGAGCTCATTCACATCGACACGACCAACATCCTGTTCATTCTGGGCGGCGCTTTTGTTGGTTTGCCCGACATCATCGCTGAGCGTGTTGGCAAGACCAATATCGGTTTTGGGTCCGACATGCCTGAATCGAAGCGTGCCGCCGATGCGGAACTGCTTTACCCAGGTGCTGCCGGAAGACTTACACAAGTTTGGCATGATCCCTGAATTCGTTGGTCGTATCCCCGTTGTCACCGCTCTCAAAGAGCTTTCCCGAGGAAGATCTGGTACGTGTTCTCACCGAACCTAAGAATGCCTTGGTAAAGCAGTACACCGTGATGTTCAAATACGAAGATTCCGATCTAGTGTTTGAGGATGATGCACTTACCGCTATTGCTGAGCGCGCTATTGAACATCAGACGGGTGCTCGCGGTTTGCGCAGCATCTGCGAAAAGGCGTTGATGGACGTTATGTACGAGCTCCCCGAATATGAAGGGCATACTCGTGTCGTTATTCGCCGCAGCGACATCGAAGGAACCACTAAGCCTGTTATCGAGCAGGTAAGCGCCGAAGCGGTGGACACTGAATAAATTTTTCCTTTGCCGCCGCATTGCCCGAGTGGGGTTGATGCGGCGGCTTTTGGGCTGTTTACTGGAACTAACACAATCTGACATTTTGGAAGGAAAAGGCATGGCATCTGATAAAAAGGCAGAGCAGTCTTACCAAGACTGGGAAAAGCCGCTTTCGACGCCTGGAAAGAGAAGGGGTACTTTGGTCGTACGCCCGGTTTCGGCAAGAACAGTTGCAGACACTTACACCATCGTTATTCCTCCGCCGAACGTAACCGGCATGCTTCATATGGGCCATGCCTTGAACGACACCATCCAAGACACCTGCATCCGTCGTGCTCGCATGCAGGGCTATCAGGCTCGTTGGATCCTTGGCACCGACCATGCAGGTATCGCCACCCAAACCAAGGTGGACAAAAAAGCTTGCTGAAGAAGGCATCTCCCGCCTTGAAATCGGCCGTGAGAAGTTTATTGATGCATGCTGGGATTGGCGCGAAGACTATGGCAACACTATTGTGAAGCAGATTGCTGGCATGGGATGCTCGTGCGATTACGACGACGAGAAGTTCACCATGTCGCCTGAATACGCCAATGCTGTTCGTAAGGTGTTCTGCGATTGGTATCACGATGACCTCATTTACAAGGGTCGTCGAATCGTTAATTGGTGTCCTTCCTGCACCACTGCTATCGCTGATGATGAGGCTGAATACGTAGATGAAAAGGGCCATTTGTGGTACCTGCGCTACCCGCTTTCCGAGCCAGTTGACGGGATGGAATATGTGGTTGTTGCCACCACCCGTCCCGAAACTATGTTGGGCGATACCGGTGTTGCGGTAAGCCCCAAGGACGAGCGATACAAGCATCTTGTTGGCAAGACGATCGATCTGCCTATTGTAGGTCGTAAGATTCTGATTTTTGCCGACTACTATGTCGATTCCGAGTTCGGCACGGGTTGCGTGAAGACCACTCCTGCCCATGACCCGAATGACTATGCCATGGGCCAGCGCAACAACCTTGAGCAGATCAACGTTTTCGACGAGCATGCGGTTGTCGTTGAGGGCTACGGCAAGTTCAGCGGCATGACGCGCGATGAAGCACGTGAAGCCATTGTTGCGGAATTCGAGGCTTTGGGCCTTCTTGATCACGTGGAAGACCATGATCATTCCGTTATGACGTGCTATCGTTGCCACACCAAGCTCGAGCCTTGGTTGTCGGAGCAGTGGTTTGTTGCGGTTGACCGCCTGAAGAAACGTGCTGCCGAAGTGGTGGAGAACGGCGAAATCCAATTCCACCCTGCACGCTGGAAGCAGGTTTACCTTGATTGGCTGGAAAACCTGAAGGATTGGTGCATTTCCCGTCAGCTTTGGTGGGGTCATCGTATCCCGATGTTCTATTGCGATTCCTGCGGCTGGGAAGACGCCCTCATGGAAGACACCGACGTTTGCCCAAAGTGCGGCGGTCATGTTCATCAGGACGAAGACGTTCTTGATACTTGGTTCTCCTCGCAGCTGTGGCCTTTTGCCACGCAGGGCTGGCCGGAAAACCCTGACGAGCTGAAGCCCACCTATCCAACGCAGATGCTGTCTACCGCCCGTGACATCATGGGCTTGTGGGTTGCGCGCATGGTAATGTCTTCGCTTTACTTTACCGACCAGATCCCGTTCAAGGACGTCATCATCCATCCCACGGTTATGGCTGCCGATGGCAAGCCGATGTCGAAGAGCCGCGGCAATGGCGTGGATCCCCTGAAATTGATGCAGGATTACGGTGCCGACGGCATGCGCTTCGGTTTGCTTATGCAGGTTACCGGTGCCCAGGATTTGAAGTTCAACGAGAATAAGCTGGTAAGCAGCCGTAACTTTGCCAACAAGGTTCGTAATGCTGCCCGTTTTGTGAATATGAACTTGGACGGTTTCGTTCCTGGTGAGCCTGAGCCTAAGACGGAAGCGGATCGCTGGATGTTCTCGCGTCTGGCCCGATTGGTTCGTTCCCTTGACACCGCATACGACGGCTTTGAGTTCGCTGATGTTGCTCGAGAACTGGACGCGTTCTTCTGGAATGAATTCTGCGACTGGTATATTGAGCTCTCGAAGGCTCGCCTGAACGCTGGCGGGGAAGAGCGCGCTGTTATGCAGCGAAATCTGGTGTTCGTTCTTGATACGGCCTTGCGTCTGCTTCATCCCGCAATGCCTTTTGTAACCGAGCAGATCTATCAGGAGCTTCCGGGTGAAAAAAAGAAGCACCGTATCTGATGGTTGCATCGTGGCCTGATGCCGACAAGCTGGAAAAGTACATCGATCCCGAAGCCGAGCAGGTCATCACCATGGTTACCCAGGTTGTCTCCGGTATCCGTTCCATTCGTGCTCGCTACGGAATCTCGCCTCGCGCGGAGCTCGAAGTAGTGGTTAAGGCCCAGAACGATGCAGCGGCAAACCTCTTCGAGAGCCAGGTGCAGTTGATTTCCACGTTGGCGAATACCAAAGGTTTCTGCGGTATCCGTTGACGCGGCGCGTCCTGGTGAGTCCAGCGTGTGCCTCGCCGATGGGGTGGAAGCCTATGTGGTTCTGTCTGGCTTGGTTGACTTCGACAAGGAGCGCGCTCGCTTGGAGAAGGAAATCGGCAAGCTGGAGAAGGATTTCACCAAGTTTGACAAGAAACTTTCCAACCCTGGCTTCCTTTCCAAGGCGGCTCCTGAGGTTGTAGAGAAGGACCGTGCAAAGCTGACCGATATCACCGACCGCCTTACGCGTTTGCGTGCTGAGCTTGCTGAGATTTCCCAGGAAGGATAACCATGAACGAAATCATGTCCCAGTTCCTTACGAGTGAGGTTCAGACGGTGCTGTTTGCACTGCTGGGCATTGTCGTAGTTCTGTATCTGCTCTCTATTTTCTGGGCTGCACGTGATGCCCGGGCTCGTGGTTTCGGCTGGGCATGGGGTTTGCTTTCCGTTGTGCCTATCGTTGGGTTGGTTGCTTATTGCGCTGATTCGCCCTCCGCTTCTTAAGGCGGATCGTGAAGAGCAAGATCTCGAGCTTGCCCTGAAGCAGCGTGAGCTTATGAAGTTTGGTGATTGCGCAAACTGCGGTTATCCGGTTGAAGCGGATTACGTGCTGTGTCCAAATTGCCATACGCGCTTGAAGAACCTGTGCCCTACGTGTCATCATGCGCTTGATCCCGCATGGACTGTATGCCCGTACTGCACAACTAAGATCAAGTAGCTGCCTGTTTGCCAGCAGAGTAGCGTGAGGGCTCAGCCGATCCTGTCTCTTTTATGCAGGGAAGGACCGGCTGGGCTTTCTGTATTTGGCAGCGGCTCAAGGATTGTGTCAGCTGGTGTGCTAAGGTAAAGGCGGGCTGTGTGGTAATATAGCTCGTTCGTTGATGGTTGTATGGGCGCTTATGCGCTCTATGCAGAAAAGGAAACGATTGTGGAAATCATTCTCCCAGATGGGTCGAAGAAGATTCTCGAGGAAGGCGCCACGGTTTACGATGTGGCAGCATCTATCGGCACCAGTCTTGCTAAAGCTGCGCTTGCCGGCAAGGTTAACGGTGAGCTGGTGGACGTTACTGCTCAGATAACCGACAGGGCAACCATCGAAATCATCACCAACAAGAGCCCAGAGGCTCTTTCCATCATGCGCCACTCCTGTGCGCATATCATGGCTGAGGCTGTTCAGGAGCTGTTCCCTGGTGCTCAGATTGCATTTGGCCCTGCCACCGACAACAGGTATTTCTACGACTTCGAATTGCCTGAAAATATCTCTTCGGATGATTTTTGCGGCTATCGAGAAGAAAATGGCTCAGATCGTGAAGAGGAACGAGCCTTTTTGTTCGTGAGGTTGTATCGGTTGAAGAGGCGAAGAAATTTTCGCTGACCAGCGTTTCAAAGCTTGAGCACATCGATGACTTGACCGAGGTGAATTTCGGTATACCGTCACGGTTCTTTTGTGGATCTGTGCGCAGGTCCTCATGTTCCCTCTGCCGGCAAAAATCGGCGCTTTTAAGATGATGAAGCTCGCTGGTGCATATTGGCGAGGTGACGCAAGTCGCGAACAGCTTCAGCGCCTTTATGGCACGGCGTTCTTCAGAAGGCCGATCTGGACGAGTATCTGCATAATCTCGAAGAGGCGGAAAAGCGCGATCATCGTCGTATCGGTCGCGAAATGGACATCTTCATGATGCGCGAAGAGGCTCCGGGCTTTCCTTTCTTCCTTCCTAACGGCATGATCCTGAAGAACACCCTGCTTGATTATTGGCGCGAGATCCACCATAAGGCAGGGTATGTAGAGATCTCCACGCCGCTTATCATGAGCAAGCAGCTGTGGGAAACGTCTGGCCATTGGGATCATTACAAGGACAACATGTACTCCACGATCATCGACGAGGAGGAGTTTCGTTAAGCCCATGAACTGCCCTGGTGGCGTTCTGGTGTATGGCTCTAAGCCGCACAGCTATCGCGATCTTCCCATTCGTGCTGGTGAAATCGGTACGGTTCATCGCCATGAGCTTCGCGGTGCCTTGCATGGTTTGTTCCGTGTTCGTTGCTTCAACCAGGACGATGCTCATCTGTTCGTGCGCCCTGATCAGCTCACTGATGAAATCGTGGGCGTAGTGAAGCTTATTGACTCGGTATATCAGCAGTTTGGCTTCAAATACCACGTGGAGCTTCCACGCGCCCCGAAGATTCGATGGGATCGGATGAGGATTGGGCAGCAGCTGAGGCAGGTCTTAAGACTGCTCTCGATCAGCTGGGCATGGAATACGAGGTCAATGAAGGCGATGGCGCTTTTATGGTCCGAAGATCGACTTCCATCTGCAGGGACTCTATTGGACATTACGTGGCAATGCGGTACGGTTCAGCTTGACTTCCAGATGCCCCAGAACTTCAACTTGGGTACACCGACCACGATGGCTCCAAGAAGCGTCCTGTTATGCTGCATCGCGTATGCTTCGGCTCCGTTGAGCGTTTTATCGGCATTCTTATCGAGCATTATGCTGGCAAATTCCCTGTCTGGCTTGCTCCGACCCAGGTAAAGATCTTGCCGGTTTCGAAAAGAGCCGTGACTATGCCCATAAGGTTGCAGAGCAGATCGAAGCGGCTGGCATCCGTGTAACGGTTGACAACCGTGATGAGAAAAATTGGCTACAAGATTCGCGAGGCGCGTAGCATTGACCGTGTTCCCTATATGCTGATCTTGGGTGAAAAGGAAGCAGCTGAGGGCAATATCTCGGTACGCGACCGTTCCAACGAGACCGTTCCTTCAACCGTTGAAGAATTCTGCGCAAAGGTCAAGGAAGAGATTCGTACTCGTGCTTAGCCTTCTTAATCTCAGTTAAGTTTGTTTGAAAATGAGCCGCAAAGCAGTTCCGCTGTTTTTGCGGCTTTTCTGTTTGCGCCATCCTGTTGGGCAGGGGGTGGGCATGCCCTGAAGGGCAAAATGACCATGGAGCACGAAAACCGTGTTGCTGTATTTTTTGGTCATCCATTCATTTCGCGTTCGTCGTGTTGTGCCGTCGCGTCTTCTTCGGTGCGTCTTGACTCGCGAGTTTGCCCCGATCGCTGTACCGCGCGGTTTGATCCCCTTGGCGTTCCGGCGTCTCGGCAGGTGACGATAATGAAACGAGAAGTGCATACATCAACATAGAGGGGCAAAATGATAGAAGGGTATCCGCCATTCCTCAAAAGCGTGCTACAATGGTTTAAACTAAATGATACTAACTAAGTTGCATTTATGGGAACGGAAGGGAGTTTGTTATGGTGCCTCATATCACTCAGTCTGAATTCGCAGAAAAAAGTCGAGAACGTTTCATATCCCGTATTGGTTGACTTCTTTGCCACTTGGTGCGGGCCATGCAAGATGATGGCTCCCGTTCTTGATCGCGTTGCCCTTGCCAAGCAGGGTAAGGCTGCTGTTTACAAGGTTGATGTTGACCAGAGCCTGAGCTTGCCCAGCGTTTTGGCGTAATGAGTGTTCCGACGCTTATCGTATTCAAGGGGCGGGTCTGCCGCTCGACAGTTTGTGGGCGTCCAGTCAGAGCAGACGTTGCTCAAAGCTTTGGATTAAAGGCGATCTGTTACCGACGATGCCGTTTGGTAAAGTCGCGATATTTCAGTTCAAGCTCGGAAAGCTCATCGGGGAAAGCTCGGTGAGCTTTCTCATTCGCTCATCGAAGGTCATGATGCTGTCGTTTTTCGTAGCCTCATCATTTCGTTGTAGTAATTGACCACGGTTCCGGTGATCAGGGCAACAACGACGAGCGAGGAAAGCCCTATCAGAATCGTGATAACGCGACAGATGGTGGTGTGCGCAACAATGTCGCCAAATCCAATGGTGGTAATGGCTTGAAGGAATACCAAACAGCGTTGCCGAAAACTGGGAACGTATCAGGTTCAAGGATGCAGAACAATGCGCAGCACGCCAAAAGGAATGCCCCGTAGGCGGCGAAGAGTCCGCAGCCTCCGATCTGCTTAAAAGCATTGGCGAGCACCGCAAGTGACTGTTTTGCGGAGCGAAGGGGTTGTTTTTTCGGGGCTTGCTCATGGAGGCTCGTTTCTGCTTGGGTGGTGTTATTGTACGCTCAAAGCCTCCGTGGAGTGTTCGTATTGCCCAATGAATCTCTTTGCGATACCGGGATAAGAAGGAAGGTGCTTCCTATGATGGATAAAAAGCGTACCGATATCGTGATTGTAGGTGCGGGTCCCGCTGGGCTTGCGGCGGGTATCTACGCTGCACGTGCTGGCCTTTCCGCAGTAATTCTCGAAGAGCTTGGTGCGGGAGGGCAGCTGCTCTCCATCGACAATCTTGAGAATTATCCAGGGTTTGCCGAGGGAATCAATGGATTCGAGGTGGCTTTACTCGCTGCAGGCGCAGGCGGAACGGTTCGGCGCTGTTATTGAAAGCGACAAAGCCGTAGGCATTTCGGTGAACAACGGGAATTCCGGCGATTCCAGATTCGTGGTTCAAGGGATACAGGATTCCTATTCTGCGCGGAGCGTGATAATTGCTAGGGGGGCGAAACCTGTTCCCCTTCCCGTTGACGGAGCTGATGCCTTAGTGGGGAAGGGCGTATCGTATTGCGCAACCTGCGATGGCAATTTCTTTCGCAACAAGGATGTAATTGTGGTAGGCGGTGGCGATAGCGCCGTTGCCGATGTGGTGTATCTGTCTCGTGTTGCGCAAAGCGTTCATTTAGTTCATCGCCGCGAAGCGTTGAGGGCAAGCCCGTGGTATGCCAGGCAGCTTGAGGGCATAGGGAACCTAGTTACACATTGGAACTGTGTTGTGTCGGACGTATTGCAGGAGGAGGGCCGCGTGAGCGGTGTTCAACTGAATAACGTCCTAACAGGAGAAACGAGCACGATTCGTGCCCAAGGGGTTTTGTCGCCATCGGAACACGTCCCGATACGAAATGGCTGAGTGGGATCGTTGAGCTTGATGAGTCGGGTTACATTGTTGGCGGTGAGGGCGGAACAACGTCGGTTCCGGGCTTATTCGCAGCAGGCGATGTGCGCACTACGCCTTTGCGTCAGGTTGTAACGGCGGTCTCCGATGGTGCTCTTGCTGCGGAGGCGGCTGCTAGTTTTCTGGCTTCATGCTAGAATATATGGCTGTGAATTTTCCGGGTGATGTGTTCATGGGCACATGCTCGTGGGCTGGTTGGTGGAACTGGCAATTGAAATGCGAAAAGGAAGAACATGCGCGAAAAGCTTGAGAAGATCATCGATGCATACGAAGAGCTGGAACAGAAGCTGGCGATCCTCAGATTCTTGCCGACCAGCACGAATACAATAAGCTTGCAAAGAGTTACGCCGACCAGGGTCCGCTTGTTGTAGCTGCTCGCAAGTACGTGCAGGATCTCAACGATTTGGCAGAGGCCAAGGAAATGCTCTCTGACGCTGATATGAAGGAATTCGCTCAGGAAGAGATTTCCCGTATCGAAGGCGAGCTCCCCTCAGCTTGAGGAAGATATCAAGTTCATGCTTATCCCTTCTGATCCTGCCGATGAGAAGAACATCATTGTTGAAACCGTGCAGCTGCGGGCGGCGATGAAGCGGCAATTTTGCTGGCGATCTGTATAAGATGTACTTGCGTTTTGCCTACCATCATGGCTGGAAAGTGGAGGCCATGGACGTCTCCCATTCAGAAGCGGGCGGCTACAAGGACATCCAGTTCAAGGTAACGGGCAACAAGGTGTACTCCGTTATGAAATTCGAATCGGGCGTTCACCGCGTTCAGCGAATCCCCTAAGACGGAAAGCCAGGGTCGCATCCATACCTCGACGGCAACGGTTGCCGTCCTTCCCGAGGCAGACGAAATCGATATCGACATCAAAGACAGCGATCTCCGCATTGACGTGTTCCGTGCTGGTGGACCGGGCGGTCAGTGCGTTAACACCACCGACTCGGCGGTTCGCATCACGCACTTGCCTTCCGGTTTGGTGGTTCAGTCTCAGGACCAGAAGAGCCAGCTGCAGAACAAGATTGCCGCAATGGCCGTTCTCCGTGCTCGTTTGTATGAGAAGATGCTTGCAGAGCAGCAAGCAGCTGAAGGCGCAAAGCGTTTGGCCCAGATCGGTTCGGGCGACCGCGCTGAGAAAATCCGCACCTACAACGCCCCCAGGATCGCGTGACCGACCACCGTATCGGTTTCAACTCCACCTACAACGGTGTGCTTATGGGCGACCTGCTGGAGGATGTTATTACTGCGCTGCAGGCAGCTGATCGAGCCCAGAAGCTTGAGGAAGCCGTTTAGCATTGTCGTTGCATTGCGGTGCCTGGCAGCGTTGTGCGAGATTTTGATTCGAAGAGAATCTGAAAGGGTAGGGCGTGGCCTGGGGTCGATGTCCTGCCCTTTTTTATTTGAGTATTGCGTTTCGACATGCGTTTGGCGAATGCAATGAGCGCGTGCGTTGTTCGCACCGAGGTTGAGCGCACCTGGCTTGGTATGCGATCGCCGTGTGGTAATGAAAGGTGGTCAGTGTGGCTGATAACGATATGTGGACCATAAAGGCAGCTCTTGATTGGACAGTAGGGTTTCTGAGCGTAAGGGCGATGAAAATCCTCGCCTTTCGGCAGAATGGCTGATGTCTGAAGCTACGGGTTTGAGTCGTATTGAGCTGTATGTGAACTTTGAGCGACCTCTTACGCTCGATGAGCGAGCCGTTCTGCGTGATTTCGTAGCCCGCCGCGGTAAGGGGGAGCCACTGCAGCTTATCAGCGGCAAGGTTCCCTTTCGCTATATAACCGTCTTGGTTGCTCCTGAATATTGATTCCTCGTCCCGAGACTGAGGTTTTGGTGAGCGAGGCGTTTGCGGAACTGAAGCTTCCGCGCGTTGCCGATCATGTTGCTGCTGGTGAAAATGGCGACGAGGTTGTTTCTCCCGAATTGCCTGAGCTTCGTGTTGTGGACTTATGCACGGGTTCGGGATGCATTGCCTGCTCGATCGCTTCGGAATACCCAGCGGCGCATGTTGTGGCGCTCGATATTGCCCCGAGGCTTTGGCCCTTGCTGGAAAGAACGTTGAAGCGCTTGGGCTCGGGGATCGTGTCGAAGTTTGTGAAAGCGATCTCCTTGGCGCTCTCGATCCCAGCAAGAAAGGGAGCTTCGACCTTATTGTCTCGAACCCGCCTTATGTGCCCACAAAAGTGTGTGACAGCCTTCCTCGCGAAGTGAGCGAGTGGGATCCGCGTCTGGCTTTGGATGGCGGGGGAGGACGGTCTTGATTTGTTCAGGCGCTTTCTTCCCGATGCTCTTTTTATATTTGAAGCCTGGTGGTGTTCTGGCGGTTGAATTGTTCGAGGAGCACCTTGAGCAAGCGCGCAATTGCGCCTGCGCTGCTGGGTTTGACCAGGCTCGAATCGCTCTAGACTTGACGGGAAGGCCACGCGTGCTGATAGCCAGAAAACCCCGTTAATTTGCTTCTCTGTCTTTAGCAAGCCGCTGCTCTGTGAGGGGAGCAGCGGCTTTTTTGTTAGGGTTGCCTGATTCGCAAAAAAACCAGATTGTATGAAACGCGTGCATAACAAGATTTCTCGAAAACGCAGGTCGATTGCTCACAAAATAATAGTTAGATACATAGTTTGTGATAATCAAACAACAGTTAATTAATTTGAAATCGATGTTTGATGTTCGCCTGAACTCATGGTTTAATGGTCTTGTTCGATTGGAACGCGTTCATTTGGAAAACGTCTTCGGGTCTGGGGAGTCCTGAAAATGAATGAGCGAACGCGATTCGATATAAGGGCGAGTTTCCGCATAATGCGGAGGGGTTTTAAATCGTCGGCGAGCACATTGTTTCGGCGTGAAGGTAGCCCGCCAGACTTTCGGGGGGATGAAGGTCTGGCGGGCTTCTTTTTGTATTCCCCAGGGCTTTTATGGCGTTCTGTGACGCTTTTGCAAAATAATTCACTCTATTGAAATAAAGTTGCGCTCTTGGCTTTGGATGGTGCTATAGTGACAACATTGAAAAGCGCAGACGAGGGAAAAAGTAGGGACGAATCCTTCCCACAGAGAGTTGGCGGTTGCTGAAAGCCAATGGTTGGACGGTCCGAAAGGCGCCTCTGAGCTGTTCTGCCTGAACATCTTCCATTCGAAGCGGACGATCTCCGATTCGGTGGTTGGTCAGTAGGCTGAATCGGTGACCCCGTAATCGGTCCGTGGGAACATTGTTTCCCCTTTCTCTTTGTGGTCCTGATGCAGTCTGCTGCACAGGATTTTTTTATGCTCGGGTTTCCGAAACCCGCTCAATGAGTTTAAGAGCCCAATAGAGAAAGGGGTGTGATCAGATGCGAAGCGACGCGATCAAGAAAGGCCTTGCGCGTGCCCCGCACCGAAGCCTTTAAAGGCTGACGGTTTTGACCGATGAGGAGATCGAGCGCCCACTCATCGCCGTTATCTCTTCTACCAATGACATCATTCCCGGCCATAATCACCTGGATAAGATCGCCGAAGCTGTTAAAGCAGGTGTCCGCATGGCGGGTGGTACGCCTTTGGAGGGCAACCACTATCGGCGTGTGCGACGGCATTGCTATGAACCATGAGGGTATGCATTTCTCCCTTACTAGCCGTGAGGTTATTGCCGACTCGGTTGAGTGCGTTGTGCAGGGTCACCAGTTTGATGGTATGGTGCTCATTCCTTCTTGCGACAAGGTTGTTCCTGGCATGCTTCTTGCCGCTTGTCGTCTGAACATTCCTACGGTCCTTGTTTGTTCACCGCGAACTCCATGAACTGCCTGTGCGAGGCGCTTGGCATCGCGCTTCCCGGAAACGGCACCATTCCTGCCGTGTACTCGAGCGCCTTCGCCTTGCCAAGCATGCGGGCATGAAGGTCATGGAGCTGCTCGAGCGCGGCATCAACTTCCGCGACCTCGTGTCGGCGGCGGCGATCCACAATGCCATGGAATGCGATATGGCTTTCGGCGGATCCACCAACACGGTGCTCCATCTGACCGCCATCGCCCAGGCGGCGGGGCATCCCATCACGATGGACGACTGGGACGCGGCAAGCGCCCGCACTCCGCACTTGGTGAAGCTGCAGCCTTCCGGCCCGCGCCCGCTTATCGACCTGTATGCCGTGGGCGGCGTGCCGGTTGTCATGCACGAGGCTCAACGAGCTGGGGCTTCTCGACGAGTCCGCACTTACCTGCATGGGCACCCTTCCCGAGTATATCGAGAAGTGCACGAAACCCGCCGACGGCGAGGTGTGCCGCACGCACGACAACCCCTTCTCCAAGGTGGGTGCCCTGCGCGTGCTCCACGGCAACGTGGCCCCCAACGGCGGCATCGTGAAGAAGTCGGCTGTCGACCCCTCGATGCTCACGCATACGGGTCCCGCCCGCTGCTTCAATTCCGAAGAGGAAGCCTGCAAGGCCATCTTCGCGGGCGAGATCAAGGCAGGCGACGTCGTCGTCATCCGCTACGAGGGCCCTGCCGGCGGCCCGGCATGCGCGAGATGCTCACGCCGACGTCCGCCATCGTGGGCATGGGGCTTTCAAGTCCGTGGCGCTGCTCACCGACGGGCGCTTCTCCGGCGCCTCGAAAGGGCCCCTGCGTCGGCCACATCAGCCCGAAGCCGCATCCGGCGGCCCCATCGCGCTGATCGAAGACGGCGACCAGATCACGGTCGACATCGAAGGGGGAGAAATCAATCTCCATGTCGACGACGAGAGCTTGCCCGCCGCCGCGCCGCGTTCGTCGCACCCGCACCGAAGCACAACCATGGCGTTCTCGCCAAGTACGCAAAAGCTCGTCTCATCGGCCGATAAGGGGGCGTATGTCTCGTGAGCAACACCGTGAAAAGCAAGAAACCTCAGATTGGCGGGCCTTTGGGCCTGGGCAGCAAGACCGAGAAGCAGGGCAGGCGCATGAACGGCGCCGAGGCCATTATCGCCTCGCTCGAGGCCGAGGGCGTCGATTTGGTGTTCGGTTACCCCGGCGGTCAGGCCATCAAAATCTACGACGCGCTGTACGACAGCAAGCAGATTACGCATATCCTCGCTCGCCACGAGCAGGGAGCGGTGCATGAGGCGGACGGCTATGCGCGCGCGACGGGTCGCCCCGGCGTTGTCATCGTCACGTCTGGCCCCGGAGCCACGAATACGGTTACGGGTATCGCCACGGCCTACATGGACTCCGTGCCTCTCGTCATCATCACCGGCCAGGTGCCGCGTGGCGTCATCGGCACCGACTCGTTCCAGGAATCCGACATCGTCGGCATCACGATGCCGATCGTCAAGCACTCTTTCCTTCTGCAGTCGGCGGAAGACTCACGACGACTTTCCGCGAGGCGTTCCATATCGCCTCGACGGGACGTCCCGGTCCCGTGCTCATTGACGTGCCTTCCGACATCCAAAGCGAGCAGATTGTCTTCAACTATCCTGATGCGGTGAACCTGCCGTCGTATCGTCCTACGTACAAGGGCAATGCCAAGCAGATCAAGCAGGCGGTCGGCGTGATCGAGCGCGCAAGCAAGCCGATTCTCTACGTCGGCGGCGGCGCGATCGCATCCGGTGCCACCGAAGAGCCTCGTGAAGCTTTCGACCATGATGAAGATTCCCGTGGTGACGACGCTCATGGGCAAAGGCGCCTTCCCGGCGTCGCACCCGATGAACTTGGGTCCTGTCGGTATGCACGGCTCGAAGTTCGCGAACCTTGCCATGACCGAGTCCGATCGATCATCGCGGCGGGCGCGCGCTTCTCCGACCGTGTGACGGGCAAGCTCTCCGAGTTCGCACCGCATGCGAAGGTCATCCATATCGACATCGACCCGGCCGAGATCGGCAAGATCCGCGAGGCGCAAGTGCCCATCGTCGGCGATCGAAGGGCGTCGTCGCGGGCATCGTCGCCACGATCGAGAAGGAAGCCTGCACGCCGCGCACCGAGGCGTGGAACGCGCAGATCGCGGAATGGCGCGAGCGTTACCCGTTCTACGATGCGCAGATCGACCGAGAACCCTGACGAGATCGTTCCCGAGATCGCCATGCAGAAGCTCTCCGCGAAGCTCGACCCGCACAATTCTGTCGTCGTAACCGAGGTTGGCCAGCACCAGATGTGGGCCGCGCAGTTCATCGACCGCGAGGAGCCGCGCAGCTTCATTTCCTCGGGCGGCCTGGGCACGATGGGATTCGGCTTCCCCGCATCCATCGGCGCCGCGTTCGGGCGCCCGGGCGCGCAGGTAGTCTGCATCGCAGGTGACGGGTCGTTCCAGATGAACAGCCAGGAGATGGCGACCGCCGCCATCCACAACGTGCCGGTGAAGGTCGTCATCATGGACAACCGCGCGCTCGGCATGGTGCACCAGTGGCAAAAAGCTTTTCTATAGCGAACGCTACTCGTTCACCGAACTCGATGCGAACCCGGATTTCGTGAAGCTCGCCGACGCGTACAGCTGGCAAGCCGAGCGCGTGACCGACCCCGCGAAGCTCGACGAGGCCTATGATCGCATGCTCGCCTGCGACGGTCCGTTCCTTTTGGACGTTGCAATCTCCGACCAGCAGAACGTGTTCCCGATGGTCGCGCCTGGCAAGGCGATGAGCGACGTCATGGGCGCGATCGACGTGGCGGTCGGCGCCGTGCGCACCGATGTGCCGGGTGAGCCAGCGCCAGTGGTGCGCGAAGTCGCCCTGCGCGAAGATTGACGCGCAGTTCGGCGGCCGCTGGGAAGCCGACCCTAAGGACAAGGCCCGCACCAGGGCGAGGGTTCGAACAGGAAGGCGCCGCTGAAGAGGAAGGGGATGTTCGATGAAGCATATCCTGTCTATTCTGGTCGAGAACAAGCCAGGCGTGCTCTCCCGCGTGACCGGGCTCATCTCGCGCCGCGGGTTCAACATCGACTCGCTGTCGGTGGGTCCGACCGAGGACCCCACGATGTCGCGCATCACGACCATCGTGAAAGCTGACGACGTGGCATACGAGCAAATCACCAAGCAGCTGCACAAGCTGGTAAGCGTCTATAAGATTAGTGACCTTACAAAGGAGTCCGCAATCGAGCGCGAGTTCGTGCTCTTCAAGGTGAACGCGTCGCCCGAGCGGCGAAACGAGATCATCGAGATCACGAACGTGTTCCGCGCGAAGATCGTCGACGTGGGCAAAAAGGCTCGCTCACGATCGAGGCGACGGGCGACGAGAGCAAGCTCAAGGGCATGGAAGATCTCTTCCGCGCCTACGGCATCAAGGAGATCACGCGCACGGGTAAAATCGCCATGAGCCGCAACTCCAAGGAAGTGTAAGGGGGGAGCAAAACCCGTACTCCACCAGGGTATTTCCGCGAATGCGGTTGCCATAGAGCAAGGTAAAACCAGCCAAAATAGAAAGGACAAACTACCATGGCTGTGACAATCTATTACGAAGAGGACGTCAACCCGAAGATCATCAGGGCAAGAAGATTGCCATCATCGGCTACGGCTCTCAGGGTCATGCCCATGCGCTCAACCTCATGGACTCCGGCTGCGATGTGCGCGTCGGTCTTCGCGAGGGTTCCAAGTCCGCGGGAAGGCCCGCGAGGCCGGTCTTAAGGTTGTCGACATGGACACCGCTGCCGAGGAAGCCGATGTCATCATGATTCTCACGCCGGACGAGACGCAGCCGAAGGTCTACGAAGAGCACATCAAAGACCACCTGAAGGCTGGCGACACCCTTGCGTTCGCCCACGGCTTCAACATCCACTACGGCTACATCAAGGCTCCTGAGGACGTGAACGTCATCATGTGCGCTCCTAAGGGTCCTGGCCACATCGTCCGTCGTCAGTTCACCGAGGGTTCCGGCGTGCCCGACCTCGCGTGCGTGGCTCAGGACGCGACCGGCGATGCATGGGATGTCGCGATGTCCTACTGCTGGGGCGTCGGCGGTGCCCGCTCCGGCATCATCAAAGCCACGTTCGCCGAGGAAACCGAAGAGGACCTCTTCGGTGAGCAGGCAGTTCTTTGCGGCGGCCTCGTCGAGGCTCGTCAACGCTGGCTTCGAGACGCTCGTCGACGCCGGCTATCCGCCCTAGCTCGCTTACTTCGAGTGCTATCACGAGATGAAGATGATCGTCGACCTGATGTACGAATCCGGTATCCACTTCATGAACTACTCCATCTCCAACACTGCTGAGTACGGCGAGTACTACGCTGGCCAAGGTCATCAACGAGCAATCTCGCGAGGCTATGAAGCTTATCCTCAAGCGTATCCAGAACGGCGAGTTCGCCAAGGAATTCGTTGCCGACTGCGAGAACGATCACAAGTGGCTCCTCGAGCAGCGTGAGAAGATCAACACTCACGAGATCGAGACCACTGGTGCTAAGATCCGCGAAATGTTTTCTTGGGTTAAGTCCGCAGAATAGTTGGCGCGTCCGCTTATGCACTCGAAAAGGCACCCCTTTGGGGTGCCTTTTCTTTTGCATAAGCTCCATACGGGATGACGCTGCGCGGCGTCCTGGCGGCACAGCTGGCTTTCAAGCGCTCAGCATGGCCATGGGGATGAGTCGCTGCGCGCCGCTCGCTATTCTGGCGCATGCGGGCTTTGGTTAACGCCCTTTGGGCGTTTTCAAGCGCTCTTTGAGCGTTGGGCATGGCCATGAGGCCGGTTGGGTTTATCCGTTTTTTCGGTTCGTGCTTTCAAGTCAGCTGCACTGCTGCCTTGAATCGTTTGTTGGGAACGCCGCTCGCTGATTTACTGGCGCATGCCCCATGGAGATGAGTCACCGCTCAGCTGCATTCAAAGGGCATCATCGAGGAAGCTGAGGCCGATCTTCGCGACCTTATGAACATCCTGACAACTACAAGGTGTTGTTCTTGCAGGGTGGTGCAACTCAGCAGTTTGCCGCTATCCCCCATGAACCTGATGCTGAACGGCAAGGCCGATTACATCGTTTCTGGTTCGTGGTCTAAGAAGGCGTTCAAGGAAGCTCAGCTGTTCGGCGATGCTCGCTGTGTGGCTTCGAGCGAAGACGGCAACTTCTCCTACATCCCCAACGTGGATGAGCTCGAGTTCCGCGAGGATGCCGATTACGTTTACATCTGCGAAAACGAGACCATCTACGGAACGCATTACCATAAGCTTCCCAGGAAACGGGCAACGTTCCGCTGGTAAGCGATGTTTCCTCGTGCTTCCTTTCCGAGCCTATCGATGTTTCGAAATATGGTTTGGTGTACGGCGGCGTTCAGAAGAACATCGGTCCTGCTGGCGTGGTTATTGTTATCATTCGCGAAGATCTTATCAAGGATGAATGGCTGCCCAATACGCCCACCATCCTGCGCGCTATAAGACTCAGGCCGATGCCGGCAGCATGTCGAATACTCCTCCATGCTATGGCATCTACATTTGCAGTAAGGTCTTCAAGTGGTTGAAGTCCCTTGGCGGACTTGAAGCCATGAAAGAAGATCAACGAGGAAAAGGCAGCACTGCTCTACGATTACCTCGACTCCACCGACTTCTATACGGCTACCGCACGTAGGAAGATCGTTCCATCATGAACGTTCCCTTCGTTACCGCTTCAGCTGAGCTCGATGCTGAATTCGTTGCTGGCGCCAAAGAGCGCGGCATCGAGAACATCAAGGAGCCATCGCAGCGTGGGCGGCATGCGCGCGAGCATCTACAGCGCGATGCCGATCGAAGGCGTAAGGGCTTTGGTTGAGTACATGAAGGAATTTGCTGAATCCCATCAGTAGGGAAAGCGAAGACGCAAGATGTCGCTGCACGTGCCGATAATCGACAAAACGTGCCAGCTGCGAAAATATATTAAATCAGCGGGGAGCATCGTATTGTGCGATGCTCCCTATGCTACTCTTTCCAAGTCTGTAAAAGGCAGACAAGAAATTATAGGCCCCGAGACATGTTTGTTGTTGGTGCTTGTTCGGCAAGCGCGGCATACATGGTTAATGTTTTGACTGCAAACACGTACGAAGGGTCCCCGATACTTTTTGAAAGGGGTCCGTTTGACCGAAATCAAGAACACGTCCGTCATTGATTTTCAGGACATCTCTGACGAAGAGATGAACAAGATGATCGATGACACTCTGACCGACTTCGACGAGGGCGATCTGATCGACGGCACTGTTGTAAAGATCGAGCATGACGAGGTACTCGTTGACATCGGATTCAAGAGCGAGGGCGTTATTCCTGCCCGCGAGCTTTCTATCCGCAAGGATGCCGATCCTTCTGAGGTCGTATCTTTGGGTGATAAGCTCGAGGCCTTGGTTCTCCAGAAGGAGGACAAGGACGGTCGTCTCATCCTCTCCAAGAAGCGTGCTGGTACGAGCGTGCTTGGATTCAGGTTGAGGAAAAGTTCAAGGCTGGCGAAGTTGTTACCGGCGAGGTTATCGAAGTCGTCAAGGGCGGCCTGATCCTCGACATCGGTCTCCGTGGCTTCCTGCCTGCTTCTCTTGTTGATCTTCGTCGTGTTAAGGATCTCACCGCATACCTCGGCACCGAAATCGAAGCTCGCGTTATCGAGATGGATCGCAACCGCAACAACGTTGTTCTTTCCCGTCGTGTTCTCCTCGAAGAGGTCGCAAGAACGAGCGTGCTGAAATCCTCGAGAAGCTCTCTAAGGGCATGCGCCTGAAGGGCACCGTTTCCTCCATCGTTGACTTCGGTGCATTCGTTGATCTGGGCGGCATCGACGGCCTGATCCACATCTCCGAAACTCTCCTGGAGCCATGTAAACCATCCTTCCGAGGTTGTTAAGGTTGGCGAAGAGGTTGAGGTTGAGGTTCTCGACGTTGATCTTCAGCGCGAGCGCATCTCCTGGGTCTCAAGCAGACCACCGAGGATCCTTGGACCAAGCTTGTTGAGACCTATCCCGTTGGCACCATCGTTGACGGCAAGGTTACCAAGATCGTTCCCTTCGGTGCATTCATCGAGCTCGGCGCAAACGTTGAGGGTCTTGTACACATCTCCGAGATGGCTATGCGTCACATCGATTCTCCTGCACAGGTTGTCAAGGTTGGCGACGTTGTGAAGGTTAAGGTTATGGACGTTAACGTTGAGCGTCGTCGCATCTCCCTGTCCATGAAGGCTGCTGCTGAGGATCTGGGCATCGAGATCGCTGTTGCAGAGCCCGAGCCCAAGCCCGAGGCTGCTGAATAACACAGCATTGCATAACATGCGATAATGAAGCGGTGGGTTGCTTTTGCACCCACCGCTTTTTGTTGTTGCTCGGTACGCATTTGGCAGGAGCGGCGATTGTAAGCACCATGGGTGCTCGGGTGAGGAATGAGCATGATTACGATATTTGTTACTGGCGGTATAGGATCGGGCAAATCGACCTAATGCGATTCTTCGAAGCTAAAGGGGCCGGCGTGGTATACGCCGATGAGGTTGGTCACGAAAATTTGCACAACGCTGTTATGAAGGACGAGCTTCGAGCAGCATTCGGAAATAAGATTTTCGATTCAGAGGGCGAAATTATTCGTTCCGAACTTGCCGCTTGCGCTTTCTCGAGCCCACAGAACACCGCTTTGCTGGATTCGATTACTCAACCGCGTTTATATGAGGGCTGTCTTCGCCATATTGGTGATTTGGGAAGAGCCATGAGGTGGTTGTGCTCGAAATGGCCATTCTTGACGGGCGCGATGACTTTTTACCAGAAAGCTGATATTGTCATTGCGGTTACCACCTCTCCAGAGGTTCGCATTGCTCGGTTGATGCAGTCACGCGGTTTTTCGAAGAGGATGCGCGCAATCGTTTGGCGAATCAGGTTCCTGAAGAGCAGCGTTTGTCGATTGCTGATGTGGTGTTTACCAATAACGGTTCTATTGAGGAATTTGAATCGCAGATTTCCTTATGGTGGGAACATGAAATTGCACCACGCCTTGCGTGACAAGCGCGTCCGTTTGGCGGGCGCCAGGTATCAACTTGCTTTCTGTCTTTCTTAATCTTATGTGCTGATAGGCGCTGAGTGGGTTGTTCTTCAGATAATCGGGCTATCAGTAAGGGAGACACCAGTGAGCCATCTTTCAATCTTGAGGGTCACGTTATGGAGGGCAAGCTCCCCGTTGCTCGTCTTGCTACGCAGCCATTTAAAGTCGTTTCTCCGTACGAGCCTGCGGGCGACCAGCCTAAGGCTATTGAGCAGCTTGCTCGGAATATCGAATCTGGTATGCGTTATGAGACTTTGCTGGGCGTGACGGGTTCGGGCAAAACCTACACCATGGCTAAAACCATTGAGGCTGTCAAAACCAACCCTTGTGTTGGCTCCCAATAAAACGCTTGCGGCACAGTTGGCTGCTGAGCTGAAGGAATTTTTCCCAAACAACGCGGTGGAGTATTTCGTCAGTTACTACGACTACTATCAGCCCGAAGCGTATGTGCCTACCACGGATACTTTCATTGAAAAGGATGCTTCCATTAATGAGGAAGTGGAAAAACTGCGTCATGCAGCAACTGCCCAACTTCTTTCTCGTCGTGATGTAATCGTTGTTGCTTCGGTTTCCTGCATCTATGGTATTGGTTCGCCTATGGATTATGCGGGCATGGCGGTGTTCTTGGATAAGGAAGTCGAACAGGATCGCGACGAGCTCATTCGCAGGCTCATCGACATCCAGTATGACCGTAACGATTATGAGCTGAAGCGTGGTACGTTCCGTGTGCGTGGCGATGCGCTCGATGTGTTTCCTCCCTATGCAGACAACCCGATTCGCGTGGAATTCTGGGGTGATGAGATCGAGGAGATCTCGGAGATCGACAATGTCACTGGTGAAGTGCTGAATACCTTCGAAGCGTTGCCCGTTTGGCCTGCTTCCCATTACGTTGCCGCGCGTCCTGCTTTGGAACGTGCGGTTAAGACCATTCAGGATGAATTGCAAGATCGCCTTACCCAATTCAATGAAGAGGGAAAACTCCTTGAAGCGCAGCGTTTGGAAATGCGAACTTCCTATGATCTTGAGATGATTGAGACCATGGGTTTTTGTTCAGGCATTGAAAACTACTCGCGCCATCTTGACGGGCGTGAGCCAGGCGAGCCACCTTATACTCTCATCGACTATTTCCCAACCGATTTTTTGTGTTTCATTGACGAAAGCCATGTTACCGTCCCTCAAATTCGAGGCATGCATGAGGGTGACCGTTCGCGCAAGATCACACTGACCGAGCACGGCTTTCGTCTGCCGTCATGTTTGGATAATCGCCCTTTGCGTTTCGATGAGTTTGAAGCTCGAATCCCTCAATTCGTGTATGTTTCCGCAACTCCGGGCGATTATGAGGAACGTGTTAGCGAGGCCAAGGTAGAGCAGATTATTCGCCCAACCGGTTTGCTTGATCCTGAGATTGACGTTCGTCCTATCATGTCGCAGATTGACGACATCATCGACGAAGCGCAGGAGTGCGCTAAGCGCAAAGAGCGCGTGCTCATTACCACCTTGACTAAACGTATGGCGGAAGACCTTACCGAACACTTGCTCGATCAGGGCATTCGCGCTCGTTATATGCATTCCGACATCGGCACATTGGAACGCGTTGAAATCTTACGCGACCTGCGAAAAGGGGAGTTTGATGTCCTGGTAGGCATCAATCTGTTGCGTGAGGGCCTAGACCTGCCCGAAGTGACGTTGGTGGCCATTCTCGATGCCGACAAGGAAGGCTTCCTGCGCAACCACCGTTCTCTGATCCAGACCATTGGTCGTGCGGCGCGAAATGCCAATGGCAGGGTAATCATGCATGCCGACAAGATCACCGACTCGATGGATCGAGCCATCAAGGAGACGCGTCGCCGTCGCAGTATTCAGATGGCGTACAACGAAGAGCATGGTATTGTGCCCCAAACCGTTAAGAAGAGCTTGAGTGACATCACCGATTACCTCGAATCTGAAGAGGGGAAGGAAGCGCACAAAGAGGTCAACGCCGATTTGGCAGGTTATTCCCGCAGTGAAATCCTGCGTGTAATCGCCTCGCTGGAGGACGAGATGATGGAGGCTTCTGCTGCGATGGATTTTTGAGCGCGCTGCTTCGGTCCGCGATCAAATCGTTCAATTGCGTGGACAAATGGAAGGTAAAAGCGAAGAGGCAGTTTTAGGCGAATTGAAGAAACCGCCCGAAAGGGAAGTGCCTTCGGTGCTCGTAAAAAGCTCGTATGGCGGCGGCCGAAAAAGTTAAGCAACATATCTCGATAATCTGTGGTGACCTTATGAATGCGCTTGCCGTGCCTGCTGGAGATCCGTATCCTTTCAAAATTAGTTAGACAAACTAAGCAAATGTGCATGAATGAACTCGGCATGCGCATTGAGGAAAGGAGTAGGACGTGGGATTTGCAGTCGTTGTAGACTCGACACTTGATATGTCTGCAGAAGAGTATCAAGCACTGAACATCACCATGGTTCCCCTTAATATTTTGGTCGGCGAAGATGAATTCAAGGACCAGGTAGAAATCAGCTCCGAAGAATTCTATAAGCGTATGAGCGAAGCAGCTGAGCTTCAAAAACCGCACAGCCAGCGCCTTTTGATTTTGTGCAGACATACGAGCGCCTTGCGCAAAAGAGGGTTATAGAGGGCATCGTCTCTCTTCATATTGCAGGGGTGCTTTCCGGCACGATTGAATCGGCTCGGGCGGCAGCTGGCCAGGTAGACATCGATGTTCGTGTTATTGATTCTGCTTGCTGTACCGCTCAGGCAGCTTTGCAGGTAAAGCAGCTCTGTGCTCTTCGTGACGTTGGGGCAACGCTTGACGAAGCTCAGGCGGCTATTGAAGCCCTTATTCCGGAAACTCAGTTCCTTGTTGCCTGCGATACGCTGGAAAACCTGCTGAAGGGCGGCCGCCTTTCGGCTGATCAGGTGAAGAATGCCAGCTTGCTGAACATCAAGCCCATTTTCACCTTCAACGAAACGGGCGTGTTGGTTGCTTTCGGCAAGGCTAAGGGCATGCGCGGTGTTATCAAGCAGTATGTTCAGAACGCTCAGAAGCGTACCGAAGAGCAGGGCAAGCAGCGCATTCGTTTCTGCCACGTTGCAAACGAGCAGGGTGTTGAGGACCTGAGGTCTGCTCTTAGCGAAGCGGGTGTGGAGTATGTTGACGAGGGGTCTTCTCCTGCGGAGCCACGGTGGCAACGCATTTGGGCCTAGGTGCTCTCGGCATCGCATTCGCTCCTGCTGAATCCTAAGGTGAGTCCAAATTGGGCAATCTGCCTACTGCAGCTGAACTGCTGATGGAATTGCGCGCTTTAGCTCTTCAAACCTCGTATTATGGAAACGCTTCAGAATGCCGGGCACTCGATCTGATAAAGGAAGTGAACATGGAAAACGTTGGCAACATCGATGAGGAACGCGGTGACAAGGCGATTGTCGACACGTTGCTATCGGATACGTTCAATTCCATTCTTCGTATCGAGGAGCGCTCGCTTAAGAATCGTCTGACCGAAGGGCTTTCCATTGCGGAGTTGCACACCATTGTCGCGGTGGGTCTGCATGAGATCAACTCCATGAAAGTAGTGGCTTCGCGCCTCGATGTTACTATGGCGACCCTTACGGCGGCCATGAACAAGCTTGAGCGCAAGGGTTTTGTGGAGCGTTCTCGCAGCGAAATGGATCGCCGTCAGGTTCTGGTGCAGCTGACCTCTAAGGGACGTAAGGCCTTCCGTGCTCACGAGTCCTTCCACAAAAAGATGGTTGACAGTGCCTTGGCTGTACTTACTCCCGAGGAAGAAGAACTGTTCGTCAGTGCTTTGGGCAAGATCAAAGACTTCTTCGACAAGGAGAGCAAGCAGCTGAATACTGGAAAGCATAACTCTCTATAAACATTTTTCAGTTATCGCCTTATCCAGGTGTAGCTCAGTGCGTCCAAATTCGTCGCGTTTGGCTTATGCGGTTAATAACGAAGCGGACAGCATGATGTTGGTGAATGGCAGCCTCCCTCAAACGGGCGCTGTTGAATAAAGAAAGGACATAAACATGGCAACTATTGATTCTCTTAAGGAAATCCTGAACGAAAACCTCGATATCGAACCGGAAAAGGTTGTTGAAAGCGCAACGTTTGACGAGCTCGGTATCGATTCTCTGGATATGGCAGAACGATCTGCGATATCGAAGAGCGCCTCGACATTGAGTTCGGTGAGCCCGAGGGTCTGGAAACTGTTGGCGCTTTGGTGGAGTACATCGATTCTCTGTAGCCGACGCTGCCGCATATCATGCGGTTGCGTTCGGGAGGGCATTGCCCTTTGGCGGCCCCTCCCTCCTTCGCCTTGTCGAAGGAGGCGGCTTCTTTCAGGTGTTTGCAAAGAGGCCGCCTTCTTTGACAGGAATGCCCGTGTGGCAAAGTGCGCAAAGTGAAATGAGGCATACGTATATGAAGACACGTATTACCGAGCTGTTGGGTATTGAACAGCCCATCATCCAGGGCGGTATGGCATGGATCGCCGATGCGAAACTTGCGGCCGCCGTAAGCGAAGCGGGCGGCTTGGGAATCATCGCTTGTGGATCCGCTCCCGTTTCTTGGGTCCGCGAACAGATCGAAGAAGCTCGCCGTCTTACGGATAAGCCTTTTGGCATGAACATTATGCTGATGAACCCCGAGGCTCCTGAACTCGCTAAGCTTGCCGCGGAGATGAAAGTTCGCGTAGTAACCACGGGTGCTGGTAATCCTGGAAACTACATCGATATGTGGAAAGAAGCAGGATGCAAGGTCATTCCTGTGGTGGCTTCTGCTGCCCTGGCTCGACGCATGGGAGCGTTGCGGTGCCACGCTGTCGTGGCTGAGGGCTGCGAGGCGGGCGGTCATATCGGTGAGCTCACCACAATGGCGCTTACCCCGCAGTATGCGATGCCGTTTCCATTCCGTTATTGCCGCAGGAGGCATTGCAGACGGCCGTGGCTTTGCGGCTGCCGTCGCCTGGGCGCAGAAGGCGTTCAGGTTGGCACGCGCTTCCTTACCGCTACGGAATGCGGTATCGATAACGCCTACAAGCAGAAGGTTTTGGGCGCAAAAGACTCCGACACTATTGTTACGGGGCGTGCTGGCGGGCATCCTGTGCGCGGTATCAAGAACAATTTGCGCGCAACGTTCGCAAACTGGAGGCCGACCCTGCGAACGCTGCCCTTCTTGAATCAGAGTTGGCTGGCTCCCTTCATCGTGCCGTTGCGGGCGATGTGGATAACGGTTCGCTGATGGCTGGCCAGGTTGCCTGTCTGGTGAATGACGAGAAAAGTGCTGCTCGAATTATCGACGACCTGGTGGCTGAAGCGCAGTCGTGGGCAGGCGAGGGACTTCAGCGCATGTTGGATGCAAACGCTCGTCGTGCATGGAATGCCGAGGTGCGCTAAATATGACGGTATTCATGTTTCCGGGACAAGGTGCACAAAAGCCTGGGATGGGTGCTGATCTTCTTGGGATCGCAGAGGTTGCACAAACCTTTGCGATTGCGAGCGAGGTGTGCGGCGTTGATGTTGCTGCGCTTGCACGAGAGGGTAGTACCGAACAGGTGAACGATGCCTATAACGCCCAAGTGCTGGCTGCGGCTCTATCTGTTGGACTGTCTCATGCGCTCGATGCACGAGGGATTCATGCGGAAGCTGCGCTCGGGTTTTCCCTGGGCCAAATCAGCGCCCTTATGGCCAGTGGCGCTTTGAGCGATGAAGACGGCTTCGCTTTGCTTGATGTGCGAGCTCGCTCCATGGCTCAGGCCTGCAAGGAGCGCCCTGGCGCGATGTATGCGCTGCTGGGTGCTGCTCATGAAGACGCGCAGGACATCTGCGATACCTGTGCCCAGGACGAAATGCTGGTGTGCGCCAACTACAACGCACCAGGCCAGGTCGTGGTATCTGGTGATGTGGCCGCCATCGAGCGAGCCGAAAAGGCGTGGCAGGCTTTGGGTAAGCGCGGCGCTCGCTTGAATACGGCGGGGGCATTCCATAGCCCGCTTATGGCTTCTGCAGCTAATGCGGTGAGAGAAGTGCGGCGAGCTTTCTTGGAAGCAGCCTGCTGTTTCGGTTATCTGCAATACCGATGCGCAGGTTTTCGATATCGGTCAAGCTGCCGATCGTTTGGCTCGTCAGGTTGTAAGCCCCGTCCATTTTGAACAGAGCGTACAGGCATTAATCAGACAGGGCGCAGCTCAGTTTGTTGAGGTTGGCTATGGCGCCGTCCTGAATGGTCTTGTCCGTCGAATCGATAAACGTGCTGGTCGCGTTCGCCTTGGAACGCTTGATGAGTGGAATTCGTTTGTTTCTGAGCAAACGGGCATTGGGAGGTAAACCGTGCCAAAGATCGAAAAGCAGCGTTCCCCGTTGCCCTGGTAACGGGAGGAAAGCCGTGGCATCGGTGAAGCGGTGGTGCGCACGCTTGCAGAGGCAGGCTATGCCGTAGCTATCAATTGCTCAAGTGAAAAAGAGCCTTAAAAGTGGCAGAGGGTCTGGAGGCTGAAGTTGCCCAGGAGCATGGTGTTGAAGCTAAGGCTGTCTGCGCCGACGTTTCCTCCTTCCAGGAGGTTGCAGCTATGGTGGCAGAGGTTCAGGCGATGTGGGGCCGTATCGATGTTCTGGTCAATAACGCGGGCATTACACGTGACGGCTTGCTGGCGCGCATGAGCGAAGAGGCGTTTGACCGTGTAATCGACGTCAATCTAAAGGGCGCTTTCAACTGTGTTCGCCATGTGGCTCCCATCATGATGAAGCAACGATACGGAAGGATCGTAAGCGTTTCAGTGTCGTAGGTCTTTATGGCAATGCCGGCCAGGTTAATTACTCGGCATCCAAGGCAGGCATCATTGGTCTTACGAAAAGCGTAGCAAAGGAGCTTGCTGCGCGTGGCGTCACGGCAAATGCAGTTGCGCCGGGCTTTATCGGAACCGAGATGACGAAGGCGATGGGCGAAAAGGCTATCGAGGTAGTGCGCGGTCGCATTGCGATGAAGGAATTCGGCGAACCTCAGGATGTGGCAAATGCGGTTCGTTTCTTAGCGAGCGACGAGGCCCGCTACATTACAGGACAGGTTTTGGCGATTGATGGAGGGATGTCGCTATGAGCAACGAAGAGAAGAACAACGGATTCAACCGCGTAGTCATTACGGGTATGGGCGCGATTTCTCCAGCAGGCTTTGGCGTTGATGCTCTGTGGAGCAAGGTTGCATCTGGTGAATGCTGCTTTAGCCTTCTTCCCGAAGAAAAGCGTGAGCAGCTCAACGTGAGTGTTGTTGGAGCCATTCCCGATTACGACCCCTGAAAGCGGGTTTTTCCAAGAAAGGAATCGCGTCGCTTCGCTCCCTTCGTTCAGTATGCCATCTTGGCATCGGATGAAGCCATGGCGCAGGCTGGCATTGATATGGATCAAGAGGACGCCACTCGCTTTGCGTGCGTGTTTGGATCTGGTATTGGCGGCATGGAGGTTTTCGAGCGCGAATCCATCGTGTTGCACGAAAAAAGGGGCAAAGCGCGTAAGCCCGCTGTTTATTCCGACCATGATCTCGAACATGGCGGCAGGTAATCTTGCCAGTCGCTATGGTTTGAAGGGCGATTGCCTGAATATCGTTACGGCATGCTCAACCGGCACCCATTGCGTGGGCGAAGCCTATCGCCTTATTCGCTTTGGTTTGGCGGATGCGGCACTTGCTGGCGGTACCGAAGAGGGCGTTACCAATATGTCGCTAGCTGGTTTTGGCAACTTAGGCGCTATCACCAAGTCCGACGATCCAGAGAAGGCTGCCCTGCCTTTCGATGTTCGTCGTTCTGGTTTTGTTGCAGGCGAGGAGCAGGCGCGTTGGTGCTGGAATCGCTTGATCATGCTCAGGCACGTGGCGCCAACATCATTGCCGAGATCACGGGCTTCGGCTCTACCGGTGACGCGTACCACATGACTGCCCCGGAGCCGAGTGGCGAAGGTGCAGTGCGCGCTATGCGTCAGGCATTGGCCGAAGGTGATTTCTCCCTCGAGGAAGTGGGTCATCTGAATGCCCACGGTACGGCAACGCATGTAAACGATATGGTGGAAGCTGCCGCATGGCATGTCCTTCTTGGCGACGAGCTTGCTTCCAAGGTTCCTGTAACTTCGGTAAAGGGCACGGTGGGCCATATGCTTGGCGCAGCAGGCGCTATCGAAGCCATTGTGACGGCCATCTCGGTATCTCGCGGCATTGTTCCCCCCTACGGCAGGCTATGCCGAGGTAGATCCAGAATGCCCAGTGTTTGTTCCGTCTGGTGCGCTGGTGAACCGTCCTCAGAAGGTCGCGCTTTCTAATTCGTTGGGCTTCGGCGGGCACAATGCCTCTTTGGCGGTATCTCCGTTTACGGAGGTGAGTGAGTAATGGGGCTTGAGGTCGCTTTTCCCTGTGATCGCGAGGGCGTGTTGGCGTTGCTGCCCCATCGTGATCCGTTTGTGGGTGAGCCGCATTGCGAGCTGCAAACCTGGTGAGTCTATCGTAGCCGAGCTTGATGTCGACCCTGAGCTGCCCTTGTTCGCGGGCCATTTTCCAGGGCACCCCTGTTCTTCCCGGCGTCATCCTGATGGAGGCGCTCGCTCAGGCCGCATGCTGCTGCCTGCTTTCGGAGGAAGGTCAGGCGGGACGCATCGGTTACCTTGCCGGTATCGATAAAGCTAAATTCCGTCGCACCGTGCTTCCCGGCGACACCGTTACTCTCGAGGCCGTCATCACGCGCAATTCTTCTCGGATGTGCGTTGCTGATGTGGTGGCACGCGTCGAAGGGGAGGTTTGCGCTCAGGCAACGCAGAAATATGTAATGGCGAAAGTGCAGGAAGAGGGGAAGCAGTAATGGCTAAATTAGACGCTTCCGTTGCGGATAGCACGGTCGTATATCAGTTATCGCTGCTCGAGCAGGCAATCAATGCCCCCTTGCTGGTGGTTGGCTATGGCTCTCCCATGAAAGCATGCGTGAAGGCCTGCGTGAAAAACGAGTGCAGCCAGATATGGGTAACGGGCACCAAAGACAAGGAAAAGGTTTTTCCTGCTCGGGGTCTGCCCGCGTTGCCTTGCTGGGCGACAAGTTTGATGCGCGTTTGTTCACCAACGTGTATGCGGTTATCCAGGCGGCGAAGATGTGCGGTGCGGGTGCGCTTCTTGTGTGCGATACCAACTTCGTGGCTGATCCTCTTTTGCGTATGGTGGCGCACCAGAACGGCATCTGCGTGCTTTCTCCCATGGAAAAAGATCGCTCTCATAGCTTGTGGGTGGAATGCCACCCCGATCCTGCTTTTGCTGAGCATGAGCCAAATTGGCGCCGTTGCCCCAAATGCAAGATGTACCATGACGAACAACCTGTTTTGGCCACAGGCGGAGTATGCCCCACCTGTGGCGAGCTGTACCGTCTTACTTCGAGTGAGCGCATTGCGCTGCTGTTCGACGAAGGTTCATTCGAGGAATGGGACGCTTCTATGGACGAAAGCGATCCGCCTCGAGTTCCCCAGTTCAACGAGCTTATTGAAAAGCAACGCGCGTAGCGGCTTCGATGAGGGTGTGCGCACCGGAAAAGTAAAGCTCGATGGCCGCGAAGTGGCGCTTTGCATCATGGAATCCACTTTCATGATGGGTTCTGATGGGGTCGGTTGTGGGAGAGAAGGTGACCCGCGCGGTTGAGCGGGCTACCGATGAGGGCCTGCCCCTGTTTATCTTCACTGCATCTGGCGGTGCCCGTATGCAGGAGGGTCTTGTGTCCTTGATGCAGATGGCAAGATCAGCGCCGCAAATCGAGCGTCACGGTCGTGCGGGCTTGCTGTACGTATCTGTTATCACCGATCCCACTACGGGTGGGTAACGGCTTCGTTTGCCATGCAGGGCGACATCATTATTTCCGAGCCTCATGCACTTATCGGTTTTGCCGGCCGTCGTGTAATCCAGGACACCATCAAACAGACGCTGCCCGAAGGATTCCAGACGGCGGAGTTTGCGCTTTTGAACATGGCCTCATCGACGCCATCGTTGAGCGCAGCGATTTGAAGGAATGCCTATCGCGTATCCTCGCGTTGCATAGCGCCCCGGAAGGAAGTGGAGCTCGACCAGAACATGGCACGAGTGGTTCCTGGTGGCGGTGCCGTGCGTGCGATGCTGCGTGCTGCACAGGATGCTGTTGCTGTCCGCCAAGATGAGAAGGTCGAGGAGGGGCTCTTTCCAGGCTTGCCGGGGAAGTCGGGAAACGTATTAACGTCAGCGCTCGTTCTTCGTTGAAGCGCGCTCAAGAAGCGCGGTGTCGCGGATGCTCCTTCGGTTATGCCCCTGAAGAAGGCTTCTTGAAGGAAGACAAACCCTGCTTGGGAAAGCGTTATGATCGTCGCAACATTCATCGTCCAACTTGCAGTACTACATCAACCATATGGTCGATGGGTTCTTCGAGCTTATGGTGATCGTATGTTTGCTGATGACGGGCTATCATCGGTGGCATTGGTTGGATTGACGGCATGCCTGTCACGGTGGTTGCCGAAGAAAAAAGGCGCCGACCTGAAGCAGCGTATTGCCCGTAATTTCGGCTGCCTCAGCCCCGAAGCTGGGCTACCGTAAGAGCCTTCGATTGATGCACAAGCAGAAAAATTCGGTCGTCCTATCGTTTGCTTAGTAGATACCCAGGCGCATTCTGTGGCATGGAAGCAGAAGAGCGCGGTCAGGGGAATGCCATTGCCGACAATCTGCTGTTGCGGCAGGCCTTACCGTTCCTGTTGTATGTATTGTTTTGGGCGAAGGGCTGGGCGGCGCATTGGCGCTTGCCATGGGTAATCGTGTTGCCATGCAAGACCATGCGGTGTATTCGGTTCTTTCGCCCGAAGGCTTTGCCTCGATTCTGTGGAAGGATCGCACCCGTGCTGCCGAGGCGGCTGCCGTCATGAAGATGAGCGCCCGAGAAGCGTGCGATATGGGCATTATCGAAGAAGTAGTAAGCGAAGGGGATGGCCCTGCTCATGAAAAATCCCGAACAGGCTGCTGCCTATGTGGAGGAATTCGTGACGCGCTCGTTGCGGGAGTTGTATCGCTTGAGCCCCGAAGAGCTTTCGCGACCAGCGCTACGAGCGTTTCCGCGCTTTCTAAAGAGTAAGCCTTTCTATAGACGAACATGTTCTAGGCACCCTAGCTGGGAAATCTGGCTAGGGTGCTTCTCTTTGTGGAGAATAAACGTAAAATACAAGCCAGGGATCACAATTTAAGAGAGGGAGAAAATTATGGCTGAACCACAATACGTCGTTATTGCAGGGTTTCCAAACGCCGACTTCATGGCGGTAGCTTTGGACAAGGATGGCGCTGCAATTTCCGAGAAGACGTTCAAGCCCGTTGATTTCATGCGCGAGATGGAATCCTTCCTGAGGCCTATCCTGCACCTGAAATCAGGATGATCGGTCCTAAGGACTATGCGGTTGAGTACAAGAAGATGCTCATCAAGGGTAAATACGTTACCGAGCATCCTGGTATTCCGATCGAGGTTCTGTATCGCGGCGGATATGCGTAGAAATAAGGCGGCTGTTCAAGCCGCCTTATTTTTTTGCCTATATTCCCTTAAGTAGGGTATGCCCGTTGCGATCGCGAAAACTTCACGAGTTTTTCGCGAGCTATGTTCCGTTGTGACGAACTGTCCATTGATGTCGCTTTGGGATTTCGTACTTGTCTCACGCGGTATGCTCCGTTGTGACACTCCGACCATCGCGAAAACAAAATCCCGGGTTCTCTGCAACTTTTTTGCGATTGCGGATTGTCTTTCGTCTCTTTAGGACCGCAGAACCGCCGATTTACCGTGTTTTCGCCCCAAAATTCATGATTTGGAGTCACGCGGTAATCCGCAATCGAAAAAAGTTGCAGTCCGCGCCGCTTTTCTGTTTTCAGGTTTCCGAGATGCTTCAAGAGTGGCGCCATAGGTGGGGTGGATCTGGCGTGTTTTAGCCAACTCTGATGCGGTGCTGTCGGCGGGTAGATCTGAAGCAGCGCTGTTGGCTGGGTAGAGCGGACTCTGTGTTGTGGGCAGCTTCAGGCATGGCGCTGCGAGGCGTCCCTACATCCCGGTGAGGTGGTCTGCGCGAAGCGCTGTGGTTGAGGCGGGCTCTGAGTTATCGTCGATCATGCGGCTCCATTGAAGTGCTCGTGAAGCATTGCGCTTCTGATTCGTGGCTTACCGATTTGCATGGGTTGGGCCGCTCTGATGTTTTGAAGCGTAAACCTAAAACGGGGTTCGGCGATAGCCGAATCCCCGTTTGTGCCGATAGACTTTGGTTTCTTGGCTTAGCTAAGCCCCAGCCAGAAAGCGATCTTTGGAGCGTATCCCATGATGAAGATGATGATGATCAGCACGGGGATGCCGTAAGAAACCCATATACGAGACCAAGCGGGGAACTTAATGCCGATGCCGGTGTCTGCTTCTTTCAGGAAATTATCCCAGCCCCAACCGTATCGGCGGGTGCAGAACAGCACGAATACGAGTGCACCCAAAGGCAACATATTGTTGGACACGATGAAGTCTTCGATGCTCTGAATATCGCCAATGGCGGAATGGTTACATCGGAAAGCACGTTGAAGCCCAGCGCGCAGGGCAGGCTCAGTACCAGCACCAAAATGCCGTTGATGGCAACAGCGCGGCGTCGACTGATTCCCCATTTGTCCATGCTGAAGCTGATGAGGTGCTCGAACACCGCAATAACCGTAGAAAGTGCGGCAAAGCTCATGAAGATGAAGAACAGCGCACCCCAAAGGCAGCCAAGAGGCATTTGGGCGAATACCAAGGGTAGCGTTACGAATACCAGCGAAGGACCGGAATCAGGCGTTACACCGTAAGCAAAGCAAGCGGGGAAGATGATGAGTCCCGCAAGGATGGCCACTACCGTGTTGAGGGCGGTTACCGAAACCGCTTCGCTCATCAGACGTCGATCTTTATTGATGTACGAGCCGAAGATCTCCATGGCGGCAATGCCCAAAGAAAGGGAGAAAAACGCCTGACCCATGGCTGCATGAACCGCTTCGCCGAACGTTGCCATACCGCCTTCAAACATGCGGCTGAAATCGGGGATGAGGTAGAATGCGATGCCCTCTGCGCCACCGGGTAGGGTGGTGGTGCGGATGCATAGGATGATCATTACTACAAACAGAATAGCCATGAGCCATTTGGTGATGCGCTCTACGCCTTTCTGAAGACCAAGGCTGCATACGGCAAAGCCGATAGCGATGGCAGCGATCATCCAGCCAATAAGTTCGCTCGGTTAGCAAGAAGCGCGTTGAACACGCTGCCTGCCACCTCGGTGCTGGCACCGTCGAAGGTTCCTGTTGCCATCTTGGGGATATAGGCAAGCATCCAGCCGGCAACGCTGGTGTAGAACATCATCAGCAGCATGCAGCCAATGTATCCCCACCATGAAAACCAGTGAAATCGACGTTTTGGTTCCAGGATGTCGAAGGCTTGTGCGGCGCTTTTTGGCTGGCGCGACCTAC
>VOFG01002178.1_pt1 | contig 42581 bp, 52 predicted proteins | sample 5384171 | NCBI WGS metagenome assembly VOFG01 (sample SAMN12384726, study PRJNA508395) | human gut metagenome | isolation source: healthy gut F | host: Homo sapiens
GAGTGGAAGCCTCTCAACAGTCTAAAAATCTTTCTTTGTAGCGGGACCGGGATTGAACCGGGGACCTCATGATTATGAATCATGCGCTCTAACCAGCTGAGCTATCCCGCCATCATTTCTGATTTGCGGGTGCAAAGATAGAGCTTAATTTTGAATTTCACAAGCCTATTCTAAACTTTTTCTTCATAATAATGTTTTTTATCTCAATAAATACTACATTTCAGACAATTAAAAAGCAAAAAAACAATGTATTTATTATGTGAATATAGAAAATTTGGTTTATTTTGCCTGCAGAAACTTTAAATAAGCTAACACCTATGGGAAAAAAAAAATTCGTTTAGAATACATGTTGAAAGCCGGCTCCGGTAATGTCGTCTGGTCCATAATAAGCACCCCATCAGGCTTAGAGACTTGGTTTGCAGATAAAATAACATTCAAAGATAAAGTATTCACCTTCAAATGGGGTAAAACGGAAAGTCGCGAAGCAGAAGTAATAAACTTCAGAACGAACAGTTTCATACGGTTTCATTGGCTGGATGATGAAGAGCCGAAAGCTTACTTCGAACTGAAAATGGTATATAACGAACTGACCGGAGACTATATGCTGGAAGTTACAGATTGGGCAGAACCCGATGAAAAAGAGGACGTTAAAGAACTGTGGGACTCTGAAATAGAAAAGTTGAAACGAGTAAGTGGACTGTAATTCTTTAAAAATATTCAAAACATAACTCTGCTCTCCATTTTTTATGCTAATTTTGTACCTTGATAGTTGCACAAAATGGAATAATGCTACGCATAAAAAAATTAGATATATTTATCCTTAAGAGCTTTTTGATGCTCTTTATTGGAACTTTTTTCATTTGTCTCTTCATCTTCATGATGCAGTTCTTATGGCGATATGTAGATGAATTGGTGGGAAAAGGTCTGGAGATGAGTGTATTGGCTCAGTTCTTTTTTTACTCGGCCCTTACATTGATACCCTTGTCATTACCCTTAGCCATCCTGTTGGCTGCACTGATGACATTCGGCAATTTCGGAGAACGCTATGAATTGCTATCTATGAAAGCAGCAGGTATCCCTCTGCTGCGAATTATCCGTCCCCTCGTATTTTTCTGTCTGTTTCTCAGTTGTATCTCTTTCTACTTTCAGAATGTAGTTGCGCCAAAAGCCCAGATGAAATTGTGGACATTATTGGTATCCATGAAGCAGACTTCACCAGAACTTGACATCCCGGAAGGAGTCTTTTATGATGAAATCGAAGGATATAATATATATGTAAAGCAGAAAGACCGCAAAACAGGAATGTTGAAAGATATACTCATCTACAACTTCTCCGATGGATTTGAGAATGCACATATCATTTGGGCTTCAGAAGGCAAGATGGAGATGACTGCCGACAAACAGCATCTTTATCTTCATTTATATAATGGTGAACAGTTTGAGAATTTGAAATCGCAAAGCATTTCTTCGAATAATGTTCCCTACCGACGCGAAACTTTCAGAGAAAAACATACTATTATTGAATTCGACGGAGGTTTCAACATGGTTGACGGAAGTTTCCTTAGCGACCGTTCGGACAGCAAAAACATGGTAGAAATCAGTCATTCTATTGACTCTTTGACTTTTCGGGGAGACAGTATCGGACGAAGCCTCTATTCGGAAATTAAATCGTCTGCTTACCGAGACATTGATTTGACCAAGAAGGACTCTGTCAAAATGATAGAAAGCCACATGACCATTATTAACGCAGACAGTTTATTCAGCTCGTATACTTTATCCGAAAAGGATAAAACGCTGGGCAATGCTGCCGAGAGAGCTGAATCTCTTGCTTCGGAATGGAACATGAAAAGTTACCCTACCACGGATGTAGACAACAATATCCGCAAAGCACAAAGCAGACTGGCACAAGAAAATCACTCTTTCACTTAGTTGTATGATTTTCTTTTTCATCGGCGCACCATTGGGAGCTATTATCCGAAAAGGCGGATTGGGTATGCCGGTGGTTATTTCCGTATTGATTTTCGTAATCTATTATATCATTGACTCCGGTGCTACGCGTGTGGCAAAAAGTGGTGAAATGGATATGGTATTGGGAGTATGGATGAGTACGCTGGTTTTGGCACCATTAGGTGCTTTCTTCACCTACAAGTCCAATAATGATTCTGTGGTGTTCAATGCCGAAGTATATATCAACTTCTTCCGCATGCTGTTGGGGTTACGTCCGTCACGCCATGTATTTAAAAAGAAGTTATCATAGAAGACCCGGATTATCCGAATATCCTGGCCCGGCTCGATGACTTGTGTAATGAATGTCAGATATATGATACCGAACATAGATTGTCAGGTGCTCCCAATTATTATCGTATATTCACCAATAGCGGACATGACGATAAAATTGCCAGAATCAGCGAGAAAATGGAGCATCTCATAGAAGAACTTTCGAATAGTAAAGACGGCACATTGCTGAACTTTATGAATAAATACCCCATCCTGTCTACTAAGGCTCACAAGAGTCCGTTCGACAACCGATGGCTGAACTTGCCGGCAGGTCTCATATTCCCAATAGGTGTATTCTTTTATTTCCGTATCTGGCGCTTCCGCCTGAGACTGGACAAAGATTTGAAGAATATCATAAAGACCAGCCGCGAAATTCAAGATAGAATCAAAAATGAATCATTTATAATTTGACTATGGAAGATTTCAAACTGAATACCATTGAAGAAGCAATAGCAGACTTCCGTGAAGGTAAATTTATCATTGTAGTAGACGATGAAGACCGTGAAAACGAAGGTGACTTCATTATCGCTGCCGAAAAGATAACTCCCGAAAAAGTGAACTTCATGCTAAAAGAAGGTCGCGGTGTACTATGCGCCCCTATTACATTGGAGCGTTGCGCCGAGTTGGAACTTGAAAAACAAGTTAGTAACAATACCTCTATATTAGGAACTCCTTTCACAGTCACCATCGACAAATTGGAAGGCTGCACAACCGGCGTCTCGGCTCATGACCGTGCCGCTACGATTCAGGCATTGGCTGACCCAAATTCAACTTCCGCTACTTTCGGACGTCCGGGACATATCAATCCTTTGTATGCACAAAATAAAGGTGTATTGAGACGTGCGGGACATACTGAAGCGGCTGTCGACATGGCACGTCTGGCAGGACTTCAGCCTGCTGCAGCCCTTATCGAGATAATGAACGAAGACGGCTCGATGGCTCGTATGCCTCAGCTGATTGAAAAGGCCCGAAAGTTTAACCTGAAAATCATTGCCATCCGTGACCTCATTGCTTATCGCCTGAAAAGTGAATCCCTGGTAGAAAAAGGTGTAGAAGTAGACATGCCTACCGAATACGGTCACTTCCGTCTGATTCCTTTCCGTCAGAAAAGCAACGGCTTGGAACATATTGCCATCATTAAAGGCGAAATAAAAGAAGGAGAACCGGTATTGGTACGCGTACACTCTTCATGCGCTACCGGTGATATTTTCGGTTCCATGCGTTGCGATTGCGGCGAGCAGCTGCACAAGGCTCTCCAAATGATAGAAAAAGAAGGCAAAGGAGCAGTAGTGTATCTGAATCAGGAAGGAAGAGGAATCGGCCTGATGGAAAAGATGAAAGCTTATAAACTGCAAGAAGACGGTATGGACACCGTGGATGCCAATATCTGTCTCGGTCATCAGGCCGACGAACGCGACTATGGTGTAGGAGCCGAAATACTACGCAGTATCGGCATCACCAAAATGCGTCTTCTCACTAATAATCCCGTAAAACGAGTCGGTTTGGAATCCTACGGCTTATCTGTAGTAGAAAACATCCCCATCGAAACAACGCCCAATAAATACAATGAACGATATCTGAAAACAAAAAAAGACAGAATGGGGCACACTTTACACTTTAGCAAATAATATTTCTACATATCGGGCAAAATCATATTTTTTAATATGATTTTGCCCGATTCACTTTCATAATTGAGATATAATAACTTATTTTGCAGCAAGTAAACTTAAACACATAAAAAACAATAGCAATGAACCAATTATCAGACCGCCTGAATCGTTTGTCTCCATCAGCAACGCTGGCAATGTCACAAAAAGTAGTGAGTTAAAAGCTCAAGGAGTTGATGTAATTAACCTGAGCGTGGGTGAACCGGATTTCAATACCCCGACCATATCAAAGAAGCAGCGAAGAAAGCAGTAGATGATAACTTCTCAAGATACTCTCCCGTGCCGGGATATCCTGCACTTCGCAATGCTATTGTGGCCAAGCTGAAAAATGAAAACGGACTGGACTATACTGCAACGCAAATTTCTTGTGCCAACGGAGCCAAGCAATCGGTTTGCAACACCATCATGGCTTTAGTCAACAGCGGTGACGAGGTTATCGTTCCGGCTCCTTATTGGGTAAGTTATCCTGAAATGGTAAAACTGGCAGACGGTACTCCTGTGATTGTAGCAGCCGGTATCGAACAAGACTTTAAAATCACTCCGGCTCAACTCGAAACAGCTATTACCCCCAAGACCAAAGCTATTATTCTTTGTTCACCGTCTAATCCGACAGGCTCTGTTTACAGCAAAGAAGAGTTGGCCGGTCTGGCAGCAGTATTGGCAAAGCATCCTCAGGTATATGTGATAGCAGATGAAATCTACGAGCACATCAATTACATCGGCAAGCACGAAAGCATTGCCCAATTCCCTGAAATCCATGACCGTGTGATTATCGTGAACGGTGTGTCGAAGGCGTATGCAATGACCGGATGGAGAATCGGTTTCATTGCCGGTCCCGAATGGCTGGTCAAAGCAGTGAATAAACTGCAAGGACAGTACACATCAGGTCCTTGCTCTGTTTCTCAGAAAGCCGCCGAAGCTGCATACACAGTAACTCAAGCTCCGGTGGAAGAAATGCGTAAAGCATTCGAACGCCGTCGTGACCTGATTGTAAAGTTGGCTAAAGAAATACCGGGATTTGAAGTAAACAACCCACAAGGTGCTTTCTACCTGTTCCCAAAATGTGATTCATTCTTTGAAAAGCAGCGGGTGACCGACAAATCAACAATTCGGATGATTTAGCCATGTATCTGCTCGAAGTGGGTCATGTGGCTTGTGTAGGCGGTGCTTCATTCGGTGCTCCCTGAATGTATTCGTATGAGCTATGCCACTTCCGATGAAAATATCGTTGAAGCAATGCGCCGCATTAAAGAAGCATTGGCTGAACTGAAATAACCGTTCATATCCCCATCAAATAAAATGGCTGCTCTCATTGAGAACAGCCATTTTTCTTTTTAAACCTTGACGGATTGTATTATCCCTGGCTAATAGCTTCTGAAGGGCATACATCAGCGCAAGTTCCGCATTCTGTACACATGTCAGGATTGATAGAATACTTATCACCTTCAGAAATTGCTCCTACCGGGCATTCATCGATACAAGTACCGCAAGCGATACAATCGTCACTAATTACGTAAGCCATTTTCTTTAAATATTAAATTATTAGTACTAATTGATGGAACAAATATACAGCTTTTATCCATTAGTTGTCATATAGACATTACAATATTACACTAATTTGTATTTAATCTAAATACGTTTACTTTGTCATTGCCTGATACATAACTTGTTGGATACGTGGACGAATATTTAACCTCATCAACTGTTTATGGTCAAAGGGACGGGGATAAATACGATTACTCAGAAAAACAAAGACTAATTTATTCTTCGGATCAGCCCATGCACATGTACCCGTAAAACCGGTGTGTCCCACTACCTCTGCCGGAGCCTCGGCAGCACAAGGACTCTTTGCCTCATTTTTCTTGTCAGGTTTGTCAAATCCGAGTCCTCTACGACTTATCTTAGAAGTGTGAGTAAGGAACAAGTCACAAGTTTCCTTGCTCAGATAGCGTACTCCTTCATATACTCCACCGTCTATCAGCATCTGATACACCTTAGCCACATCACCGGCCGTAGAAAACAATCCGGCATTACCCGATACCCCGCCCAAGAATGCTGCCGACTCATCATGCACATACCCCTGCAACATACCTCCTTTACGCAGATAATCAGCTTTCACAGTAGGCACTATTTCATCTTTAGCAAAACGGCGCAAAGGCAGAAATAAAGTATGCTCCATCTTCATCGGTTTATAAAATTCTTTTTGAAGAAAAAATATTCATCGGTATCTTTGTTATATTCTCCACTATCTCTCTCAGCAATATGAAATTCAAATCACTATAACGATACCTCCTGTCTTTCAAAGGCACTCCGGCTATTTGTTGCAACACCGAATCACGAAAAGAACGATGCAGATACATACTATCTGACACCAATAAAGGATAATCCGATGAAAAACTTTCGACACCAGTTCTTTCTTATATCCGAAATGATCAATGACAAACAGGCGTGTATCTATCTGTCTATGATGGCCGGCATCCGGTCTCGTCCTATAAAAAGCTCCCGTATAGCTTTCTTCATCTATCGCTTTCTTATAGAACGGCCAAAATGCAGGCAGCCCGGACTGATGCATCAATAATTCTTCAATAGTGATACGCTCCTTACCTGTCCCCTTCAGCACAGGAATATAATCTGAGACACGATCAGTCAATCCGAACTTCCCGTTATCATACAGTTTCATGACAGCCAACAGAGTGGCGGTAGTTTTGGTCAGCGAAGCCAAATCATATAAATTATCAGCCTCAACTTCCTTAGACTTTTCATAAGTAAAGGTTCCGAAACATTTATCATATACCGGCACCCCATCTTTCAAAATCAAAATCTGACAACCGGGATAAGCCTTCGCTTTGATTCCCTCAAGGGCTATCTCGTCTATTCCCTTCAATACAGCAGAGCTCATGCCATAATCTTCAGGTTTGTAAATGCGAGAAACCTTAGGACTCATGGTTACTCCGTCACCCGGTTTGAATAAATCGGAAACTGCCACAGACAGACGTCCGTCCGCCACGGCTCTTCCCGCCATTACATCTGCCACCTGACGCTGAATTTCAAGCTCATCCGTATGTCCCAACACAACTGCTGCTGCTTTTTTTCCAACATACCTCCATATCCGACATAGTCTTCAAAGGCATCAGATATACATAAACAACAGGCAGGCTGTCGGGCAGTTTTTCCAACATCGGCTTATACTTATTATAATCATTAGAGTTAATGACTACAATGACACGCTGGCTGTTTACCAACTCTTTCCTAATAGCTGACATCGAATCGGATGTTGCCATAATACGCCTCAGAGGTAAATACTGTTTCAAGCGACTGTAGAACTCAAGTCCGGAGGAAGGCTTTCCGATATTCAATACTGTAGTGCCGCGCAACTTGGCATCCAGAGGCAAAACCCCGCCGGTATTATTGACAACGGTAATGGCTGCTTTCTGCAAACGGCTAATTAATTCTGCCACTTCCGTACGATTCAATCGTTTATCAAGTCCCGATATCTGAACATGAGGCTTCGTCTTTAGCCCTAAAGCATATTTATAAGTTAATACCTTGCGACATTTCTCTGTTATCTCCTTTTCAGAAAGCCAGCCACTTTTTACGGCTTCCAATACTCCGTTCAGTTCTCTTTTCAGATTGCGAGGAGCCAACAACAAATCATTACCCGCCTTCAACGCTTTAGCACACAGGTTCTCATTTTGAGAAACCCCTTTCATTTCGAGTGCATCTGTAAACACCAATCCTCGGAAACCCAACTCCCGACAAAGCAGATTGTCAATAACATGAGCAGACAATGAAGCCGGATTCTTTCCCAATTCAGGAACTTCCAGATGACCGGCCATAATCCCTCCCAATCCGGCATGGATCACCTCCTTAAACGGGTAAAGTTCAATACTGTCCAGACGGGCACGGGTAAAAGGCAGCACGGGCAACGCCTTATGAGAATCCACATCCGTATCCCCATGCCCCGGAAAGTGCTTGGCTACAGAAAGTACTCCTCCATCCTCCAATCCACGAGAATATGCAACCACTTTTTTTGAGCAACGTTTTTAGGATCACCGCCAAAAGAGCGAGTATTGATGACAGGGTTGCGCGGATTAACATCCACATCGGCCACCGGAGCAAAATTGATCTGCACACCTATTTCTTTGCACTGACGGGCAACTTCCTTACCATATTCATAAAGCAATTGATTATCCTGAATACAGCCCAATACCCTGTTGCGGGGAAAACGGGGAGTATTCTTCAGCCTCATCGCCAATCCCCATTCGCCGTCAAAAGCAATAAACAAAGGTACTTTCGATAATTCTTGTGCGTAGTTGGTCAGTATTGCCTGATTCCCCACCTGTCCGCCGGAGAACAGCAAACCGCCCACCTTATATTCCTTAACAGCATTATATATGTTCGCCCGGTTAGACTGCGTATTGAGAGGAGCGACTGTATGTATAAATAACTGTCCTATTTTCTCTTTCAAACTCATTTCCGACAATTGCTTCTCCACCCATTCACGACATTCCGCACTGTCAGCCCCACCTCTTCTCAAAACATTAGGCACTTGCTGGGGTAAAATGATTTTCTTCATTCGATTACAGTTAAGTCACTCTTTTTTTATTATTTCACATTCTTCTTTACTCTACGCTTTTAAAGCGTTTATTGCCCAAATGTACTCAAAAAAGAAAAAGCTGCCAACTATATCAGATAAAAATATATGAAATTATATTTGGTTGTATGGTGAAAAACCACTAATTTTGCACCGCTTTCGCGCAATCGCTGTCAAAGAAGAGTTACTTGATATGTTGCGTTGGTAACGATAAACAATTTAAAATCAAAAGAAATGGATTTAATTAAAATTGCTGAAGAAGCATTTGCTACTGGCAAACAGCATCCTTCATTCAAAGCTGGTGACACAATTACAGTGGCATACCGTATCGTTGAAGGTAGCAAGGAACGTGTACAGTTGTACCGTGGTGTTGTTATCAAAATCGCTGGACATGGTGACAAAAAACGTTTCACCGTTCGTAAAATGTCTGGAACTGTAGGTGTTGAACGTATTTTCCCATTGGAATCTCCGGCTATCGACAGCATCACTGTCAATAAAGTTGGTAAAGTTCGTCGTGCTAAATTGTACTACTTGCGTGCACTTACTGGCAAGAAAGCCAGAATTCAGGAAAAAAGAGTTAATCAGTAAGATTTATCATTCCTACATAAAAAAGGAACGTTTCCATCAGGAGCGTTCCTTTTTTTTTCATATAACTAAATCTCTTTAGCAGTGCATGAAACATCAAGGCATAAAAAGGAGCAACGCCTTGCTCCAACCTTTGTTAACCTTAAATCTAATACTATGAAAAACACAGTGCAAAGGTACGGACTTTTATGAAATAAGCAAATAAAACAAGAAAAAAAGTATGCTTTCTAACATGTTTTAATGTATTTCACCACTTTAATGAAAAGAACAAATGACACAATCGAGATGTTGCAGTATCAGTTGAAAAGATACAAAGCAATGAGAAAGGGAGCTGCATGCCAATCTTTGCAGTACAAACTTCACAAATTAATGAGCCAACAGGCTAATGCCTAATGGCTTTACCATTGAGAACACAAGTTTATAATTTATAATAATGAAAAGAATGTTTCCCTGAAATGAGGAAACATTCTTTTTTATATCTATCCCATTTATCCAATAAGAAACTCAGTCAGACCGGAGAAAGCATAAATAAGGCACAAACAAAAGAGACCATCCTGAATTCATATTCAGAACAGCCTCCTCTCCATAAAGTATACGTTAAATATATATTATTTATAAAGATGGAACATCCGATCCATCAACTGCCATTTTTCAGCTGAAGAAGCTCCGGGTTCTGCCTGTTGAAAAACAGACATATAGTTTTCCCATTCTTCCTGACGGGGCAATGTGGCCATTTTAGCCATAGCTGTATCCCAATCGAAATCAAGCGGAGTCTCCACTATCATAAACAAACTAGTGCCATGAATATAAATCTCCATTTCCAGAATACCCACCTCACGGATTGCTGCCAAAGTCTCCGGCCACACCTCTTCTTCAGAGTGACGTTTCCGATATTCTGCAATCAATGCCGGGTCATCTTTCAAATTCAACATCTGGCAATAACGCTTTACCGGACCGTGATATTCCCGAATTTTATATCCTTGTGTTTTGTTTTCCATCAGATATCTCTTACTTCCCAACCTAATGCACTTGCTCCCAAAACAGCAGCATCAGCATCTTTCAATTCTGAAATCAACAGCTTAGTCTTTCCGGCATAAATTTTCAGGATATTATCATCAATAGCCTTTTGAATAGGTTTCATGATATAATCACCGGACTTAGCCAATCCACCAAACAGAATAATTGCCTCAGGGCTGGAGAATGCAATGAAATCAGCCAAAGCCTCACCCAAAATGCGTCCGGTATATTCAAAAATTTCCTGCGCCAGTTTATCACCTCTTACGGCAGCGTCAAATACGTCTTTCGACACAATTTCTTCAGCCGGAATATCTCTTAACAAAGAAGGTTCGGGACGTGCAACCAAGAATTCACGAGCAGTGCGTGCCACACCGGTAGCCGAGCAATAGGTTTCCAAACAACCTTTACGACCGCAACCGCATTGGCGTCCGTTTTCACGACGCACGATAACATGTCCGAGCTCGCCTGCAAAACCATCATGTCCATACACCAACTGACCATTTACTACAATACCACTACCTACACCGGTACCCAAAGTAATCATAATGAAATCTTTCATACCACGGGCAGCGCCGTAAGTCATTTCACCGATAGCAGCAGCATTAGCATCATTGGTCAGGGCTGTGGGAACACCTATTTTTTCTTCAAACAAAGCAGCCAAAGGTATAACACCTCTCCAAGGCAAATTGGGAGCAAATTCAATGGTACCATTGTAGTAATTTCCGTTAGGAGCACCTACACCCATACCTTTGATTTTCTCTACTCCGCCAAAAGATTCGATTAAGGGGCGTAACTTTGTACATACAGCTTCTACATAATCTTCTATCTTGGAGTATGACTGTGTTTTAACTGAATCGGTAGCCAATACGTTACCACGTGAATCTACAACACCAAAAACTGTATTAGTCCCGCCGATGTCCATACCTACAACGTAGGGTTTTTCCATGCCTGTTACCATGATATGTATAATTTAGGGTTAGTTATTGGGAACAAATGTACTGAATGCGAAAAAAAGGGAGCAAATTTTTTTTCAATTATTTCGTGTATCCATGCAACTTTTCACAGAGCAGGTACGTCTAACTATTCAAACACGAATAAATTTCATCGGTTATGATACATTTAGAGAATATCAACAAAACCTATCACAACGGAGCGCCTTTGCACGTTTTGAAAGGCATCAACCTCGATATAAAAAGAGGTGAGTTTGTGTCTATTATGGGCGCCTCCGGTTCCGGTAAATCTACCTTATTAAATATATTGGGGATTTTAGACAACTATGATTCGGGCAATTACTACCTGAATGATGTATTGATTAAGAACCTTAGTGAAACAAAAAGTGCGGAATACCGGAATCGCATGATTGGTTTCATATTCCAGTCTTTCAACCTTATTTCTTTTAAGAATGCAATGGAAAATGTAGCTCTCCCATTATTCTATCAAGGCATGAGTCGAAAAAAAAGAAACCAGCTTGCCATGGAATATTTGGAAAAACTCGGACTGAAAGAATGGGCACATCACATGCCTAACGAACTTTCGGGAGGACAGAAACAACGTGTAGCCATCGCCCGCGCATTGATTTCAAAACCGCAAATCATTTTGGCAGACGAACCCACAGGAGCACTCGACAGTAAGACATCGGTAGAGGTGATGCAGATATTAAAGGATTTGCATGAAAAAGAGGGCTTAACCATCGTGGTTGTCACCCACGAGAGTGGCGTTGCCAACCAAACCGACAAGATTATCCATATCAAAGACGGTCTTATCGAACGCATCGAAGAAAATCTCAACCATGATTCTTCCCCTTTTGGGAAGAACGGTTTCATGAAATAACAGCACACACATATGATAGACCTTATTCAAGAAATATACGGAACCATAAAGCGCAACAAACTGCGCACGTTCCTCACCGGTTTTGCCGTAGCGTGGGGCATCTTCATGCTCATTGTGCTGCTGGGAGCCGGCAATGGACTAATCAATGCCTTTGAGAGCAACGCCGGCGGACGGGCGCTGAACTCCATGAAAGTCTACCCGGGATGGACTAACAAACCTTTTGACGGGTTAAAGGAAGGCAGAAGTATCAAGCTGACAGAAAAGGATATGGAGATTACAGGCAACTTTAAAGACAATGTTACTGCCGTAGGTGCCACCATAGAGCAAAGCAGCGTAAACTTAAGTTACGGAGAAGATCACGTCTCTCTTTTGCTGGAAGGCGTAACGCCCGAATATCTGCATATCGATGCCATCTCTATAAAGACAGGACGTTTCATCAACGCCCCCGATATCAAAGAAAAACGGAAAGTAATCCTTTTGCATGAGAAGACGGTAGAAATGCTTTTCGGTAAGAAAGATGCAAATGTCATCGGAAAGTATGTAAACGCCAGTGGTCTGGCCTACCAAGTAATAGGAGTCTATACAGATATGGGCAACTACTCTCCCTCAGCCTACATTCCATTCACAACTCTGCAACTGATATACAATAAAGGCGATAAATTGGAAACTTTAGTATTCCTGACACAAAACTTACCCACCGAAAAAGCCAACGAAGATTTCGAGAAGCAATACCGGCAAGCCATCGGCAACCATCAGCGCTTTGACCCGACAGACCGCGGAGCAATATGGATTTCCAACCGGTTCACTCAATATTTACAGCAACAGAAGGGCAACAACATTTTGCACACTGCTATTTGGGTAATCGGCATCTTCACCCTATTGAGCGGAATTGTGGGTGTAAGCAACATCATGCTGATTACAGTCAAAGAACGTACCCGCGAGTTCGGCATACGCAAGGCATTGGGAGCCAAACCAGTCTCTATCCTCTGGCTGATTATTGCAGAAAGCGTAGCTATCACCACTTTCTTTGGATATATAGGCATGGTGGCAGGTATTGCCGTTACCGAGTACATGAATGCGGTAGCAGGAGAGCAAGTGATGGACATCGGTGTAGCTTCGGCTACCGTATTCCTGAACCCCACCGTGGGGTTGAATATTGCTATTCAGGCCACCCTTACCCTGATAATAGCCGGCACATTGGCGGGATTCTTCCCGGCACGTAAAGCCGTTATGATTCGTCCTATTGAAGCACTTAGAGCAGATTAATATGATAAGAATAGACATAGACAGATGGGAGGAAATACTCATCACCATCACGAGAAACAAAACAAGAAGCCTGTTGACCGCCTTCGGTGTTTTTTGGGGCATTTTTATGTTAGTTGCCCTGATGGGCGGCAGTCAGGGGAATGCAGGACATGCTGGCATCCCAGTTCGACGGATTCGCTACCAATTCCGGTTTTATGGGAACCAACCAAACCAGCAAGGCTTATAAAGGCTTCCGAAAAGGACGCTGGTGGGATTTAGAAAATAAAGATGTAGAGCGCGTTCGCCGGGCAATCCCTGAAATTGACGTAGTAACCCCCACCATAGCCAAATGGGGCATGACAGCACTTTATAAAGAAAATAAGATTAATTGTACCCTCAAAGGCGTATATCCCGAATATACGAATATAGAGGAACCGGTCATCGTACAAGGACGTTTTATCAATATGGTAGATGTAAAGAGCGTAGAAAAGTTTGTGTCATCGGCAAGCGTATCCACGAAACTTTATTCCCGAAAGGTGATAATCCATGTGGCAAGTTCCTGAGCATTAACGGAATTTACTATCAAATAATCGGAATCAGCACCACTGCCGGCAATATGAGTCTGCAGGGAAATGCACTTACCAGCATCACCATTCCTTTCACCACCATTCAGCAGAACTATAACTTCGGACAGAAAATCCAATTACTATGCTACACGGCCAAACCGGGATATTCCATTTCCGAGATAGAGAAGAAGGTAGATAAAGTGATAAAACAAGCACACCTTATCCATCCCGATGACAAACAAGCCTTGGTGACTGTAAATGCAGAAGCAATGTTCAGCATGATAGACAACCTGTTTAAAGGCATCAAGATTTTGAGCTGGATGGTCGGATTGGGAACATTATTGGCAGGCGCCATCGGTGTAAGTAATATTATGATGGTGACAGTCAAAGAACGTACGACCGAGATAGGCATTCGCCGTGCCATCGGTGCCAAGCCCAGAGACATTATGAACCAAATTCTTTCCGAAAGTATGGTATTGACCATCATTGCCGGCATGTCGGGCATCTGTTTTGCCGTGTTTATCTTGCAAATGATGGAGATAGGAACTGCCCATTCGGACACGCCGGCGCATTTCCAGATTAGTTTCTGGATGGCCATCGGAGCCTGCATCCTGTTGATGATCCTCGGCACACTGGCAGGACTGGCACCTGCCTACCGCGCCATGGCCATCAAACCGATAGAAGCTATCCGGGACGAATAATCTGCCCGACAACCCGACACATAAATAAATCCAATGAAGTAAAAACAATAAAACAAACAGATATGAAAAAGTATGTAAAGATTGCGTTACTAGTCATCGTAGCCCTCATTTTCTTGGGAACTTTTTGTCTTCCTCTATCAGAAGTCACAACCCAAAGAAACTGTGTACAACACAGAAAAAAGCCGAAATAGCCGACTTAAAGAGAACCACCGTTGCCACCGGTAAGATAGAACCGAGAGATGAAATCTTGATTAAACCGCAGATTTCGGGCATCATCGACGAGGTATATAAAGAAGCCGGACAAACAGTAAAGAAGGGTGAAGTAATAGCCAAAGTAAAGGTTATTCCCGAACTGGGACAACTGAACTCTGCCGAAAGCCGGGTGCGTCTGGCAGAAATCAATGCCAAACAGGGAGAAATAGATTTTGCCCGCATGCAGAAGCTATATACCGACAAACTGATAAGCAGCGAAGAATTTGAAAAGAGCGAAGTGGCTGTCAAACAAGTGCGCGAAGAACTTCAAACGGCCAAAGATAATCTTGAAATCATTAAAGAAGGCATCACTAAGAACAGTGCTTCATTCAGCAGCACACTCATCCGTTCCACCATCGACGGATTGATTCTGGATGTGCCCGTAAAAGCAGGAAACTCAGTTATCATGAGTAATACCTTCAATGACGGTACAACGATTGCTACCGTTGCCAACATGAACGACTTAATCTTCCGCGGAAACATAGACGAAACAGAAGTAGGCCGTCTACGCGAAGGAATTCCAGTCAAAATTACGCTAGGCGCCTTGCAGAATATGATTTTTGATGCACAACTGGAGTATATTTCCCCGAAAGGTGTAGAGGAAAATGGCGCCAACCAGTTTGAAATAAAAGCGGCTATCACCGTCCCCGACAGCGTTACCGTTCGTTCGGGCTATAGCGCCAATGCCGAAATCGTATTGCAGCACGCCGACAAAGTTCTGGCTGTGCCCGAAAGTACCATCGAATTCAGTGGAGACTCTACATTCGTGTATGTACTGACCGACAGCGTTCCGCAACAGACATTCACCCGCAAGCAGGTGACTACCGGAATGAGTGACGGAATAAAGATAGAAATCAAAAACGGCTTGCAGGCCAATGATATCGTACGTGGAACTAAAAAAAAGACAAATAAGGATGAAAGCTAAAATACTGACCCTGATAGTGGCTACCGCATCTTGCCTCCCCTCTTTCGCACAAGAGGAATGGGACTTGCGGAAATGCATTGACTATGCCATCGAACACAATTTAAGCATTAAACAACAGGAAGCCACACGCGACCAGAATGCTGTGGAACTGAACACTGCCCGATGGAGCCGTCTGCCCAACCTCAACGGAAATGTGGGACAATCATTCAACTTCGGCCGAGCTCTTCAGGCGGACAACACTTATGGCAACCGCAACACCCAAAACACCAATTTCTCATTGGGAACCAATGTACCGTTATTTACCGGTATGCAGATACCCAACAACATTGCGCTCTGTAAGCTGAACCTGAAAGCTGCCATTGAAGACTTGAATAAAGCCAAGGAAGATATCAGCATACAGGTTACTTCCTCTTATCTTCAAGTTCTCTTTGATGAAGAACTGGCAAAGATAGCACACAGCCAAGTGGAACTGAGCCGTGAGCAATTGAAACTGAAGACCGCTTTCTTTGAGAATGGCAAAGCATCCGAAGCAGAAGTATATGATGCACGCTCACGTGTGGCACAAGACGAGATGTCTGCCGTACAAGCTGACAATAATTACCGGTTAGCCCTTCTGGATTTAAGCCAGCTATTGGAGCTTCCCACACCGGACGGTTTCCGCATCGCATCTCCCAAGGTAGATGATAATTTCAATTCGCTTTCGCTGCCTGAAGATATCTACGCCGATGCCGTTCTCACCAAGCCGGGCATAAAAGCTGCACAATATCGCTTGCAAGGTGCATCCAAGAATATACGCATTGCCCAGAGCAACTGGTATCCGCAATTAAGTTTCGGAGCCGGACTGGGTACCAGTTATTATAAGATTGCCGGAGAAGAAAATGTTTCTTTCAACAGTCAATGGCACCAAAACTTCAATAAATATTTCCAGTTCTCGCTCAGCATCCCGTTGTTCAACCGCTTTGAGACCCGCAACCGAGTAAAGATGGCACGCATCCAACGCACTGCCCTGTCATGGAAACTGGAAGAAAGCAAGAAATTATTATTCAAAGAAATCCAGCAGGCCTATTACAATGCCGTAGCCGCCGAAAGTAAATTCAAGAGTAGCCGCACGGCAACCGAATCTGCCGAAGCCTCTTTCCGACTGATGAGTGAAAAATATGCCAATGGAAAAGCAACTGCCACGGAATACAATGAGATGCGTACCAATTGGATGAAAGCCACATCGGATATGGTACAAGCTAAATATGACTATCTGTTCAGGAGCAAAATCCTGGACTTCTATAAAGGAATACCGCTGACACTGGAATAATTCAAATTCATCCACAAACAATCCATATTCTGCCACCTACGCTAACAAAAAGCAAAATATGGATTGTTTTCATAATTTTACCTTCCCAATTTATCCGATCGTGTACTCTAGGGACATATCTAACTTATCATTCAACAGGACATCCGCCATAAGCCCGCAGGTATATATGTATTCATATCCAAATTCATCGGGTTGGTATGAACAAGATCAGTGCAACTGCAAGCAGAAGCCCGGTCAGCACAAAAGCCCATATATTCATTACCCGTGACTCGGCCTGTAACCGGTAATTATCTGCCAACACCCGATAGGCATCCACTTTCCATACCAGCATTCCATCTTCGGCCGATACTGTATTGGAAGAGAGCAGTTCTCCCGGCATAGACAGTTCAAACTTTATCTGATATTCAAATAATTGTGTAGCGATGCATTTTTCTTCAAACAATTGCTCCATCTGCCGGGCATAGTCTTTATATAAGTTGCCGAAAACGGCAGTCTGATACCTTTTGTCCAGCAATCTGCATATATACTCCGGCGAGCATTCCATTTCTTTCTTCCTATTCCCATCGCTGCGGAAGATTTCCTCTTTGTCCTTCTCCAGTCTCGACAGATAGGTCAATTCAGCCGGGGTCTTTTTTTCAGAAAGTGTTCTACTATCCCATAGCTCATTTCAAACTGAGTATGATAGAACCATTCAAGGAAACGCTGCTCTGTGTCTTCCAAGCTGTTTATCAGCTCCACTCCATTCATTCCTGCATAACCGTCCGCTTTTCCCTGCAACAAAAAAGAGCTGTTCGGCTTTACTCAGGTACTTATCCATCGGTATAGGTCCTTTATCTTTTATCTCCTGAAAATCACAGGTATAAGTATAGTAAGTATAAAACCAACGAAAATGTTTTTCCAGTTTTTCCTTCGGAACTGCCAATGGACGCATCCACTTTTCCTTTGCCGAAAAGAAATCCATGCCTTCCAAGCCGTTCCGTGTTTTGCATGCCTTAAGATTCAGTTTTCCGGTTTCTCCAAAGAAGTCCGTCTCGATGCATGAATCCAATTCTTCCACTTCCCAATCTTTTCCCAACCGAAACAAAAACGGATTATGGTTACTGTCTCCGGCCAAGAAAGCAGAATCGGCGAGTGCCCATACTTCCTTTTCCACCGTTCCGTCCTTGTGAACGCGCGTCACCATTTGATAATTGGTGGAACATGATGCCAATATCGTCAATAAGGCTACCATTACTATGTTCATTCTCTTTTTCATATCGCACTCATTTTAATGGTTGTTACTCATAAATTGATGTATCAATCGCTTTTGTCCGTGTTGCTTAGCCTTCCGTGCTTTCCACATTTCGGACAGACAGGCACTCTTTTCCTTTAGGCTCATGTCTGCGTTCCGGTCTGCCGGCCATTCTGATAAACGGCGGTACAAAGGAGAAGCATTTAACACGGCATCCCGTGTGCCCGCATTGGAAGAAACGGAATAGAAGACAGTCTCATGCACCATAAAGCAAAGCAAGAAACCGGCAGCCACGGCCGAAGCCCAAGCCATGAATTTTCTGTGCTCCTTTCTTTTTCGGGGAGTCCGGGCTACTTTTTGGAGAATATTCCGAGTCAAGTCATCCGGTCTTGTCAGTATCGGTTGCGTCTTTCTCACCTGTTGCAACCATTGTTCATATCGTTCGTTTTCCTCTTGTCTCATAAGTCTGTCTCTATTTGATGGATTTTAGCTCTTATTTGTTTTCGTGCCTGATAAAGATTATGCTTTATCTGTTCGGCGGTCATCCCGGTGATGCTTATTACTTCTGCAACATCCAGTTCTTCAATGTCACGCAATGTAAACACCAGCTTCTGTTTAGGAGGCAGATCTCCTGTGAAACGGAGAATCAAATCCTGCAATTCCTTATTGACCAAAGCTTCTTCTATGTTTTCCTCCGACTTCCAATTCTCATTCGCCGGAGCAAAATCGGATGAGAAAGCCGAAGGCGAACGTTGCAGCACACGCAAACGGTCATAGCATGTATTACAGGTTATCTTGTACATCCAGGTAGTAAACCGGCATCTTCCGTCATACTTATCCAACGAAAGCCAGATTTTGACGAATATTTCCTGCACCATATCCCTCGTTTCGTCCTCATTGCAAAGCAAACGAAAAGCCAGTCTGAACACCATCGTCTGAAATTCAGAAACCAACTGAGCGAAAGCAATCGTATCGTTCTGTCTGCTACGGTCAATAAGTTCCTCTATCTGTTCTTGATTCATCATGCTATGTTCGTTTATTATATGATACGTGAGAAAACGTTGCCGGTCGAATGCAAGTTACAAAAAAAAACAGGCAAACTCCGGTTGTGGTATATTAAAACCGAAATTTGCCTGTTTGCTGCTTTTTATATCATAGCCATTAAATTACACTGTGCGAGCGTGTGTTGCACTTCTTCCTCCGGATTGATTCGAATTCTTGTCATTCCTTTTATTCTCTTTCTTTGAATCTCTTTTCGGAGAGACGGAACGCCTGTTTTCACGACGGTCTTTATCAGGACGGGAATTATATTCACGGCGTGAAGGACGCTCCTCGTGCTTATGGTTGTTATCCCTTCCCGGTCTTCTGCCCGGCCGTGCCTGAGGCGTGGCAGGACGGTGATTGTCTTTCTTCGGCGGACGGACGTTGACCTGAAAATCACGGCGGCGATGATTATCATAAGTCACCCTATCATGACGGATGCGATAATGTCCATCGTAGATATCGTGGTGATAGCGGTTATGGAAATGGGTGCGATAATAACTGACATTATTAAAATGAGTACGATAATGACCGCCGCAATATGAAGCATAATGATGCGGTTTTCCGAAATAGAAAAAAGTTGACGTTATTGTAAACCATATAAATACGGAACTGCCATTTATTGTTTTGCGCGTAATAGGACGGTAGAAATATTCCGCTTTCAGGAAGCGACGATACTGAGAACCGGAAAGTATCCAGCGAAGGTCGTCATTGCGGACATCAAGAAAATCGTAATAACGCTCCAAAGCATAATCATACCCTCTTACCACATCATCCATCAGATAACGGACATTGTTGATAAAGTCATAATTCACTTCGTATACATCATCATACTGTTGAGGACTGAGTTTCAACTCATATGCCATACGGTCGGTAAGGAAACGCGTGTTCTGTCTCATCTTGCTGATACTCATTGCTCCCAACGCGGGAACCGACACGCCCAGCATCATAATCATTATCCATAGTGTGGTCCATTTCTTCATAATCATACCGTTTTTAGTTTGTTAATTCTTATGGCACAAAAATAGGGGAAATCCTTTCCCCCACAATTGAAACTCCCCATTTATTCATAGGGTTTTTCCTATATTTGATAGGGAAAACTCCCGTCAGGCAAGACGGATTCCCCTTCTTCATCGCCAACTGCTTTTTGAATGTCTTCTTGCTCACGCCAAAAGCACTATAGATTTCTTCTGCCGCACTCTTGTCATTCAACGGAGTAAAACCATCATTATCTTTAATATATTTCAATAAGACTTCCGAAAAATCTTCCACCTTCTTCACACCGTCCTGTTGCAACGCCAAGTCTATCTTACCGTCTTCACGCACTTGTTTACATAAGCCTTCAGCCTGCATACCGGTTTCGACGGGTTGGAAAATCTCATTATCGATAAAGCAAACCACTGAACTTATTCTCGACAATCGCTTTAAAACCCAAATCGGTTTTCTGCCATATCAAAATATTCACTTCCTGTCCCTGGTGATAGTCAGGATGCTCTTTGGATAAGTAACGCTCTACCTTGGCGGAACCGACAATGCGATAGCTGTCTTCGTCTATATGTGCATGTATTACATACTTACGTCCCTTGCTGCATCTTCATTTTTGTTCACGGAAAGGTACAAAAAGGTCTTTCATCAATCCCCAATTCAAAACGCACCAAACTCATTAATCCATGCCACTTCCAAACAGGCAAACTCGTCCACCTGCACCAACGGTTGCAAAGTGGTAGCTATCAGCCTTTCCTCATTGTCAAGATAAAGAAAGACATTCAGCACGTCGCCAGGCTTACAGCCTTCGGGTACATAACGCGTAGGCAATAAAATCTCTCCGTCATCGCCTCCATCTAAATAAACACCAAAATCTACTTCTTTTACAACCTCCAGCTGGTTGTATTTTCCCAGTTTTACGTTCATTAGCTAAATTTTTTCTCAAAGATAGGAAAAAAAGCATTATCTTTACTCAGTATTAACCAAAGAAAACCCCAATTAGTTATGGATAATTTTATCTTTCACAATCCTACACGCCTCATCTTTGGCAAAGGCATGATTGCCCAATTGTCCCAACAGATACCGGCCGACAAGAGAATCATGATCACTTTCGGAGGTGGCAGTGTAAAAACCAATGGAGTCTATGAACAGGTAATCCAAGCCCTTGAAGGACGTGATTACACGGAGTTTTTGGGAATAGAATCAAATCCCGATATATCTACCTTGAAAAAGGCGATAGAATCAGGCAAAGAAAAAAACATTGACTTCCTGCTGGCAGTAGGTGGCGGCTCAGTTATAGACGGCACCAAGTTGATTTCCGCAGGTATCCCATACGAGGGAGACGCCTGGGAACTGGTTAAAAAAGGCAGTGCACAAAACACGATTCCTTTAGGAACTGTGCTAACCATTCCCGCCACAGGTTCAGAAATGAATAACGGAGCTGTAATTTCATGCCGTGAAACTCATGAAAAATATCCATTTTTCTCCTCCCATCCTGTATTTTCTATCCTAGATCCGACAGTAACTTTCTCACTGCCCGACTATCAGATAGCTTGCGGACTGGCAGACACTTTTGTACACGTCATGGAACAATACATGACCAAAACAAACGAATCTTATCTAATGGACCGCTGGAGCGAAAGCATCCTTCGTACATTGGTACAAATCGCTCCGCAAATCAAAGAAAACAAACAGGACTATCACTTGATGAGTGAATTTATGATGTCCGCCACTATGGCTTTGAACGGTTTTATTGCTATGGGAGTATCCGAAGACTGGGCCACCCACATGATAGGGCATGAGCTGACCGCACTACATGGCATGACACACGGCCAGACCCTGGCAATCGTATTTCCCGGAACTCTACGGACACTCGCCGATAAAAAACGTGACAAAATACTACAATATGGCGAACGTATCTGGGGGGTTACTTCAGGAGTTCCCAGTGTACGGGTATCGCTAACCATAGAAAAAACTGAAGAATTCTTTAGAAATTTAGGACTTAAGACTCGCTTGGATGAAGCAGGAATAGGCGATGATACCATTGAAGAAATAGTACGCCGGTTCAATGAGAGAGGCGCAGCATACGGAGAGGACGGTGATGTAACGGGAGAAGTGGCACGCCGGATTCTGCAAAACTGTAAATCGAAAAAAGAAACAACTGATACAGAAGGAACGAGTATGAAAACAGTTATTCTTACTTCTTTCAAAAGTGATGTCCGCGCACACATGTTACAGGATCTTCTAAAAAATGAAGGTATAGAATCCATGTTGCAGGGAGAATATACAGCCCAAGTTTTGGCTTATATTCCGGGAATGGAAATAAAGGTTCTAGTCTTCGAAAAAGATTATGCCCGGGCATTTGAGATCCTGAAAGCCAGTTTTCCCGAGAAAGTATAAGCATAACTTTCTCCTATACCATTCAAACTTTCTCATCCATATCTTGTTATAGGGAGTATTCAAACCTAAACTAAAGATGTACATGAGAAAGTTTTTATTTTTACCTTTACTGGCACTGCTAGCTTCGTGCGGTAAAAACGAGGATTGTGACATTGTCACTCCCCAACCAGAAGATCTGGTATCTCCGGCACTATATGCCACTCTGAGCCAAAGTAGCACAGATCCTTACAATGGTCCATTAGAAGTACTACCTTGTGAAACGAATGGAAGTTTTTATATAGGCAATTATACAGCCAAGGGAAAACAAGTTCCTTTTCCAGCATATTACTTAATCACGAATGGAATAGGAAAATCCCAAAAATATCCTTTAAGGCTTCCTGTAGGTACATACAATGTGATATATTGGGGATATCCCGATTACTTTGGTACAGCAGGTGATGCCTATCTGGCAGATCCCACGCTAATTATAGGCAAAAAACTGAATACAACCAGTTTAGGATTAAGGAAAATACCGGGAGATACGGTATACTACCCGATACATAGCCTTGTATACGGAACACAAAATATAAATATAGGGAAAGATGACCTGCAAGCACATCTTAAACATGCTTCAGCAGCCTTAAGCGTCATAGTGTCTGAAACAAACGGTGATGCTTTCAGTGATGCCATTGATTCAATGTGGATATACATCAGTAATATCCATAGCAACCTGAATTATTTTTCAGCCCGGCCCGAAGGCACTTTCAAAACAATCAGCTTCGGGTTGAAACCCAGCACTAACCGTACAGAATTCAACAATAATTTTGTATCGGTGTTCCCCTCTCAGCCTAATCCTATGTTTCAAATCTTTGTACAGTTAAGTAACGGAACAATAAAGCATTACCAACAAAAACTAACTACACAACTTAATGCCGGGACAAGAACAACAGTCAACCTGAGTATGGACGGTGTACTACTGGAAGAGGGAGATACCGGAGAATTCCAGATAGACAAATGGAAAGAACAGCATGACAGTATTCACATATCATTAAACTGATCTTTGCTCTATTAAATTTTCAAAGAGATCCTGCCATCTACCATGTGAATAGTACGGTCTGTCAAACGAGCCAGATTTTCATCATGAGTAACAATAACAAAAGTTTGACCTAACTTATCACGTAAATCAAAGAACAACTGATGAAGTTCCTCTTTATTGCGAGTATCCAGACTGCCCGACGGCTCATCCGCAAGGATAACCGCCGGGTTGTTTATTAATGCACGCGCTACCGCCACCCGTTGCTTCTCCCCTCCCGACAATTCAGCCGGTTTGTGCGAAGCACGTTCGGACAAGCCCAAAAAAGCTAGCGTTTCTTTGGCTTTCCGCATAGCTTCGGAAGAAGACGTACCTGCTATCAACGCAGGCATCATCACATTCTCTAAAGCTGTAAACTCAGGAAGTAACTGGTGGAACTGGAACACAAAGCCAATCTGCCGGTTACGAAAAGCCGACAACTCTTTTTCCTTCAAACAACTCACTTCTGTACCATTCAGTAAAATAGTACCCGTATCCGCCTTATCCAGCGTTCCCATAATCTGCAATAATGTAGTTTTCCCCGCACCGCTGGGACCCACAATACTTACCACTTCTCCTTTTTCTATCATCAAGTCAATACCTTTCAGTACCTGCAATGTCCCGAAACTCTTCGTTATTCCCTGTAATTCTATCATAATCAAATTCTTCTTATCACATACTCCGCCAGATAACAGCCAAAGACTGCCGGCATATAACTCACGGTTCCGGCAGTAGATTTCTTATTTTTCTCATCATCTACCAATATCACCGCATCCTGATCGGCCTGCTCTGTACTAAATACAACCGGAAACTTGCGTTTCATCCCCATTTTCTGCAAACGCTTCCGCACGGCTTTGCTTAATCCGCAATGGTAAGTATCCCATAAATCGGCAAAACGAACCTGAGTAATATCCCATTTAGCACCGGCCCCCATACTACTCACAATGGGCAGACGGCGTTGAAGCACATTATATATAAGGTAACATTTAGGAGCTACCGTATCAATGGCATCCACCACAAAATCAAATTTTGCACTGTCCAGCAATTCCGGAATACGCTCATCTTTCAGATACTCCACCAATACAGTCAATTCCAAATCGGGATTAATATCACGGAAACGTTCCGCCAAAATTTCCGCTTTGGGACGTCCCACAGCAGAGTGAAGGGCCGGAAGCTGACGATTAATATTACTGGGCTGCACAATGTCTGCATCCACTATTGTCATACGGCCTACTCCTGCACGACAAATCATCTCGGCAGCATACGCCCCAACTCCACCTAAACCTACCACCAGCACATGAGCGTGACGCAGGCGTTTCATCTTATCTTTTCCCAGCAACAACTCCGTACGTTGCTGCCACTCTATATTAATTTCGTTCATCACCTTTCTTAAACCATTTGTAGAACCATTTTCCTACATTATCATATACTCGTGTTTCCGATTGCCCGCGAGGGTCAGAAAACGAAACAATCTCTTGCGGATCGTCCCCTAACTGATCCGGATACACAATCAACAAACTGTTATTGGCAAAGTACTTGCTGATTTGTGACGGCAGACGTTCAAAAGAAGTCTGATAAGAGATGGAACCTTTACGCGAAGACACAACCACAAACAGATGGTCATAATTCACCTGTCCGGTCAATAAAAGCAGATCATCCCACTCTTCCAATAAAGAAAACTCCGTAAAAGTATTCGCCTCCTGTTTTTCTGTCAGGGCACGCAAATGCTTCAATGTATCTTCCGTAGCAAAGAAATGCACGCGGCATCCCAATTGTTTACCCATACGGCAGAGCTGTGTCATCCATTTCAAGAAACCTTTTTCATATTCCGCCTTATCGGGAACCGCCACCACAATCCGGCGCAACGTATTGACAGGCATCAATAATTTAGCGATCATAATCTGGCGGTTCGTGCCCTTCAACAAGTTTTCCGTCATTGTACCAAAGAATGAATCCATCAGATTAGTCTTTCGGTGCAAACCGATAACCACATCCGTCACCGCATATTCCTTCAGCGTATGAATAATGCCTTGTGCAATATTCAAATCATAACGCAACACAGTCTTTACAGACGCATCGGCAGCAGCAGCAATCATCGCCGTACGCTCCAAGTTACGCTTGCCTATGAGTTCCTTGGTTTCTGAAGTATTATTATCATTGATCACACTCAGTGCCACCAATGACTCTTTTTGTTTAGGATGTCTCATCATCAAAGCCATGCCTACCAATCCTTCTATGGTTTCAGGATTAGCTACCGGAATCAAGATGCGTTCCTGTTCCTTACCTTCGCTGCCCTCCATCAGATTTTCCTGGGTCACCATTTTGCGTGCGGCACGCTCTGTCACAACAGAACTTATAATACAAGTGAACAAAATCATGACCACCGTACCATTCAAAACATCATCATTCAACAACCGCTCTCCATTTTCCATAATAATACCGTGACCTATCAACACAGCGGCCAAAGTCGCAGCAGCCTGTGCATTGCTTAATCCGAATATCAGGCTGCCCTCCACTTTTTTTTCATGCCATATATCTTCTGGGTTATCCATGCAGCCAGCCACTTACTGAATGTCGCCACTACGGTCATTACAACCGCCACTTTCAGCGCTTCACCTTCCGTAAAAAGGCAACGTACATCAATAATCATTCCCACCCCAATCAAGAAATAGGGAATAAACAGCGCATTACCCACAAACTCCAGCCGGTTCATCAAAGGAGAAACATGAGGAACAAAACGATTCAATACCAGCCCGGCAAGGAAAGCTCCCAAAATACCTTCCATCCCCCACCAGTTCCATCAAGCCTCCGCCCAGGAACACCATAGCCAGCACAAATATAAATTGCATCACCGCATCCTCATATGTACGGAAAAACCACCGGCTGATGCGAGGCATTAAAAATATGATAAGTCCGAACAGCAAAACCACCTTGGCAACCAACAGCACCCAAAACAGTCCGCCTACGTCCTCACCTTTATACATACCACCAATAACAGCCAGCACCATCAAAGCCAGCACCACAGTCACCGCCGTACCACCAATAGTGATACTGACCGTCCGTTGCCGCGACAAGCCATACCGGCTGATAATAGGATAAGCAATCAAGGTGTGACTGGCATACATACTGGCCAGCAGCACAGAAGTCAGGAATCCATAGTTCAGCATACTCATGCTACTCCATATGCCCAGCCCCATCGGGATGAGGAAAGTAAACATACCAAAGACCAATCCTTTTGTCCTGTTTTTCTTGAAATCGTCCATATCCATCTCAAGACCGGCCAAAAACATAATGTAGTAAAGTCCTACCTTTCCAAACAATTCAAAACTGCTGTCACGCTCCAGAATGTTAAAGCCATACTTGCCTACCACTACCCCGGCAAGTATCATACCAATAATATGCGGAATGCGTAAACGCCCCAAAATCATAGGGGCAAACAGAATGATAATGAGTACCAGGAAGAATATCCAGGTAGGATCTGTGACCGGAAAATGTATGTTAAGGTCGAATAGTTCCATCTTTTTTTAAGTTTTATACCATAATATCGACAAAATTACGAAAAAAGTTTCTTTTTTACTGATTTATATTCTAAAATGTTCTAATTTTGCACGCAGAACGTACTTACATGCTGAGAGATAGTTCTAAAGTATTACTAAATTTTATCTTATAAAACAAAAAACAAAATGAAAGTAGCAATTGTTGGTGCGAGCGGAGCTGTAGGACAAGAGTTCCTGCGTGTGCTCGATGAAAGGAACTTCCCGTTGGATGAGTTAGTGTTGTTCGGTTCTTCACGCAGTGCAGGACGAAAATACACATTCCGCGGTAAACAGATTGAAGTGAAACTCCTTCAGCACAACGATGACTTTAAAGGTGTAGATATCGCTTTCACATCGGCAGGTGCCGGAACCACAAAAGAATTTTGTGAAACCATTACCAAACATGGCGCCGTATTAATTGACAACTCCAGCGCTTACCGTATGGATGCCGACGTGCCTTTGGTTGTGCCCGAAGTGAATCCGGAAGATGCTTTGAATCGTCCCCGTAACGTGATAGCTAACCCCAACTGTACAACTATCCAGATGGTAGTTGCGCTGAAAGCCATCGAAAATCTTTCACACATAAAACGTGTGCATGTGGCTACTTATCAAGCTGCCAGCGGTGCAGGTGCAGCAGCTATGGATGAATTGTATGAACAATATCGTCAGGTATTGGCTAACGAGCCCGTGACCGTAGAGAAATTCGCTTACCAGTTGGCATTCAACCTGATTCCCCAGATTGATGTATTTACCGACAATGGATATACCAAAGAAGAAATGAAGATGTTCAACGAAACACGTAAAATTATGCACTCTGACATTCAGGTAAGTGCCATGTGTGTACGTGTTCCCGCCCTCCGTTCTCACTCGGAAAGCATCTGGGTAGAAACAGAACGCCCCATTTCTCCTGAAGAAGCCCGCGAAGCCTTTGCCAACGGTGAAGGTCTGGTACTGATGGACAACCCGGAAAAGAAAGAATATCCGATGCCGCTGTTCCTGGCAGGTAAAGATCCTGTATACGTAGGTCGTATCCGCAAAGATCTGGCAAACGAAAACGGACTGACTTTCTGGATTGTAGGCGATCAGATTAAGAAAGGTGCGGCATTGAACGCTGTTCAGATTGCCGAATACTTGATCAAAGTAGGAAACGTGAAATAATTTATTAAATAATTTGTCATAATCTTTATCTTTGCGTCAATCATTGGTTTAATGAATTGACCAAGATAAAGATTATATTGTTTCTTACAGTTATTCGCCCGTCAAACTATCCCACAACATTATGCTGAAAGGAAAAACACTTCGGCGGATACCGAAAAAACGAAGTGTTTTATTTATATCCCCGATAAAACAATCTTCTTGTTTCCGTCAAGAGTTCTTCTTAATATAATATAATTAAACCGTTTTACCCCAACCTTTAAACCATTCCTTACAGACAATGGAACGCGTAGCAAGCGGATAAAAGAACCATTAACCATACCAAGGAAAACGCCATACCTCCCAAAATCATTTCAGCAAATCCCCAAACAATTCACCTGACAGGCCCCCGTCTCGTCCAACCGACATGAATCAAAACACCATAAAAAAAAGAGCATTGCAACAAACTGCAATACTCTCTTCTTTCCAATATTCTATGATAGCTATTTTTTAGCATCCAAGGTATCATCAATGCTTTTTCCCGTACCCTTCAACGGGAATATATCAACCAAATTCACATCAAATATCAACGTTGAATATCCGGGAATACCTTCTGTACCATCTTTTCCGTAAGCCAATGGATAAGGAATATAAAGCTTCCATTGGTCACCGGCTTTCATACCACCAAATCCTTTCATCAAGGCCGTACTCCACCCTGCTATCACCGCACCTACCAGAAATTTTCTAGGAGTGGCAGTTTCGGATCAAGCTCACCCTGATAACTTTGGTCAAAAACCGTACCGTTAATCAATTGACCACGATAATTCACCGCTACCGTATCCGTAGCAATAGGACTCTCAGTACCATCTCCCACTTTCTGAATCTTACAGTAAACATTATCAATGATCTTTCCTGTTTCATTCAATCCCAAAGATGGAAGTTTATAGGAACGGATGATTTTCCATTGCCCTTCTCCATTGCCTCGATTGGCTTCCGCCACTGTAGCAATGGAGTCAATATACCGCTGATTACGCTCTTCCCAGTTTGCATATGGATCTTCTGTCCCATCCGTCTCACTACATGAAACAATGGACAGGGAAGTAACAAACAGCAGACCAATCAGCCAAAGAATACTTTTATTCATAATACATTTATTATTGCAAAGTCTTCAGCAGACTTGTTATACTTACTTTATCGGCAATGATATTGTTCAATTCCGAAATAGCGACACGCTCCTGCTGCATGGTATCGCGGTTGCGCAATGTCACACAATTATCTTCGAGTGTCTGATGATCCACAGTGATGCAATAAGGAGTACCGATGGCATCCTGACGGCGATAACGCTTACCGATGCTGTCCTTTTCATCATATTGGCAATGGAAGTGGAACTTCAAGTCATTCATAATCTCACGCGCCTTCTCAGGCAGGCCGTCTTTCTTCACCAACGGCATCACGGCCAGTTTCACCGGAGCCAGAGCAAAGCAGGCAATTTCAATACCACACGAGTTTCACCATTCTCCAATGTCTCTTCTGTATAAGCAAAGCACTCATAATGCTAAGGAACATACGGTCTACACCGATGGATGTTTCAATAACATACGGAGTATAACTTTCGTTCAATTCCGGGTCGAAATATTTAATACTCTTGCCTGAGAATTTCTCGTGCTGACTTAAGTCAAAGTTAGTACGGCTATGAATACCTTCTACTTCCTTGAATCCGAAAGGCATCAGGAATTCAATGTCTGTTGCAGCATTCGCATAATGTGCCAATTTATCATGGTCATGATAACGATAATGGTCATCGCCAAATCCTAATGCTTTATGCCATTTCAAACGGGTTTCCTTCCAGGTTTTAAACCAATCAAGCTCGGTACCCGGTTTAACAAAGAACTGCATCTCCATTTGTTCAAACTCACGCATACGGAAAATGAACTGGCGGGCTACGATCTCGTTGCGGAAAGCCTTACCAATCTGAGCGATACCGAAAGGAATCTTCATACGACCGGTCTTCTGTACATTCAGGTAATTGACAAAAAAATACCCTGCGCTGTTTCCGGACGAAGATAAATCTTCATGGCACCATCGGCAGTAGAACCCATTTCGGTAGAGAACATCAAATTGAACTGACGTACTTCAGTCCAGTTCTTGGTTCCCGAAATAGGACAAACAATCTCTTCATCAATGATAATCTGACGAAGTTCATCCAAATCATTGTCGTTCAAAGCTTTTGAGAACCGTTCATGTAAAGCGTCGCGCTTGGCCTGATGCTCCAGAACACGACCGTTGGTGCTACGAAACTGAGCCTCATCAAAAGCATCACCGAATCTCTTGGCAGCCTTGGCCACTTCTTTGTTTATCTTCTCGTCATATTTGGCAAGCTGGTCTTCAATCAGCACATCGGCACGATAACGTTTTTTAGAATCGCGGTTGTCAATCAGAGGATCATTGAATGCGTCCACATGTCCGGAAGCCTTCCAAATAGTAGGATGCATAAAAATAGCAGAATCAATACCTACGATGTTCTCGTGCAGCAGCACCATACTCTGCCACCAATATTGCTTGATATTATTCTTCAACTCCACTCCCATCTGACCGTAATCGTATACAGCGCCCAGTCCGTCATAGATATCACTGGACGGAAATACAAAACCATACTCTTTACAGTGCGATACTAATTTCTTAAAAACATCTTCTTGTGCCATTTTCTTATCTGTTTATTCTTACACTTTTGTTGTTTTTTCCTGTTTTCAACCTTTAATAAGGGCGAAATAATATGCAAAGTAAATGATTTTTTTCAATAAAAATCGTATTTTTGCGTGCATATCAGCAGAACATTAAGGAATTTAAATATATATGAGCGAAGATATTATCGATAAAGAAGAACAGAACGATGAAAATATCCCCACGCCGGAGAACGGACACTTGGACTATAAACCTGCCGATACCAAAAACACAGGGGTGAAGCACCAGCTGAGCGGAATGTATCAGAACTGGTTTTTGGACTATGCCTCTTACGTAATACTGGAACGTGCCGTACCGCACATCAATGATGGTTTGAAACCTGTCCAAAGACGTATCCTCCACTCTATGAAAAGATTGGATGACGGCCGATATAACAAAGTTGCAAACATTGTAGGACATACCATGCAGTTTCACCCGCACGGCGATGCTTCCATAGGCGATGCGTTGGTGCAGCTAGGCCAAAAAGGATCTGTTGATAGACTGTCAGGGAAACTGGGGTAACATTCTGACCGGCGACGGTGCGGCTGCGCCCCCGTTATATCGAAGCACGTCTGTCCAAATTCGCATTGGATGTGGTTTTCAATCCCAAAACCACCGAATGGCAATCTTCATACGACGGACGAAACAAAGAGCCGATCACCCTACCTGTCAAATTCCCGCTCTTGCTCGCTCAGGGAGTAGAAGGTATTGCTGTGGGCCTTTCTTCCAAAATCCTGCCACACAATTTTAACGAACTGTGTGATGCCTCCATTGCCTATTTGCGTGGTGAGGAATTCAAACTCTATCCCGATTTCCAGACAGGAGGCTCTATTGATGTATCACGCTACAACGATGGAGAACGCGGCGGAATGGTGAAAGTACGTGCTAAAATCAATAAAATAGACAACAAAACATTGTCCATAGCCGAAGTGCCTTTCGGAAAGACTGTCCCGGGGGTATGCGACTCTATTGTCAAAGCCAGTGAAAAGGGAAAAATCAAGATCCGGAAAGTGGAAGATCTTACTTCTGAAAAAGTGGAAATCCTAGTGCACCTTGCTCCCGGGAGTATCCTCGGACAAAACCTTGGACGCGCTCTATGCATTTACTGATTGTGAAGTAAGCATATCTCCCAATTGCTGTGTAATTGATGAAAAGAAACCCCACTTCCTTACAGTCAGTGCCGTCCTTGAAAAAAGCCACGGACAACACGTTGTCCCTGCTTCGTCAAGAGTTGGAAATACACAAAGGAGAATTGCTTGAAAACCTTCATTTCGCATCATTGGAAAAAATCTTTATCGAAGAACGGATTTATAAGGAAGTAAAGTTCGAGCAATCCGAAAATACAGATGCCGCCTGCGAATTCATTGATGAACGGCTGACTCCTTTCTATCCGCAATTTATCCGTGAAGTGACCAAAGAGGATATTCTGAAGTTATTGGATATCAAGATGGCCCGGATTCTGAAGTTCAACAAGGATAAAGCAGATGAGAACATAACCCGTATCAAGGAACAGATTGAAGAAATAAACAATCATCTGGCACATATCGTAGAATATACCATTGACTGGTATCAGATGTTGAAAGATAAATATGGCAAAACAATACCCGAGCCGTACAGAGTTACGTAACTTCGATACCATTGAGGCGGCGAAGGTAGTGGAAGCTAACGAAAAACTCTATATCAACCGCGAAGAAGGCTTTATCGGCACCGCCTTGAAAAAAGATGAATTTATAGCCAACTGTTCAGATATTGATGATGTGATTATTTTCTATAAAGACGGAAAATACAAAGTGGTTCGTGTAACCGACAAGATGTTTGTCGGCAAAAACGTACTGTATGTAAACGTTTTCAAAAAGAACGACAAACGTACCATATACAATGTGGTGTATCGCGACGGAAAAGAAGGATTTCATTATATAAAGCGATTCAATATCACTTCGATTACCCGTGACCGCGAATACGATGTCACTCAGGGAACTCCCGGTTCGCGTATCGTCTATTTACGGCTAACCCCAACGGTGAGGCAGAAGTCATCAAGATTAACACTAAAACCGAACCCGCGTATCAAAAAGATAATCTATGAAAAAGATTTCAGTGATATCAATATCAAAGGACGCCAGTCCATGGGAAATATCCTGAGCAAATATGAAGTGCATAAGATTGCCCTGAAGCAACGCGGAGGCTCTACTTTGGGAGGACGCAAAGTATGGTTTGAATCTTGATAGTTCAAGAAAACGGAGAATTCTATACCACCAACTTTGACTTGAATAATCATTATGACCCGGGAATTTGTGTGATTGAAAAATTCAATGCCAACAAAGTATGGTCGGCAGCACTCTATGACGCTGACCAACAGGGATATCCTTATTTAAAGCGATTCACCTTTGAAGCAACTTCCAAAAAGCTCAATTATCTAGGTGAGAATAAGGACAGCCGTCCTATTCTGCTGACCAGCATCGTCTATCCGCGGGTACAAGTTATCTTTGGCGGTCACGACAGCTTCCGCGAGGCCTTGGAAATTGATGTCGATGAGTTTATCGGTGTGAAAAGCTATAAAGCAAAAAGGAAAACGAATAACCACGTATGCTGTGGAATCTATCAACGAGCTACCCCTGTCCGTTTTCCCGACGAATCCTCTTCGGCAGAAGAAGATAACGAAAAAGAGAATGATGATGACAATGAAAAAAAGAGGCAATGATAGAAGATCCTGACCATGGCAAGAGTGAGACAGATATCATAGATGAGATAACCGGGCAAATGAAACTGTTTTAATCCATGAAGAAAATATTCTTACTATTATTGTTGCTTCCCTTTGTCCTTGGGGGTAAAGCACAAGAAGACAGCCTGCAGACAAACCGATACGTCATGCGGGCTACCCTTTATGGAGCAGGCTATACCAATATCCTTGATACTTATCTGTCTCCGATGGAATATACCGGTCCCGAAATCCGTATTCTCAGAGAGAGTATGAGAATGACCAAATTGCTGAACGGCAACGTATCTGCGCAAAGTCTGTTTCAGATAAACCTGTCACTGACAGACAATAAAGCCGAGACAGGCAGTGAACTGGCTGGATTAATCAATTGGAATTATGCTTGGCACTATCAGTTCAGGCTGGCAGAGAACTTGAAAATCCTTGCCGGACCCATGATTGACTTAAACGGAGGATTTGTATACAACACAAGAAATTCCAATAATCCTGCGCAAGCCAAAGCGTATGTAAATATTGCAGGGTCCGGTATGGTCATCTACCGTTTCCGTATCGGAAACTATCCCCTGATAGCACGCTATCAGGCCAACCTACCTTTAATGGGAGTTATGTTTTCACCCGAATACGGACAATCTTATTATGAGATTTTCAGTTTGAAACATGGAGGAAAAAATATCCTTTTCACCTCTTTACACAATCAGCCGGCGCTTCGTCAACTGCTCACACTCGACTTTCCTGTAGGCAATATGAATGTGCGGGCAGGATATATTTGTGATATCCAGCAGGCTAAAGTCAACCACTTAAAAAGTCACACGTGGTCTCACGTATTCATGCTGGGCTTTGTGAAAAACTTCTATCTGATAAAAAACAAAAAAGAAAGTAGGAATGTCCCCAAAGGTCAGTCCATATTAAATCGTATATGATAAAGAAAATATTCAAAAAAACAGCCATCTTCCTTTTGATGATTCTCTCAGGCACTTCCTGCATCACCGAAGATACTTTCAATGATTCTCCCGATGGAAACTTCGAAGCTTTATGGAAAATCATCGATGAACACTATTGTTTCCTAGAATATAAGAATCAGGAATACGGATTAGATTGGAATAAAATCCATTCTGATTATAAGAAGCGGTTAACTTCCGGTATGAGTAATGAACAACTCTTCGATGTCTTATCGGAAATGCTGAACGAACTGCGGGACGGACATGTCAATTTGGTTTCAAAAGATCGTACTTCCCAATACCGAGAGTGGTACGACAATTACCCGCGCAATTTTGATGACAGCATACAAAGCCGCTATTTGGGAAAGGATTATAATACCGCTTCAGGACTTAAATATCAGATTTTAGAAGATAATATAGCCTATGTATATTGTGGAAGCTTCCAGTCGGGTATCGGTTCCGGCAACCTAGATCAGATTCTCAGCAAATTGGCCATTTGCAACGGATTAATTCTTGATGTCCGCAATAACGGAGGCGGCAACCTCACTACTGCCGAGAAACTGGCAGAACGCTTCACTAACGAGAAAAAGCTGATTGGCTACATGTCCTACAAAACCGGTCCCGGCCATAATGAGTTTTCCACTCCCGAAGCTGTTTATCTTGAGCCACCCATGGATCGTGTACGCTGGCAGAAACATACCGTAGTATTAACAAACCGCCGGTCTTATAGTGCCACCAACGATTTTGTGAACCGAATGAAACAATTAGACAGAGTTACCGTTATCGGCGACAAAACCGGTGGCGGTTCAGGGCTCCCCCTTCTCTTCCGAACTCCCCAATGGTTGGTCTGTCCGCTTTTCTGCAAGCCCGATGTATGATCCTGATATGAAACATCTGGAATTCGGTATCGAACCGGATAAAAAAGTAGATATCACTTCCGAAGATTACAACAAAGGCATTGATACTATTATTGAAGCGGCACGTGAATATTTACATAATCACAAACAATAAAGGATTATATGCATTTTATAATGAAATAATTTGGTTATTTCAGAAGTAAGCATTACCTTTGCATCCGCTTACCGAAAGGATTGCCGCGCCTGTGGCGTAATTGGTAGCCGCGCCAGACTTAGGATCTGGTGTCGTGAGACGTGTAGGTTCGAGTCCTATCAGGCGCACACAACATTACATGTTGAAAAAACAAAGAGGCTATTTCAAAATATACTTTGAGATAGCCTTTTTTATGTCTGCAAAAATTAGAAAAGCCGAGCCTTGAGTCAACGCAAAAAAACGAACGCAAGGCTCAACGTAAAAACATTAATGCTATGACATCAAATATACACTGTTTTTTCCTCACTACAACAAATAGGATGACAAGGTACTTCAATCCAAAATTTACTTCCTGCATTCAACTCCGATTCAACTCCTATACAACCTCCCATTTGTTCTACTATCGATTTACAAATAGACAATCCAATACCAATTCCCTGAACAAAAAGAGTCTGCTTTTTCAAAACGGTCAACCACCTTATTTAATTTATCAGAAGGAATTCCGCAACCGGTATCTGTAACACTTAATATAACTGCTGCTTCCTTCACTTCATAAGTAATTTCAATATATCCCTGCGAAGTATACTTTAATGCATTCATCACAAAATGCTCCAGAACTTGAGTTATACGCTTTTTATCTAATTCAGCCCAATAATCATTCTCCGGTTTTTTTTACTATAATTTTCACCTCATCACTCACTCTGGATTCACATTTCATAGCAATCTCGCACAAGTTCCGAAAGACTAAAAGAGGAAGTATGCAAACAAAGATAACCAGACTCAATCTTTGCTAAATCTAATATATTATCAACCAAATTAAGCAACAATTCATTATTTGCACTGATTATTTGTGCATATTGTCTCCTCTCTGAAACATCTTTTGACTCTATCAACAAATTAGAGAACCCGACAATGGCATTCAGAGGAGTGCGTATCTCATGACTTATATTAGCCAAGAAAGCCGCCTTGAGTTGATTCACTTTTTTCTTTCCTTTCCTTTGCTGCATTTTTCTCGATAGCCAACTCTCGCCTTAATTGGATATTTTCTTTTTCCAATTTATCCATTTTTACTACATAAGAGTGGTATTCAAGCAGCGTCTTATCTAATTCTAAACGATACCGCCGATATTCTTTAACAAAATAAGTAAAAATTATAATTAAGAATAATATGAATAATAGACTCAGATACCACATAATTCATTTTCTACATCTAATAAGGTTATACATAGTTTCTGATGCAAAAAAACATAATCATGTACGAAAAATATGCTTAGAAAGACATACTCTTTATAAAGATTTGTTCAAAAGATATAAATAAAAGTTCTTTTCTACTGATAACCAATATATTATATGACCTATTCTTTTTGTGCACTTTTAAACTCAAAAGGAGTCATCCCTGTTTTCTTCTTAAAGAGATTATTAAAAGTAGGCATACTGTTGAAGCCTGAATCTTCTGCTATCGCCTTCATCGTATAATTAGGATGCTCATTTAACAACTGAATAGCATGATTCAAACGCAAATTATTTATATATCCACTTAAGTTACCACCCGTATTTTCTTTTTATCATCCTGGCAAAACGAGCATAATTCAAATGTACGATCCTCACCAAATCATCTCTTGATAAATTCGGTGACAAATATAATTTTTCATGAAGAATAGTTTCATTCAATTTACTAAACAGCTCTCTGTTCTCTGCCCATTCCATACCATTTTCCGATAAAATATCCTCTTCCCGGTTTGCAGCCGGTAAAGACTCAGACACGACATCAGTATTCTCTTTTGGAGATAATTGTTCATTTATAAGGCGTACAAGTACTTTATTCTTTGACCTGATAATACGATTATACTTCCAGCTTTTCCAAAGGAAAAAAGACATCAACAAAATAAACCCAATTGCAAAAAGAAGAAATATGCCATGCATCTTTAATCGAAAGTCCTGCTTCGCTATCTGCTTATCCCTTTCGTTCACTTTATAAACTGCATCCAACTCCAAAGCTGCATTCCTTACTTCATCTCTATACATGTGAGTAACAATATTAAGAATTGATTCACGTAATTCTGCTACTTTCTTAAAGTTATTCAAACCTGAATAGGCCGCTACTTCTTTTGAAGAACACTTAAATATTGTTGATTAAGAGTATCCTGACTTCTCAAGACATTCTTAAAGTCTTCACATTTTTCTAATACCTCCTTATAACGCTTAGTCAATAACAAATAAGGAGCCGCATCACATTTACCATCGGGAGTCAAAGCTGCCTTTGTTGAACTATATTTCCTGAAATAGTTATCAGCCTCTTCATATTTTCGCAATTTAAATGCTACATAGGCAAGTTTAATGTATACATACGAATATTGCAAGTCAATATATGAATCCGGATATTTTCGGGAATCAGCCATTTCATGTATCAACTTTTCACGCTCCAATCCTATAAAAAGAACTTCATCAAAACAACCATCAGAAAGAAGATAATTCATTTTCAATCCATAAAAATAAGAAAGTATTTGCATGGAAAGCATATCACTCTCTCTTTTATCAAATCTATTGCTTGGTCAAAATAAGCATAACCTTCTCTTTTAAGCCCAAGCACCTTCTTATTTTCTCCCAAACAAAACAATAATTTAGCTTCCGATCCCTTATTTCCATTTTTACGCGCTAAAGCAATTCCTTCTGTAGCATATTTAACACTCTGCTCAAATCGACTTAACAAGAAAGATATTTCCGCTAAATCTATTGTCATTTCTAAAAGATGAGAAGGATCAGTACCTTGAATAGAATCAATGACATAGGCTTTTCGGGCATAAACAAAAGCAGATTTATTCATATACATATTCCGATAAGTCCTACTACGCAAATCATTTATCATATTCGATGGCATGCAGTTCAAGTTCTCTGCTTCGTCAAGCAATTGTAAAAGCACGTTTAGGCTCTTCAATATAAATTTTCGCAATATATTCCTCAGTATAATATTCGTGAGTCGGCAATACATTTTCTTGTGCAACAACAGATTGCGCACCTGCAAAAGAACCAACCTGAAGAAGGTTGACATATTGATAAGCTGTAACCGTAATTTCATTTCATAGTAACCGCTAAACGTATACAACATCCGGCATATAAAGAAAGTGAACGGGCAATTAGTAATGCTCGGCTTTGATGTCTCCATCTTTACACCTGCATCCTATCAACGTTGTAGTCTACAACGACCCTGAGAAATCTAATCTTGTGGCCGGCTTCGTACTTAGATGCTTTCAGCACTTATCCGATCCAGACTTAGATACCCGGCAATGCACCTGGCGGCACAACCGGTAAACCAGAGGTCTGTCCAACACGGTCCTCTCGTACTAGTGTCAGAGCCACGCAAATTTCATACGCCCACGATAGATAGAGACCGAACTGTCTCACGACGTTCTGAACCCAGCTCGCGTGCCACTTTAATGGGCGAACAGCCCAACCCTTGGGACCTTCTCCAGCCCCAGGATGTGACGAGCCGACATCGAGGTGCCAAACCACTCCGTCGATATGAGCTCTTGGGAGGGATCAGCCTGTTATCCCCGGAGTACCTTTTATCCTTTGAGCGATGTCCCTTCCATGCGGAAACACCGGATCACTATGCTCTAGTTTCCTACCTGCTCGACTTGTTAGTCTCCCAGTCAAGCGCCCTTATGCCATTACACTCTGAGACCGGTTACCAATCGGTCTGAGGGCACCTTTAGAAGCCTCCGTTACACTTTGGAGGCGACCACCCCAGTCAAACTACCCACCAATCAGTGTCCTCGTATTACGAGTTAGAACTCAAACAAATGAAGGGTCGTATTTCAACAGCGGCTCCACAAACACTGGCGTGCCTGCTTCAAAGCCTCCGACCTATCCTACACATCACGTGCCCAAATTCAATGATAAGCTATAGTAAAGGTTCACGGGGTCTTTTCGTCCCATCGCGGGTAATCGGCATCTTCACCGATACTACAATTTCACTGAGCTCACGGTTGAGACAGTGTCCAGATCATTACACCATTCGTGCAGGTCGGAACTTACCCGACAAGGAATTTCGCTACCTTAGGACCGTTATAGTTACGGCCGCCGTTTACTGGGGCTTCAATTCAATGCTTCTCTTGCGATGACATCTCCTCTTAACCTTCCAGCACCGGGCAGGTGTCAGGCTGTATACAGCGTCTTTCGACTTCGCACAGCCCTGTGTTTTTGTTAAACAGTTGCCTGGACCGATTCTCTGCGCCCTCCCGCTAACGGGTAGGGACCCTTTTTCCCGAAGTTACAGGGTTAATTTGCCTAGTTCCTTAACCGTGAATCACTCAAGCGCCTTAGTATATTCAACCCGACTACGTGTGTCCGTTTGCGGTACGGGTACCCTGAAGGTTATGTTTAGCGGATTTTCTTGGCAGTATGATTACATGCACTATTGGATTGTCCGGAAGGACGCTCCATACTGTCAGGTTCGAATCTTGTGGTGGATTTGCCTGCCACAATCAACTTCTACACCCTTTAACCAGCTATTCCGTCAGCTGGCGGCATTGTCACGACTGCGTCTCCACGTCACCCCAAAGGGTAGTACCGGAATATTAACCGGTTCTGCCATCGGCCTCGCCGTTCGGCTGAGCCTTAGGACCCGACTGACCCTGATCCGATTAGCGTTGATCAGGAAACCTGAGTCTTGCGGCGAGGGGGTTTCTCACCCCCTTTATCGTTACTTATACCTACATTTGCTTTTCCACACGCTCCAGCAGGGCTCACGCCCCACCTTCGACGCAGAGTGGAATGCTCCCCTACCGATCATTATATGATCCCACTGCTTCGGTAAACAGCTTAATACCCGATTATTATCCACGCCAAACTCCTCGACTAGTGAGCTGTTACGCACTCTTTAAATGAATGGCTGCTTCCAAGCCAACATCCTAGCTGTCTTAGCAATCTGACTTCGTTAGTTTAACTTAGCTGTTATTTCGGGACCTTAGCAGGTGGTCCGGATTCTTCTCCTCTCGGGCACGGACCTTAGCACCCATGCCCTCACTCCTGACCTCAAACTAATGCGCATTCGGAGTTTATCAAGACTTGATAGGCGGTGAAGCCCTCGCATCTTATCAGTCGCTCTACCTCACATTAGTAATGGTCAAGGCTGCACCTAAATGCATTTCGGGGAGTACGAGCTATCTCCAAGTTTGATTAGCCTTTCACCCCTACCCTCAAGTCATCCAGAAGCTTTTCAACGCTTATTGGTTCGGTCCTCCATCCGGTGTTACCCGGACTTCAACCTGCTCAAGGGTAGATCACTTGGTTTCGCGTCTACCACTACCGACTATACGCCCTGTTCAGACTCGCTTTCGCTTCGGCTACAGGCCTCATGACCCTTAACCTTGCCGGCAACGGTAACTCGTAGGTTCATTATGCAAAAGGCACGCCGTCACAGCTTACGCTGCTCCGACCGCTTGTAGGCGCACGGTTTCAGGAACTATTTCACTCTTCTGTTCGAAGTGCTTTTCACCTTTCCCTCACGGTACTGGTTCACTATCGGTCTCTCGGGAGTATTTAGCCTTACCGGATGGTCCCGGCTGATTCACGCAGAATTCCTCGTGCTCCGCGCTACTCAGGATACTACTATGCTTCGACAACATTCGAATACGCAACTGTCATGCTCTATGGTCTTTCTTTCCAGAAAGTTCTTCTCTGCTGTTTTCATGCAATGCCGTAGTCCTACTACCCCGGTTATGCCGTAACATAACCGGTTTGGGCTATTCCCCGTTCGCTCGCCACTACTGGGGGAATCATTATTATTTTCTTTTCCTGCAGGTACTAAGATGTTTCAGTTCCCTGCGTTAGCCTCCAACCAGGTTGGATAATATCTCTTCAAGATATTGGGTTGTCCCATTCGGAAATCTTCGGATCAAAGGTTATTTGCACCTCCCCGAAGCTTATCGCAGCTTATCACGTCCTTCATCGCCTCCGAGAGCCAAGGCATCCGCCATGCGCCCTTGCTTACTTTCTTTATTATCGCACACTGTTGCCAGTGCGGGATGATATATACTTTTAGCTTTTTACTACTAAAATTACTGTTTTGCTTGTACAATATGTCATAGATCGTTTCTCTTTTCAGAGAGAGTGGAGAATAACGGATTCGAACCGTTGACCCTCTGCGTGCAAGGCAGATGCTCTAGCCAGCTGAGCTAATCCCCCGAACTTACTGAGTTCGTAGTCCCAGGCAGAGTTGAACTGCCGACCTCTACATTATCAGTGTAGCGCTCTAACCAACTGAGCTATAGGACTGTCAGGTTCAACCTAGTCTACCTCTGTTTAGACTCGGCTTCTTCTTTCTCTTTATAATGAATAAACAAAGCGCGTAGTACAAGGACAAAAACCTCAGATGGTCCTCTCCAGAAAGGAGGTGTTCCAGCCGCACCTTCCGGTACGGCTACCTTGTTACGACTTAGCCCCAGTCACCAGTTTTACCCTAGGGCGCTCCTTGCGGTTACGCACTTCAGGTACCCCCGGCTCCCATGGCTTGACGGGCGGTGTGTACAAGGCCCGGGAACGTATTCACCGCGCCGTGGCTGATGCGCGATTACTAGCGAATCCAGCTTCATGAAGTCGGGTTGCAGACTTCAATCCGAACTGAGAGAGGTTTTTGGGATTGGCATCCACTTGCGTGGTAGCAGCCCTCTGTACCCCCCATTGTAACACGTGTGCCCCGGACGTAAGGGCCGTGCTGATTTGACGTCATCCCCACCTTCCTCACATCTTACGATGGCAGTCCCGACAGAGTCCTCAGCATAACCTGTTAGTAACTATCGGCAAGGGTTGCGCC
>VOFG01003624.1_pt1 | contig 42408 bp, 55 predicted proteins | sample 5384171 | NCBI WGS metagenome assembly VOFG01 (sample SAMN12384726, study PRJNA508395) | human gut metagenome | isolation source: healthy gut F | host: Homo sapiens
CGCCAAGGCCGTCCTTGTCAACGTCCACGGAGTAGGTCGTCGCGTGGCCATAGACCACGGGGCTGACCGTCGCGGGCATCGTGGAGGTCGGGTTGCCGCTGGCGTCAACCGCATAGATGGAGGCGCCGCCGTAGTGGCTGAAGCGCTCGGTGGTAGAGCTTGTCGAACGGATGCTCCGCGTCAAACTCCACGCCCTTCGAAGCGGGTTGTCCATATTGTAGGCCGAGAAGTAGAGTCTCCACTTATCGACGCCGTCCGCTGCGGAGCGAACATCGTCATAGGTCGCATCGTCGGAGATACGGAGGCTGGAGCCAAGGGCCGCCAGAGCCTCGTTCTGCGTCGCAGCCATGTGCTTGATGGCCGGATTGTTCTGAATGACCGGTAGTTCTCGTAGTTGTCGGACCAGCCGGCAAGCACGACCATGCCGCCATTCTCGTTGAACGCCTTGATCGCGTTCAGCTCTGCCTCGGAATAGGTTCTGGGATCCGTCTGCGCGTCCGCCAGACGACGGGACGGAGCCGTCAGGATCAGGCCCTTAAACTTGGCGTTGCCGCAGGCCGCGATCAGCTCCTCGCTGGTCTTGAGCATGACCGTGCGCACGGAATAGCCCGCAGCCAGCTCGCCGAAGTTGCCCATGGAATCTTTGTAGTTGCCCGCAACATACTCGTTGTAGTGCGATGCGTCGATGCCGATGTAGACAAGCTTACCAGCATCCAGAACGTCGAGCGTGACGTCCTTCGTGAAGGTGTATTCCTTGCCGTCTTGCTCGATCACGGCGGTGATCTTGACCGTCATGACACGGGCCTTGGTCGGGGTATACTTGAACTCCACATCCTGCGTGCTGCTTGCAGCCAGCGCGATGGCGTCCGTCACAGTTCCGATCGTCTCATTGCCGATGGTATAGGTGATGGACTTGATCGTCGCGGGCTTGGCCTCGCTGTTGAAGAACGTGGTGGTGATGGTCAGCTCTTCGTCGGTGACCGGCGTAGAAGTGCCGCACTCAGCCTTGGAGATGCCGAGCTTGAGCGATTCGCCGGCCCACACAGGAGCGGTCACGGCCAGATCGCCGTCGCCCTCGGTGACGCGGACGAAGTAATAGGTGTACTCGGGATCGAGCGTGACGCTGACGGAGCCCTTGGCGAGATCCGCGGCATTGTCCCAGGTATAGGCGACCTTGCCGGAGTTGGCGACCAGCTCGACCTTGGCGATGGAATCGGTACGGTCGGGATCGTTGAAGGAGACCTCAAAGCTCAGCTTTTCCGGAACGTCGATGATGGGCCCATCATGTTGCCGTTGACGGTGTAGTCCAGCTCAAGGTTCTTGTCCTCGGTGGCGTACATGCGGCGGTTGCGGATCGCCTCATAAATGCCGTCCTCGGTGAAGTCGTCGGTCAGGACGACGTCGCGGGCGTCGTTGGCGTTGCCCCAACGGCCCTTGTGGTTATCCTGGTTGTTGGTCGGTGCGACGTGCCAGCCCTTGTCGAGCGCCATAATGTACTGCTCGTAGCTGGGATAGTAGCCGCCCGCGCCGATCTGGCCTTCGCCGTTGCCGACTTCGACCATGTACATACGGGTGTCGATCACGGCATCCCAATAACCGAAGTCAATGAAGTTGCCGAAGGTCGTGCCCGGATGGTTGAACTGGCTCAGTGCGTTGGCGCCCTCGGACTGAGAAAGGAGCTTGTAGTAGGCCTGCAGGCCGGCGTCCTTGGTCTTGTTGTTGAGCGTCGAATTGTTGCGGGAAACGATGCCGGGGTGTTGAAGGTATTGATATGGCCGGGGCCGCCGGACCACGTCATCTCAAAGCCCGCCATGGCGACCATGCTGCCCGCGTTTTCCGCGTTGAACGCAGCGACAGCGTCCTTGTAGCTCTTCCAGGTCTGCTGACTGGAAGCGGAGGCCAGGGACATGTCGTAGAGCGCACCCTCGGGGTTCGCGGCGCTGGTGGAGTCAAAATAGTTGGAGTGATCGGTGAACGCGACGAAGTCAACGTTCGCGGTATCCGGCAGATTCTTGACATAGCTCAGAGCGCTTTCCAGCGAGCCTGCGCCGTCGGAATACTGCGCGTATGGGAATGCAGCTGGCCGAAATAGCGCTGGAAGGTCGCCTCGCCGATGGTGAAGGACCACGTCTTGCTGGCTTCCTTGCCGTCCGCACGCTTGACCGTCACAGTCACGGTGACTCTGCCGTCCGCCAGAGCGGCAGCCGGGGTGTAGGTGACCTTGCCGTCCGCGTAGGACGCATTGACCGTCTCGTTGTTGACCGTCATGGTCACGGTGGGAGCTTCACCGGCGTTTGCGATCTCCGCAGAGATCACCGGCTTCTTTTCCGTGCCGGTCTGCGCGCCCTGCGCCGGGGTCACGTTGGAAATGACCGGCTCGTCGAGGATGTTGACGGTGTAGGACGCTCTGGCCTCGTTGCCCTTGACATCCTTGAACGCAAAGGTCAGGGTCATCTTGCTGCCGGCCTTGGCTGCTTCCTCAATGTCCGTATCAAAGACCGTGATATGGACGCGGCCCTTGCCGGTGGTGAAGCCGTCCAGAACCTCCACGTCCGTGCCGCCCATTACGCCGCCGATCAGCTTGCCCTTTTCGTCGCGGATGCTGTACTCGATCCACGGATCGTCGATCGCATAGATCGTGTCGATCTCGAGGTCAAACTCGCAATTGCTGCCGACATAGGCCGGGAGCATGGTTTCGGGGAAGGTGATGGTGGGCTGCACGACGAGGCCGCCGTCCACATTCACGCCGTCCGCCACGGGATAGAAGAAGAAGGAGTAGAGTGTATAATCAAGCTCGCCAGTCTTGCTGTACATGCTGTAGGTCTTGAACGCATCCGCATAATACTCCAGCCACTGGCTGTGGCCCCTGAACTGCGCAACGCGGCTCTCCACCTCATAGCCGCCCACGCCGCCGGAGCAGGTGCGGACGAGCCAGTCGGCGTCATCAGTCGTGACGCCCTCTTCGGAGAAGTCCTTGCTGTAGAAGGCGTTGTTGCCGGTGCCGTTGGAGCAGAGGTAGCCGTAAGCCTCGCTGTAGAAGCGGAGATATTCGCCGTTCTGCTCGACGGTAAAGACGACCGCGCCGTTGGCCGGGACAGCCTTGCCGTTCTCGATCACAGCCGCAGCCTTTTCAATGGACTGCGTGTCGTTCTCTGCCGCCAGAACCGCCTGTGCGTTCTGGTTGTAGATCACGAACTTGTCGCCGGGCTTCGGCAGATCGCCGGAGGGCTGATCGGAGCCGTCGTCCACGACCAGATAGAACTGCTGCGCAAACAGGGCCTCGTCGCCGATCTTGCCGTAGCTGCTCCAGTTATTCTTATCCGCATACCACTCCAGATAGTTGCCGCGCACGGCATTCTGGATGTAGAAGCAGTTTTCCGTCGCCGCAGGTGTGACATTCCATGCGTCGTTGACCTTATCGAGCGGCGTGCTGGTATAGCCCGTATCCATGGAGAGCTTCTTGCCCTCGCTGGTGGAGAAGGTGTAGGTGCCGTCCTCGTTGACGCCGACCGTCCAGATGTCGGCCTTGGTATAGCCGGACAGCTTGCCGTCTGCCAGCGTCACGTCCGTACCCTTGTTATAGAAGCCGGAGTATTCCGTGGACAGGGCCTTCATGTTGGCCGGGTTGAAGACCACGACCGTATCGCCTGCGGACAGGCTGGTCACGATGCCGCTCTTGCGGACGCGGTAGAACGCCTGCGCAAACAGGGCCTCGTCGCCGATCTTGCCATAGCTGCTCCAGTTGTTCTTATCGGCATACCACTCCAGATAGTTGCCGCGCACGGCGTTCTGGATGTAGAAGCAGTTTTCCGTCGCCGCAGGTGTGACATTCCATGCGTCGTTGACCTTATCGAGCGGCGTGCTGGTATAGCCCGTATCCATGGAGAGCTTCTTGCCCTCGCTGGTGGAGAAGGTGTAGGTGCCGTCCTCGTTGACGCCGACCGTCCAGATGTCCGCATCCGTATAGCCGGTGAGCGTACCGTTCGTCAGCGTGACGTCCGTGCCCTTGTTATAGAAGCCGCTGTATTCGGTGGAAAGCGCCTTCATGTTGGCAGGGTTGTAAATAACGACCTGCTCGCCGTCCTTGAACAGCGCGCTGGGCGTCGGCTCGGGGCCGGGATCAGGCTCCGTGCTGGAGTCCACGACCAGATAGAGCTGCTGCTCAAAGGCGTCGCCCGTTCCGGTGTAGGCGCTCCAGGTACCAAACTTCTCCTGGAACTGCATACGGTACTTATCCGTGCGGCCGGTGTTGTCGATATAATAGGTCGCTTCCTTGCCGTCTACGGCGTTGAGCTTCCAGCTCTGGTTCACATCGTCCAGCGGGGTGCTGGTGAAGCCGGTACCCATGGAGAGCTTCTTGCCCTCGCCGGTCGAGAAGGTGTAGGTGCCGTCCTTGTTGACGCCAACCGTCCAGATGTCCGCATCCGTATAGCCGGTGAGCTTGCCCTCTGCCAGCGTCACGTCCGTACCCTTGTTATAGTAGCCGGAGTATTCCGTGGACAGAGTCTTGCCATAAACGGGGTTGAACACAACGACCTTATCGCCGTTCTGGATGTCCTCGGCCTTGATGATGCCGCTCTGGCGGGCCGGGGCTGCTTCCAGCTTATACAACGAGATCGGCTGCTGGTTTTCACTCTTGTAGTAGCGGAAACGGGTGCCGTTCGTCGCGGCATTGTTGTATTGCAGCGTCGTCGTGTTGCTGACGATCTTGACCTTGCCGTCGGCAAAGCTGATCGCATTCAGCGCCGGGGAGGCATTGCTGTTCAGCTTGTTCTTGCCAGATTTACCGGAAATGTACTTTCCGCTGGCAGACTGCACAGAATAGCCGCCCTCCATCGGTGCGATGGTGAAAGCATACTTCGCATAATCACCGGTGATCTTGCCCTCGGTGATCGTAACATCGACCTTGTTCCCTCGACATCAAGATTCGTGAGGGAACCGTCCATGATCAGGCTGTCGCCCTCAGAGACGATCAGGTAGGTACCCGACCAGTCCTTCGGCGCGGCCGTGACCTTGGTGTAGGTCTGGGTCTTGCCCTCTGCAAAAAAACGGCGGTGGGCAGGATGGAAAATACCATCGCCACTGCCAGCAGAAGCGCAAACCAGCGCGTGCTGCGTTTGTTCATCTTCAGAATCTCCTCCTGTTTCTCGTAAAAATTCGCATGACCGGCGCATCGTGATCCTATCTCCCTGTCGTATCAACCTCCAGTTCCCTTTTTGATGTCCGGCTGCACAAGGCTGCTTTCTCCCTCCCGCGGGTAGGTCTGTCCGCGTCAGGAGGCTACATGCCATAATAGAGTATAGCACGTTATTTTTGTAAAATCCATACGCCGTTTGCCTATTTTTCCGTAATTTTTTTGTGTAATTTCCCTGTCCTATTTTGTTTTTTCCTGACAAATTTTCAGGCAAACGGCCGTTTTCCATTTCCCTCGCAGAATATTCCCGATTTCTTGAAATTTTCTGGATTTTCAAGATATTTTCACTTCTGTTTTGTCACGAAATGCCGTTTTATCGTGCTGTCGGACTGCATCGGTGCAGTGCCGTGCTTCCGCCGTTGGCGGACAGGCTCCGCGCCTGGGCGCGTTTTCTCCGCCGGGGCGCCGATCCCGGCCCGGAAAGGCGGTTGTAATTCCCCTCCGGCGGTGTTATCATGAAGAAAATGCAAATAAAGGAGATGTCTCTATGGATCAAAAATATGCAGATTACGCCGTCGAAAAGGCGGTCGAGCTTCTTTGCATCGACAGCCCCACCGGCTTCACCGAAAAGGCCGCCGAATGGGTGCTGGATGCCTTCCGTTCGCTGGGCTATGAGGCCGTCCGCACCGTCAAGGGCGGCGTCTTGATCGATCTCGGCGGCGAGGACACAGAGGACGGCGCGCTGCTGCTTCAGGCACACACCGACACGCTCGGGGCAATGGTCGCGGAGGTCAAAGGGCAACGGCCGCCTGCGCGTCACGCCGCTTGGCGGAATGTGTGCGGTGAACGGCGAAACGGAAAACGTGCGCGTTCACACCCGCAGCGGAAGGATCATCGAGGGCACGCTCCAGCTCTGCAACGCCTCTGTCCACGTCAACGGCGATTATGCAAAGACTGACCGTACCTTCGACACGACGGAGATCCTGCTCGACGAAAACGTCTCCTCCGCCGAGGAGGCCCGCGCGCTCGGCATTGAAACCGGCGACATCGTCTGCTTCGACCCGCGCACCCACGTCACCGCCTCCGGCTATATCAAGAGCCGCTTTCTGGACGACAAGCTCTCGGTCGGCATTCTGCTTGGCTTTGCGAAATATCTGCGCGACGAGGAAAAGGCGCTCCCGCGCCATACCTACGCGCATGTGACGGTCTATGAAGAGGTCGGCCACGGCGGGTCTGGCTCTGTTCCCTCCGGCGTGACGGAGTCCATCAGCGTGGACATGGGCTGCGTCGGCGACGGCCTGCGCTGCACGGAGCGTCAGGTCTCCATCTGCGCCAAGGACCCGGTGGGCCGTACAGCTACGAGGTCGTCGGCAAGCTGATCGACGCCGCCAGGCGTGAGGGCGCTGACTACGCCGTGGACGTTTATCCGCATTACGGCTCCGACGTCGAAGCGACGCTCCGCTCCGGCTACGACATCCGCCATGGCCTGATCGGCTCCGGTGTCTACGCCAGCCACGGCTATGAGCGCAGCCATGTGGACGGCGTGCTCCACACGCTCAAGACGCTCAAGGGTTATCTCTTCGTCTGAGCGGCCGGAACGCGGCGCTTTCACGAAAGCGTGGGCAGCAACAGCGCGTTGCTTGTCCGGACGGCGTTTCTGTGCTACACTTTTTCGCAAGGAGGTGCTTTCTATGGAAACAAAGGACATTTTGCACGAGCTGAGAACGAAAAAAGGGACTGTCGCAGGACGAGCTGGCCGAAAAGCTCTTTGTCACGCGGCAGGCCGTCTCCCGCTGGGAAAACGGCGACACCACGCCCAATGTGGAAACCTTGAAGCTGCTTTCCGGCCTTTTTGATGTTTCGATCAACACCCTGCTTGGCTCTCCGCGCCAGCTGATCTGCCAGTGCTGCGGAATGCCGCTCGACGACACCACGACCAGCCGGGAGCCGGACGGCTCCTTCAACGAGGACTACTGCAAGTGGTGCTACACCGGCGGCACGTTCACCTACACCAGCAAGGAGCAGCTGATCGATTTCTGTGTGACGCATATGGCAAGCGAGCAGTGGCCCGCGGAGCAGGTGCGCGCGCACATGGAGGCAGTCGTACCGGGTCTGAAGCACTGGAAAGAATAATTTCTCAGCACAAAACGATACAGCAAAGCCGCTGCCTGCGCAAAACGCAGGCAGCGGTCTTTTTTATCGAACCCTGGTATATCGCTCCGTATCCGCCGCCTCCCGCGCGGTCACGGGCGGCAAAAGCCCGCGCCCGGAAACAGTGTCTCATAGATAATCTCCGCCGGCGTCCGCGTCTCGCCGGTTCTTTCCGCCGCCGACATGGCCGCCAGCCGCTCCGGCCGCTCCAAGAGCGTCAGCGCCGTCGCCGCAAGCGCCTCGGGCGTATCCGCCGTCTCCGCCGCGCCAAGTCCGAGGAAGAAGTCCAGATTGTGTTCCTCGCACCCGGCCACCGCGTCGATCAGCACCATCGGCAGGCCGCTGGCCGCCGCCTCCGTGGTGCTCAGGCCGCCCGGCTTCGTCAGCAGCAGGTCGCTGCCCTGCATCATGACGGGCATATTCGTCACAAGCCCCAGAACACGGACGTTTTCCTGTCCGGCAAAACGCTTTTCCAGCTTCTCGAACAGGTCGCTGTTCGTCCCGCAGACGATCGACAGGAGCTGATCCTCCCGCAGCATCGGCGCCAGCAGCTCCGCCAGCTCGCAGATCGGCCCGCAGCCCATGCTGCCGCACATCATAAGCAGATGCTGCTTCTCCGGCGCAATGCCCAGCGCGCGCTTCGCCTCCGCCTTCTCCATCGGGTGATAAAACGCCTGCGCCGCCGGAGGTCCGGACGGTACGAGCTTTTCCCCGCCACACCGCAGCCCGCGAATTCCTCCGTCAGCAGCGGCGACGGGATAAAGTAGAAGTCCAGATTGAGTCCGCCGCGCACGGGCTGCATGTGTAATCCGTGGAGACAAAGCTCGTCTGGAGCCGCAGCGGATATCTCCGCAGCAGCTCCGTGACAGCCAGCGCCGGGAACACATGCGTGCAGATGATATTGTCATAGCTGCCGCTTTCCAGATACTCCCGCATCCGGTCCACGCCGGAGGTCAGGTATTTGTAGACCGTCGTTCCCTCGCGGAAGATCGATTCATGCTGCTCCACGTCCGCATAGCCGGCCTTGAAGAGCTTCGGCGCGTAACGGTAGATGCGCGTGTGCCAGTTGGAAATGAAGCGGGAGGCATGGGGCGAGATAAATTGCAGCGCATCCACGATGTCGCAAAGCTCTCCGCGCTCCTGATAGACCTCCTGAATGGCCTTGGCGCAGGAGTTATGTCCCGCGCCGGTATTGCAGCTCATAATCAGCGTCCGCATTCCGCGTCCTCCTTTTTCGTCCGCGCAGCCTTTTTTCTGCTGCATTTCGAGCAGCTTGACGAGCCGCGGGCGGTTATACCGCTGGATGATGATGAACGAAACGTTCCCAAGCAAAATGTAAACCACCGTCAGCGCGATGCCCCATCCGCCCGGCCAGAGCCACAGAAAGCCCAGTCCGGTCACGGAAAGCAGCGCATGGATCAGCTCCGCCACGCACGTCTCCTCGATCATGCGCGGCAGATCGGTCATGGTCTGCGGCGTGAGCCTCTTCGCAGGCATCAGCTTCGGAAAGATGCGGCTCATATCCGGCAGCTTGTTCTGCCACTGCTTGACACGCAGAAGCCGGTATAGCTTCTCTTCCCACGGCTGGCTCCGGAACGGAAAGCGTTCCGCCGAAAACCAGCGCTTCGGCAGCAGGCGGCCCAGCAGGAAGCCGAATATCCCGGTCGCGGCCAGATAAAAGAAAGCAATGGAGCAGGTGCATTTGACATCAATTCCTTTGAGGGTGCCCATCCCCCATATTATCGTTGCTTCTTTGATTTTACACGCGAAACTGCAACTCTGCTTCAAATCAGGCTCAACAATTGTTGATGTTCTTCCTGTTTTTGGGCAATTGCGTAAAAAGGGCTGTCTCACGAAAAGGCAGCCCCTTTTTTTCTTGCTCTAACGGCAGCCGCACCGTAAACCGGCAGCCTCCCACTTCCAGATTCTGCACGTCCACGCTGCCGCCGCTCATCTCCACGATCTGCCGCACCAGTGCCAGTCCGAGGCCATTTCCCTCCATGCCGTGTGAGGACTCGCTCTGATAGAATTTCGTGAAAATGTGTTCCTCGTCACCCGGCACGATGCCGGGGCCGTCGTCCTCGATCGTAAACACGACCGCGCCTTCCGTGCGCATCATTTTTTATCCGGATCTCGCCGCCCTTGGGCGAAAACTTGACCGCGTTCCCGATCAGGTTCGTCCAGACATGCAGCAGAAGGCTTTCATAGCCGAAAATGGCGTCTCTGCCAGCTCCACCTCAAAGCCAAGCTCCTTCTCCGACCACATCTGCTCCAGCGCGACGATGGCCTGCCGGATCTGCTCGTCCAGCCGGAACTGCGTTTTCTGCGGCAGGATGGACTGATTGCTCAGCTTGGACAGCAGCAGGATGTTCCCTGTCAGGGCGGACAGCCTGCGGGTATTGAAGAGGATCTTCTCGACGTAGGCGCGCTGCTCCTCGGGCGAAGGCTCGCCCTCGAGCAGGGACGCATAGCCCTCGATGGCGTTGATGGGTGTCTTGAACTCGTGCGAAACGTCGGAAATGAAGTCCGTCTGGAGGGTCTCGGTCGTGTTCAGCTCACGCACCATGCTGTTGAAGCTGTCATAGATGTCCTGCACGTCCTGGATGCGGCTTTCGCATTTTGCTTCGACCTTGAAATCGCCGTCCGCGACCTCGCGCATGGCGCTGCGGAGTCTTGGCAATAGGGTCGATCAGCATTTTTGTCATATGGTTGGTCACGGCCACGCCGATGGTCCCGCTGAACACCAGCGCCCCACGAAGATCGGCAGCTCCGGCGCCACACCGAACCAATGCCGAAAGGCCCAGCCCGCCAGCTCCGCCAGCGCGGCCACCAGCACGAGCTGCGACATACAAATCAGGATAAAGCGCAGCCGCAGGCTCGATCTCCCGTTTCGCTTCTTCTTCACGCCTTCACCACCTTTGTATCCCACGCCGCGCATCGTCACGATGCGGAAATCCGGGTTGTCATGGAAGCGCTCCCGCAGCCGCCCGATGTGTACATCCACCGTGTGCGGGTCCGTTTCCGAGTCGTAGCCCCAGATCTCGTCCATCAGCTGCTGGCGCGTAAAGATTCTTCCGGGAAACGCGGCCATCTTGTACAGCAGCATGAATTCCTTCTGCGGCAGCGTCATGCTCTCCGCACCGCGGCGGACGGTCAGCGAATCGCATTCCAGCACCGTTTCGCCGATCATCTGCCGGTGCTCGTGGATCATCTGCGCCCGGCGCAGAAGCGCTCCGACGCGCAGCACCATTTCATTGACATTGACGGGCTTGACCATATAATCATCGCTTCCGGAGAGGAAGCCCATGCGCATATCGTCAAAGGCATCCTTCGCCGTAATCATCAGGACGGGCATATTCATCCCCTCGTCGCGGATCGTCCGCACGAGCGTGTAGCCGTCCATCTTCGGCATCATGATATCGGAGATCAGCAGGTCAAAATAGCCTCCCTCGAGCACTTCCAGCGCCTCGAGTCCGTTTGAGACTCCGACCGCCGTGTAGCCGTTCTTTGTCAGCACATGCTGAAACAGCTGCCGCAGCTCCCGGTCGTCCTCTGCCAAAAGTATCTTGAACATGTCCTTCTCCTCCATTTGCGCACCGCCGCGTATCCTGCCGCGCGGCTCTTCTACTGCTCAGTCTATACGCGGCGCCGGAAAATCAAGGCCAGAGAATGGCAACCATTCCCTGGCCTTATTCGTTCACGCACAGGGCGCGCTACGACCGGTTATTTGAACAGGACAAAATCGCAGAACAGCAGGAAGAGCAAAATTACTCCGCCGTAGATCGACGCGACGAGAAGCGCCGCCTTGAGCACGCCCCATGTGACCGCGCGGGATTCCTCGCGGGTCAGCTTGACCGGCTCCGACGCTTTTTTCCGCCCGCCGAAGAGGTCTGCAGCGTCATGCCGTCAGGCGACTCGCGCTTCCACGGACGGTACCACGGCATTCCATCGACATTCATATTGGCAATGGTGCGGCCGTCGTCGTCATCGTACTGCTTTCGCGGTTTTCTGCTCATGAATTACTTTCCTTCCTTCTGGACTTTTCGCCGTTCTTGGACGCCTCGATCTCGCGGATCGCATCCTGCATGACCGCCTCAAGCTCCTTGCTGCGCTCGGGGAGTTGTACAGGTGGCAGGCACAGAAGTGCTCCGGCTCCAGCTCGACGAAGTCCGGCTGAACATACTTGCAGATCTCCATGCACTTGCGGCAGCTGTGGAACTTGCGGGGCGCCTCGGGATCGGGTATAGAGGGATGCTTTGGATTGGCATAGACCTTGTCCGTCGGGGAATACTCGACCAGATTTCCGAGGTACATCACGCCGACCGTGTCGGAGATGTGCTCAACAACGGAGAGGTCATGCGAGATGAACAGATAGGTCAGGCCGAACTGCTTCTGGAGCGAACGCAGAAGGTTGATGACCTGCGCCTGGATCGAGACGTCCAGCGCAGAGACCGGCTCGTCGCAGAGGATGAAATCCGGGTTCAGCGCAAGGGCGCTCGCGATGCAGATTCTCTGACGCTGGCCGCCGGAGAACTCATGCGGATACCGGCTCTTGTAATACTCCGGCAGGCCGCAGGCCTCCATGACGCGGGTGATGTAGTCGTCGAACTCCTCCGGAGACACGATACCGTGCTCACGGACAGCCTCGCCGATGATCTCACCGACGGGAAGTCTCGGAGACAGGCTGGAATACGGATCCTGGAAAATGATCTGGATGTCCGGGCGGAGCCGCGAAGCTCGTCCTTGGACAGGCCGAAAATTTCCTTGCCGTTGAATAAACCTCGCCGTCGGTCTTTTCCTGCAGGCGCAGGATCGTTCTGCCGATGGTGGACTTGCCGCAGCCGGACTCGCCGACCAGTCCCATCGTCGTGCCGCGCTTGATCTTGAAGGACGCGCCGTCAACCGCCTTGACGTTGCCGACGGTCATTTTGAAGAAGCTGGACTTGATGGGGAAGTATTTTTTCAGATTCTTGACGACCAGCAGGTACTGCGGATCGTTTTCAGCGCCATCGAAACCGGACGCGAGGAAATCATCATGGACGTTCGTTTTACTTCTGCCATATCAAAAGCTCCTCCACATTCACAGATTTCGGATAATCGAGTACCTCACCGGTCTCAAAGAACCGGTAGCAGGAGACGACATGGGTATCGCTGATGCGGATCTCGGGCGGATAGCGGCCGTCGCACTGGTCGCACCGCATTTCACAGCGGTCGCGGAAGTAGCAGTAGTTCGGCATGTTGACCGGATTGGGAACGCTGCCGGGGATGTTGTATAGCTCTTCGACCTTCTTGCCGACGACGGGCTTGGACTTCATCAGGCCGATGGTGTAGGGGTGCACCGGATGATGGAAAATATCGTCCGCCGTGCCCTTCTCAACGACGCGGCCCGCGTACATGACGACGACGTAGTCCGCCATACCGGCGACGACGCCGAGGTCGTGGGTGATGAGCATGATCGAGGAATTGAGCTTATCCTTCAGATTCTGGAGCAGATCGAGGATCTGCGCCTGGATCGTCACGTCGAGCGCTGTGGTCGGCTCGTCGGCAATGATCAGCTCTGGGCTTGCAGGCCAGCGCAATGGCGATCATAACACGCTGACGCATACCACCGGACAGCTCATGCGGATACATCTTGATATACGCCCTCCTTGTTGGCGATGCCGACAAGCTCGAGCATATCCAGCGTTCTCTGCTTGACCTCTTCCTTGGTCATTTCGGGGTTGTGCAGGATGGTGACCTCATCGACCTGATCGCCGATCCGGAAAACCGGGTTGAGGAGGTCATTGGTTCCTGGAAGATCATGGAGATCATGTTTCCGCGGATCTCCTGCATCTTTGCCGTCGGGGTGTTGACGATGTTGAGTGCCGTGCCGTCGTCCTGATTGAAGCGGATCTCGCCGCCGACCGTCTGGCCGGACGGGCGCTGAGCAGCTGCATCAGGGACAGGCTCGTAACGGACTTGCCGCAGCCGGACTCGCCCACGACGCCGACCGTGGAGCACTTCGGGATATCGAAGCTGACGCCATCGACGGCCTTGACCGTACCGACGTCGCTGAAGAAGTAGGTGCAGACGTTGTCAAACTCGACGACGTTGTTCTTCGTCGCGCATTTTGTGTGGTATACAGGGCCGGATCCTTATTGGCGTCGGCACGCTGCTGCTTCGAGCTTCTTGGTGACCCGGCGGTTGAACCGGGAGATATTTCTCGACTCCTTGCCGGAAATATAGGAGGACGATTTCTTTTTCTCGTTAGCCATATTCCGAACCTCCTTAGCGCTTCGACTTTGGGATCGTAGGCGTCACGCAGACCGTCGCCGACAAAGTTGAAGGCGATAACCGTCAGGCAGATCAGCAGGCCTACAGGGATCCAGATGAATGCATAGTGTGCCATAGCGGACGCCGAGGAAACCGAGTTGATGATCGTGCCCCAGGTAGCCAGCGGGTGTTTGACGCCGAGGCCGAGGTAGGAAAGCGTGGACTCCGTCAGGATGACGCTGCCCATGCCCATGGTCGCAATAACGATCAGCTGCGGCATGACGTTCGGAACGAGGTGGCGGAAAATGCGATCCTTGACGCGGATGCCGGTCGCTTCGGTGGCGACCATGAACTCCTGCTCACGCAGGCTGAGGATCTGGCCGCGGACCATACGCGCGACACCTGCCCAGCCCATGATGCCAAGCGCTGCCATCATTATCATAAGACGAACGTAGGTGTTCATTCTCAGCGCGTCCATCATTGCGCCGAGGATGATGAGGATCGGCATGGACGGCAGGCAGTAGAAAATGTCGACCAGACGCATGATGAGGTTATCGACCCAGCCGCCGTAGTAGCCTGCGAGGCCGCCCATGATGATGCCCAGGAAGATCTCAAGGAAAACAACGACAAAGCCGACCATCAGAGAGATACGGCCGCCGTACATCATACGGGACATGACGTCAAAGCCGTCGCCGTCGGTACCGAGGATGTGCTCCCAGGAGGGCGATGCATACATATCGATCTGGTAGATGATCTGGTCGCAGTTGATGAGATAATCGCCGGTATCCTTCTGCGTGATCTTCATTTCCGTCTCGTTGTACTGGAGTGCGCCGTTCTCGTCGTAGGAGTATTCACCGGCCTCGTTCTGCTGCGGCAGAGCGTAGGTGAGCGATGGTTTCATGTTCACCGCGCGAGGTCATTTCCTCGATCGCGCCGCGGAGCGCGTTTTTCAGGCCGTATTCCATCGTATCGTCGCCGTTGTAGCGGCGGATGACGAAGGTGGTGAAGTCAGCGTATTCAGCGCCGTTGGCGTCGTAAACGATCAGGGCGCCGTCGTCCTCATGCACGACGGTGTACTTTGCGCCGTCCGCCTCGAACTCGCCGGTGGAGTAGGCCGCCAGCAGGGCGTTGGTACGGAAGGAATCGGAGGCCTTCGCACCGTTCTCATACATATCCAGCGTATAGCAGGTGGACGATGGCGTCGTGGGCCTCGCCCAGCTCATAACCGGTGCTGAGGGTGCCGTCGGTATGAACAATATAATTCTTTCCGTTGTAGGTAAAGGTGCTGTCGCCCTCGACCGCCTTTTCAGCCTCGGCCTTGAAGTCGTCACCGAGAGCCTCGCCAGTGAACTGGAAGGCATCGGACGCCTGCGCGTAGACGTCGAAGGTCTTGGTGCCCTCGCTGCTCTTTTCGAGCGTGTAGGTCACGCCGTCAAGCTCAAAGGTCGCTTCCTTGCTGCGGCTGGCCGGGCCAAGCTCCGCCTCAAAGGCATCGCCAGGGCCTCGCCGGCGTAGCTCATACTCTTTTCAAGCATGGGTAGGTGCCGATAAACGTTGAGGTATCGCCGAATTCGCAGACCTTCTGCGTATCGAAGCTGCCAAGCGTATAGATGTTGTCACCGAGCTTGGTGATCTTGTAGAACTCATCGCCGCTGCGGAAGAGATAATCGCTCAGATCGTTGGCCTGCATGACCTTGATGCTGGAGTTCATATTGTTCTTCGCGTGAGTCGCAATCTCCACGGAATCGTCGAAAACATAGCCGTTGTAGGTCGTATTGTCCTTGGCCTGCGCGTAATCGACGTTCATCGCGTCGTACTTATAGAAAATTTGCTTCTGTCCATACGGATAGAAAATCGGGCCGAGGAAGGAGAACACGAACATGGCCAGCAGAAGGATCGTTCCGAAAACCGCGAGGCGGTTGCGGGCGAAGCGCTTCAGGACCTGACGGCCCGGAGAAAGGACCTTGACGCGGGATACGTCGTCCAGATGGATTTCCTGATTGCCGCTCTGCTGCTTTTTCTCAGCATTTTTCTTTTTCAGGACCTCATTCAGATTATAAGAAGCCATCCCGCACCTCCTTACTGCAAGCGCACGCGCGGATCGACCGCTGCGTACAAAGGTCAGAAATCAGGTTTCCGAGCAGAGTCAGAATCGAAATAAACGAGGTAGAACATGACGAACGGAATATCCGCCTGCGTCATGGAGTTATAGGATGCATAGCCGATGCCGCGGATGCCGAACAGCGTCTCGGTGATCAGCGCGCCGGAGAACAGTCGGGCAGAGATCCACCGAGCGTTGTGACCAGCGGGATCAGCGTGTTGCGGAAGGCGTGCTTGCCGATAACCTTCTTCTCCGGCACGCCCTTTGCGCGGGCGGTACGGATATAGTCGGCATTGAGAACCTCCAGCATATTGGTACGGGTGTAGCGCATCAGACCGCCGATTGACACGACAGTCAGCGTGATAGCCGGCAGGACGAAATGCTTCGCCACATCCAGGAATTTTCCGAAATCAGAAAGGTCTTGATAATTGCGTCCCTGCATACCGGACAGGTCAAACCAGCCCAGCTTGACGGAGAACACATACTTCAAAAGCGTCGCCAGGAAGAAGGTCGGCATGGATATGCAGACCATGGAGACGACGGTCGTAAAATAATCTGCAAAGCTGTACTGCTTTTTGCAGCCTGAATTCCAAGAGGAATTGCGATCAAAATCTGTAAGACAAAGGACACCAGGCCCAGGGCAAAGCTATACCAGATAGTGTCATGGAACTTCTGCGTGACCGGAACAGTCAAGCCCAGCTTTCGCCCCATTCGCCCCTTTAAAGCGCTTTTCAGCCATGTAAAATAACCCTGCACGATGCCCTTATCCATACCGTACTGTGCATTCAGATCGGCCAGCCACTCGGTGTAGCTCTTGCCTGCGCCAGGACGGGATGCCAGCTCTCTGGCCTTGGTCTCCAGATAGCCCATTGGCATGTTATACATCAGCACATAGATCAGGAACATGACAAAGAATAAAATCAGGGCACTGTAAAGCAAACGTTTAACAGTAAATTTCGCCATAATTTCCCACCATTCTTATCATTTATTTCATTAGTGAGCATGGAAGGAGGCCGAAGCCTCCTTCCAGCTTGCTTATCTGATATTCAGTTTTTACAGAAAACCGGATTCAGAAGTTCGAGATCCGTTACTGAACCGCCAGAGTGTTGATTTCAGCATACCAGCCCCAATACGGAGTCATATCCTTGGGCATGGTGTCATTGTTGACACGGACGGAGGAAGTGGTGTAGCAGTTCTTTCTCTGATACATCGGCAGCTCGCAGCCCCAGTCAAGGATGATTTCCATAGCGGACTTGTAGGTCGCCTTACGGAAGTCGGTATCAGAGCTCTTACGTGCAGCGATGATAAGCTCATCAAGGTTGGCGTCGTCGATCTGATAGTGGTTGGAGTTGGTGTTCTTGCCGTGTGCGTTTCTGGAGTGATAGACCTGATACATATCGGGGTCAGCAGTTGCCTGCCATGCAGCGACCCACATCTGAGCGGTGTTGCTCTCAAGAGCGTTGTTCCAGACAGCAGTGCCAACGTCGTTGACCTGCAGCGTGATGCCGATGGTGGCAAGCGCCTCAGAAGCAGCGACTGCAACGCCGTAAGTCGGGTGATCCTGCTGGCCCTGGCCGGGGATCATGATTTCATAGGTCAAGGAAGCGCCTTCCGGAGCAGCGGTGAACTTGCCGGTAGTCTCGTCGAAGGTGTAGCCAGCGGCCTTGAAGAAGGAGATCGCGCCCTGAAGCGCCGCTTCGTACTTCTGCTCGTCGCTCATGCCCTCACTGTAGAGGTCGTTGCCGTCAGCGTCCTTGGAGTAGCAGTTCTCGTAGCCCTCGTCGGTGGGACGCGGAGCAGCCCAAGAGGTGTTGGAGATCGGGTACTGGATAACGGCAGCGCGCTCGCCGTAGTAGGAGTCGATGACGGTGTCACGATAGACAGCCATAACCGTCATGAAGGCCTTGCGGAGAGCCTTGGATTCCTCGGTGCCAGCGTTCTCAGCGCCGCCAACGTTGACAAGGTCAGCGTTGATGCCGATGTAGCCATAGCCACGGTAGTCGACCAGGTAAGTCGTGACGGTGTCGCCCGTCAGCTCGCCGTTGGAGTTGCCGTCCTGGATCGCAGCGACGGTATCGTTGCTCAGGGACGGGCCAGCGACGTCAAACGTGCCGGTGATGATGCCGGGGACATAGTCGGAGTCAACAGCTTCCTGCATGAGAAGGGTCTCGGTGACAGGAGCGCCTTCGAAGTAGTAGGGGTTCGCCTTCAGAGTGACAACGCCGTTGGCGTAGCTGTCAAAGACATACGGGCCGCAGCCGAGCGGCTGGGTGGTCTTCTCGCGGACGATAGAAAGGTCGCCCTTCGGGAAGCCGAACTTATGAGCCTCGTAATCATACTGAGCCTCGTCGCCGTAGTAGTGCAGCGGAGCGATCGGGAAGCTCATGTTGTAGATGGAGGTAGCATCGAACTCGGTCATGTGGATCGTCAGGCTGTAGTCGCCCGTACGGATGACGCCGGAGATGCTGTCAACGGAGCTGGTAGCGACCAGGGCCTTGTAGTCCTCAGCCTTGTCGCCAAGCTGCTCGTCGATCAGATCCTGCAGGCTGGAGCCGGCAGTTTCGCCTTCCATGTCAGCGATCACGTTGCCATACTTCTCGGTGATGGCCTTCCACAGATCAGCAGCGGTGCCGTTCTCGGGGATCTCGAAGCCCCATGCAGAAGCGCACTCAGCGTCGGTGGTGCCGTAGCCCCTCGTTTCTGCAGTAGTCGATGATCTCCTGAGCAAAGATCTCGCCGGCTGCGTCGTAGGCTGCCCAGTAAGCAGCGCCTTCGTCAGCGGTGAAGAACTCGGAGGAGCCGGCAGGACCTGCCTCGAGGATCAGGTTGTACTTATACGCCTGAGAGTGGTAGTACTCCTGGATGCCTTCGATCGGCTGTGCATAGATGGTAGCAGCGCCGTCATAGGTCGGGTCAGCCAGGACATAGATGCCGAAGATGACGTCGTCGATGTTGGCGGGCTCACCGTCGGAGAACTTGATGTCGTCACGCATCGTCAGGTTGTAATCGACAGTGCCGTCATCATTCTCGACGACCTCGACATCGCCCATGCCGTAGTAGGTGTAGTCCGTGCCGTTGTAGGGGATGGTCTCACCCTCGATGCCGTTGCGGATAATGTTGCCGCCGCGGTCAGCAGCCAGCAGGCCGCCCTGGGTCAGGTCAACAACTTCCTGGTCATAAGCAGTCGTTGCAAAGAACGGGCTGAACTTCTGGCCAAAGGCGGAAGTCGCGTAAACGAGCTTGTTGTTCTTGGGAACCAGCAGGCTGCTCTTCGGGAGTCTCTTCGGGAGTCTCCTCCGGCTGCTGCTGTTCTTCCTGGGCGGGCGTGTTCTCTTCGGGAGCCGGGGTCTTGTCCTCTGCGGGCTTTGTGCAGCCTGCGAACAGAGCAAGAACCATGACCAGAGCCAGAAGCAGCGCGACCAGTTTGGTGAGTTTCTTCATTTTATACCCTCCTAAAATTTTTTATATACCCGCCCCAGCGATTGCCGGGGCCGCTATATACAATTTTCATACAGGCTCGCTTTCCTTCCGGAAGCAGGCTTCCGGAGGCTTGCGGCCTTCGCCTTGGCAAAAAATCGTGTCCGCGGTTTGGGGACATTGTATGTTCCCGCACGCACACCCGATTTAATTTTGTCTATCATAGCAAAAGATACGCAAATTTCAACTGTTTCCGTATTTTTAGCTGACGAAAACTTAAGGGGGGGCAAAGTCTGTTTTTTTAGTGATTCCGTGCATTTTTATGCAGCCATTGTGAAATCTCACTGCCGATCTCACGGATGCAGCCCGGCTCATAGGGCACCTTGATGCCGGAATCATGGCACAGCTCCACGAAGGTCTTGCTGCCGCCGGCGTCCACGAAACGCATATAGCGTTCCCAGGCGTCCGTCCGGTCGTGCATGGAGGCGATCCAGAACTGGAACGCGACCGTCTGCGCCATACAATAATCAATATAGTACAGCGGATACAGGTAAATGTGGAGCTGCTGCTGCCAACCGCCGCCGCGGCTGTAGAACGGCAGGTTGTCGAAGTCGATCCACGGGCGGTACTTCTTCTCCAGCCGCAGCCAGGTCTCGTTGCGCTCGTCCGGCGTCAGGTTTTCGTTCTCGTACATGAGATGCTGGAATTCATCGACCATGCATCCATAGGGAATAAACATTAGTGCGTCGTCGCAGTGCCCTGCTCATATTTCGCGGTCTGCGCGCCGAAGAAATATTTATGATAGTCCTGCGTCAGAAATTCCATCGACATCGAATGGCACTCGCAGGTCTCCATCGTGGCGTTCATGAGCGCCATCGGATAGTCCTTGCGCATGACGCGGTAGGCGTTGAAGGCGTGGCCGGCCTCATGCGTCAACACGTCCACGTCGCCGGAGGTACCGTTGAAATTGGAGAAGATGAACGGCATCTTGTACTTCGGCAGATCGGTGCAGTAGCCGCCGGGGCCTTGCCAGGCTTGGAGAGCACGTCGAACAGCTCCATGTCGAACATGGCGTCGATGAACTCCGCCGTTTCGGGCTCAGCTCATGATACATCCGCTTTCCGGCGGCGAGGATCTCCTCCGCCGTGCCCCTCGGGCTTCGCGTTTCCGTCGGGGAAGAGGAACTTGTCGTCGTACAGGCAGATGCGGTCCACGCCGATGCGTTCCTTCTGTGCCTGCTTGCGCTCGGCAACGATGGGGACCATGTCCCTTGCGATCTGCTCACGGAAGGCCGCGACACCCTCCGGCGTGTAGCAGTTGCGGCCGAGGCGGTCGTAGCCGAGCTGGATGTAGTTCTTGTGGCCGAGACGGCGGCCCTGCTCGTTGCGGCAGCGGATGAGCTTGCCGTAAAAAGCTCGTCAAGCTCGGCGCGGTTTGCCTCAAAAAGCTGGCCCGCGCGGCATACGCCTCGCGCCGGGTGGCGCGGTCGGGGCTTTCCATATACGGCCCGAGCTTAGGCAGCGGCAGCTTCTCGCCGCGGAGCTCCACCATGCCGGAGGCGTAGAGCTTCTGATACTGGGACGCCAGCTGGTTTTCCTCCTGCATCAGATCGAGGATCTCGGGGCTGAACGCGCGGGCGGAGATCTCCGCCTTTTTGAAGATCAGTGTACCGTAGTGCTTCTCCAGCTCCGGACGGAACTTCGAAGCCAGCAGGGCCTGATTGAACTTCTGGAACATTTCCTCGATCTGCGGGCCGGCCTCGTCGGAGAAATCGTTCTCCGCGTTGTAGAACTCGTCGCGCGTATCGACGGTATGGCGGATGCTGGCGATCGTCAGGTTGGTCATGACGTCCTTGCTCAGCTCTTCAAAATCCTGATAAGCCGCGATCTGCTCCTCCGCGCTGGCGGCGTTTTCAAAGCGCGCGCAGAGCGCGTCGCACTGGGCGCGAAGCTGGTCGAGATCGGGCCGAATATAGGGCAATTCTGAAAATTTCATAATTTCGGTTCCTCCGGAGCATTGCAGTATGGTGATATTGACTATACCATAACATATTTTCCGGCGTTATGCAATTTGATTTACAAGTTTTTTTCATAATTTTTTCCGCGCTGTTCGTCCCCGGACACAAAAAGCGACCTCCTCCCGCTTTTTGTCTCCCAGTGTGCTACAAAGCGCCCCGGCGCGTCCGTCGGACCGCCCCGCCCGTCCGCGCTGTCCCGAAGCCCCGCCGCGCGCCGCGTATCCTCCGGAGGCTCCGCTCCAAAAATGCCGCGCCCCTAATTTCCCGTTTTTATTGTATTGATGCGCGGCATATGCTATAATATATCTAATTTGCATGTGCTGGAGTGTTGAAGATGCGGCTGGGAGAGCTGGAGATCACGGGGCGGACCGTCCTTGCGCCGATGGCAGGCGTGACGGACTGGGCGTTCCGCACGGTCTGCGCGGAGCTTGGCGCGGCGGTGACGGTAACGGAAATGGTCTCATCGCGGGCGCTGGTATATCAGGATAAAAGAGCCGGGGCCTTCTGAGAAAGACGCCGTCCGGCGTCTGCGGCGCGCAGATCTTCGGGAACGACCCGGCGATCATGGCCGAGGCGGCGGGCATTGCGCTCGAGCTGTCCGGCTGCGACTTCATCGACATCAACATGGGCTGCCCGATGCCGAAGATCGCCGGAAACGGCGACGGCTGCGCGCTGATGCAGAACGTGGAGCTGGCCGCGCGGATCGTGGAGGCAGTCGCGGCGGCGGTGCCGGTGCCGGTGACGGTGAAGATGCGCAAAGGGCTGGGACAAGGGAAGCGTCAACTGCGCGGAGCTTGCGCAGGCGGTCGAGGCCGCCGGCGCGGCGGCAGTCTGCGTCCACGGACGAACGAAAACGATGCTCTATTCCGGCACAGCAGACTGGGACTGCATCCGCGCCGTGCGCGAGGCGGTGAAGATCCCGGTCGTGGCCAACGGCGATATTTTTGATGCGGAGGCGGCGCTCCGGTGCGAAAAGCGCACGGGCGCGGAGCTTTTGATGATCGGGCGCAGCGCGTTCGGGAACCCGTGGGTCTTTGCGCAGGTGCAGGCCGCACTGGACGGGCAGGGAGATCCGGCGCTTCCGCCGCTCAGCGAGCGGATGGATACGGCCATGCGGCAGTTCGAGCTGGCGCGTGAGGACAAGGGCGAGCACATCGCCTGCCTTGAGGCACGCAAGCACCTCGCGTGGTATCTGCGCGGTGTGCCCTACAGCGGATATTATAAAGAGAAGATCTCCTCCATCTCCACGGTGGAGGATGTGCAGAGACTCGCGGCGGGCATCCGGCGCGACCTGCGCTGAGAGCATGGAGAGAGAAGATGGACATTCATCAGGAGAGACTGATCCGGCGCGCGGCGTCGGGCGACGACGGCGCGTTTGAGCAGCTGATGCTGGCGCAGCAGAAGCAGGTATATAACCTCTGCCTGCGCATGAGCGGCAATCCGGAGGATGCGTTCGACCTGTCGCAGGAGGCTTTTTTACGCGCGTGGCGTGCGCTGGCGCAGTATCAGTTCGAGGCGGAGTTTTCGACGTGGCTTTTCCGGCTGACGCGGAACGTCTGCATCGATTTTCTGCGGAAGCAGAAGCGCCAGCCGACCGTGCCGCTCGAAACGGAGCAGGACGGCGAGACGCTGGAACTGCCGCTGCCGGACAGCGCGCCCGGGCCGGAGGAACTGGTGCTGCACGACGAAAAGCGGCGCGTGCTGGCGGAGGCCATGCAGGCCCTTCCGGAGGAGCAGCGGGAAATTTTAATTCTGCGGGTGGTCAACGACCTGCCGTATGAGCGCATCGCGGAGATCTTGGATCTGCAGCTCGGAACGGTCAAGTCGCGTCTGGCACGCGCAAGAATGCAGCTGAAAAAATTCTTGCGGACGGGAACCATTCCAATTTGTTTTCGTCTAAGTAGTGGATACCAGAAAGAGCGAAAGCCGGGTGAAATGATGATGAACTGTGAACAGGCGCTGGAGGCGATCAGCGCAAGACTGGACGGAGCCTTGAGCGAGGAGGAAAACCGGGAGCTGGAGACGCATCTGGCGTCCTGCGCTTCCTGCCGGGCGCTGCTCAAGGAGCTGACGGAGCTGGAGGAAGGATTGGAGACGCTTCCGGTCGAGGCCCCGGAGACACTGGCTCCGAGCGTGATGCGCACCATCCGCGCGGAAAAAGGCCGCGCAGGCGGCTCCGGCGGCGAAAAAAAGCCAGCGGCGCGGGCCACATATCACTGCATGTCTGATCGCGGCGGCGGCGCGCTGGCTCTGCTGCTGGGCGCGGCGGGCGTGATCGACCTTCCGGGCTTCGGCGAAAAGAAGCATGCCTCCGTTTCCGTTGGGGATGCGTTCTCGGGAACGCATGAAATGCCGGAGCAGGAAAGTGAGCTTGCCGCGAGGATCGCGCAGGAGCGCGGCTGCGCGGTGCTGGCCGTGCAGGGCTGCACCGATGGGATCGAAGCGCTCAGCGGGCTGGATTATGAGACGCTGGACGGCGGCGCAAAGCTGTATGAGGTCCCGGCGGAGGTCATGAGCGGCATTATGGACGCATGGCAGACGGCCTATCCGATGCAGGTCTATGCACCGCAGGAGGCTTCCGCCGCAGACAGCGGAAACGCCTGCATCCTGCTGCTTCCGTAAAAGCGGAAAATGCGCGGCTGGTTGCAGCAAACGCAAAAATTGGCGCGCATAGACGGGCCTTTTCCTTAGAAAACTACGCTGAGAGGCAGAAATCTGCCAATGAGGTGGTTTTATGAGGAAAAGGCTCGTTTGTTTTTTGCTGGCGGCGATGCTGCTGGCCGCGCCTCCGGCGCAGGCAGCGGAGGGCGATTTTATCCGCTGGGTGGACTTCAATCTGACGGCGGAGGCCATGGAGCGCGCCATTGCGCTCGAACAGCGGATGCGCGAAAAGGAGATCCCGGTCTCGTGGCTGGACATTCTGGCGCTCGGGTCGGTGCGCTCCGGCGGAAAGCGCTTTTCCGTGAAGTACGCGGAAAAAGCGGCGGCGGAGCTGTCGAAGGGCGTCTCGCCGGAGGAGCTGCTCGGCGCGCAGTACCGCTATTTTGACTATTACAGAAAGACGTATGAGGCCGCGCTTGGCGGCCTTGTGGGGCTGCTATGCCGTGGAGACGACGGACGCGGAAACGGGCGAAAAAAGCTGGAAGCCGGTCTATGGCGTCAAGGCGTTCAGCCCGATCGCGGAGGGCTGCTGGTACGCGCATTACCGCGATTTCGGCAGCAGCCGCTCCTTCGGCTTCCAGCGCCGCCATCTCGGAAACGATCTGCTGGGCAGTCTCGGCACGCCGATCGTCGCCGTCGAGGGCGGACGGTGGAGGCGCTGGGCTGGAACCGCTACGGCGGCTGGCGCGTCGGCATCCGCAGCCACGACCGCAAACGATACTATTATTATGCGCACCTGCGCAAGGACCAGCCGTATGCGCCGGGACTCCGGGAGGGCGACACGGTGCAGGCGGGCGACGTGATCGGCTTCATGGGCCGGACGGGCTACTCCGACACGGAAAACGTCAACAACATCGAGACCGTGCATCTGCATTTCGGCCTTCAGCTGATCTTCGACGAGAGCCAGAAGGACTGCGACAACGAGATCTGGATCGATGTCTACGACATCGTGGAGCTTCTGAGCCGCCACCGCAGCTCCGTGCGCTATGACCGCGAACGCAGCGCATGGACGCGGGTCTACCCGTACCGGGATCTGGACGGTTAAAGGGAAACGCGAAGCGGCCCATCCGCAGTGAAAACGGAAACTTTCTGTGCGGCGGTTGACAGCGCGCGCTTTTTGTGGAAAAATAAGCATAACAAGAACAGAAAGCGGGAGCTGCCATGAGCGAAAAGAGCTATTTGACCGGAAACTGCCCGAAATGCGGCGCGGAGCTGCAAATCCCGGCGGAATTGCAGGAATTTTCCTGCATGTACTGTGGAGCGCGTCTGAACCGGGACGCACTTGCGGCACAGCCTGCGGAAACGCCGCAGTGCGATGCCGCAGAGGCGGAGGCGGCGTGGCGCACGGCCTCGGGAAAGCTGGCGGGCTGCATCCGCAATTATCCGGGCTACAACCGGAAGATCCTCCGGGACGAGTTTGAAAACGCCTTCGCCGAATATGAGGCCGGGACAAGGCCGGTATTTGAGGAGCTGAACGCGGCGGTCTGCGCGATGGAGGCTGGACGCGCGGAGCTTCTGGAGCAGTCGGCGGAGAAAATGCTCGACGATCTCGAAGCGGCGTGGCAGGCCGACCCGAAGTGGAAGGGCAAGAACAGCCGCAGCGTTATCCGCGATGACGACAAGATCATTCTGGCCATCTTTTTCGTTCCTGCGCTGCGGAAGCAGAAGCTTCCGATCAGCGAGGAGCTGAGCAGCCGCATTCAGGAAAAATGGATGCAGCGGCACCCGGACTCGCCATTCTATCTGGGCGACTATGAGAGCATCTCCGGCGGCTTCCGGAAAAATTCCTCGGCCTGTGCTTCATCACGACGGCGGTCTGCGAGGCAGCGGGCCTGCCGGACGACTGCGCGGAGCTGACGGCCTTCCGCGCCTTCCGCGATGGCTATCTGCGCGCCTGCCCGGACGGCGAAGCGCTGATCGACGAATATTACAGCATCGCGCCCGGGATCGTCTCCTGCATCAACGTGTGCGAGAACCGCGCGGAAAAATACGCCGCGATCCGTGAGAAATGGCTCGAGCCGTGCTATCAGGACCTTCTGGCCGGACGGCAGGCAAGCTGCAAGGCGCGGTATGTGGAGATGGTGCGCAGTCTGGAACGGGAATACCTGTCCTGACGAAGCCTCAAAATATGAAAGGCAGCGGCCCGGAGCAGATGCTCCGGGCCGCTGAGAATATCAAAAGCGCTTTGTCTATTCCGTATGAAGTCGCTCAGAAGATGGCGACGACAGCACCGTTGTAGGTATCGGCGATGTACTGCTTGACCGCGTCGGACTGGAGCGCGGAAATGAGCGCCTGGATCTTTTCGCTGTTCTCGTCGCCCTTGCGGCAGGCTACGATGTTGGCGTAGGTCTGCGCGGCGTCGCCGTCAGCGCTTTCGAGCGCCAGCGCGTCGGAGGAGTGCAGACCGGCCTGAAGCGCATAGTTGCCGTTGATCACGGCGATGGTGCCGGGGTTGGCGTTCTTGAGCTGCGCCGGAACGGTGTCCGCCTGAACAGGCTGGATGCTGTAGCCGTGGTCGTCCACGATATCCAGAACGGTCACGCCCTTGGCGGCGGAGGCGTCGGCGGGAAGCTCGATCAGGCCCTCCTGCTGGAGCAGGAGCAGCGCACGGGTCTCGTTGGAGTCGTCAGCGGGGATGATAATGGTCGCGCCCTCGGCCAGCTCGGACAGGTCGCTCACGCCGTTGCCGTAGATGCCGAACGGCTCATAGTGGATCTTCGCGGCGGAGACAAGGTCGGTGCCGTTGGAGGCGTTGAAGCTCTCGAGATAGGGGGTGTGCGAAGTAGTTCGCATCCAGCTCGCCGTCGGCCAGCGCCTTGTTGGGCAGGACATAGTCATCAAAGACCTTGATCTCCAGCGTCCAGCCGTCCTTGGCCAGCGTGTCCTTGACCTGCTCGAGGATCTCAGCGTGCGGGGTCGAGCTTGCGCCGACGACGATGGTCTTGTTTTCGGTCTTTGCGGAGCTTGCGCATCCGGCAAGCGCAGAGGCCAGCAGGCAGACAGCCAGCAGAAGCGTTATGATTTTTTCATTTGAAATTTCTCCTTTCATTTCACGTCCGCGGTCTGCGGACGGCAGATGATGTGATGAATGATTCTCTGCATCCGGCAGAGCTTTCAGTGCCGGACGCGCTTATCGACCCGGTGGGCGATGTGCATGCCGAGGCTCTGGATGATCTGGACGATCACGACCGTCAGCACCACGCAGACCCAGATGATGTCGTCCTTGGTGCGCTGGTAGCCGTAATTGATGGCGATCTGGCCGAGGCCGCCGCCGGAGATCGTACCGGCCATGGCGGAGTAGCCGAGAATGGTAACGGTCGAGATGACCGCGCCGGTGATGAGCGCGGGTTTGGCCTCCGGGATCATGACCTTCCAGATGATGACGCCGTCAGATGCGCCCATGGCCTGCGCGGCCTCAATGACGCCGGGCTTGACCTCCTGAAGCGCGGATTCGACCATGCGGGCCACATACGGTGCGGCGGCGATGATGAGCATGACGACCATGGCCTTGTTGCCGAGGCTCGTTCCGACGATGGTCTTCGCCACCGGCAGCATGGCGACCATCAGGATGATGAACGGGATGCTGCGGAAAATGTTGACGAGGAAGCCGAGGGCGGCGTTAAGTCCGCGCTGCGGATGCAGCCCGCCCTTGGAGGTAACGTTCAGGACGATGCCGAGCGGAAGGCCGATGCCGTAGGCCACGAGCGTGGACAGCAGGGTCATATAAACCGTTTCCCAGATCGCGCGGAGAAATTCGCCCTTGTCCCAGAGCTGGTAGAAAGATCGGAAAACATCGCTCACACCTCCTCCTTGAACGTGATATTGTTTGCGTGGAGCCAAGCGGTGATCTTATCGCGCTGGCGTTCGTCCTGCGGAAGCTGGGCGATCATATGCCCGTAGACGATGCCGCCGACCTCCCGCGTATCCGCGAAGATGATGTTGACCGGCGCCTGGCAGGCGAGGATCAGATCAGAAATGACGGGCTTGTTGGCCGTCTTGTCGTCAAAGACGATGCGGATGCGCTGGCCGGAGAATACCTCGGGCGCGCGGCGGTCCTTTTGCAGGATCAGCTCCTGCGCAATGGCCGACTGCGGGTTCACAAACACCTCGCTGACGGGGCCTTCCTCGGCGATGTGGCTCCGGTCAATGACCGCGACCCGGTGGCAGATGGCGTCGATGACCTTCATCTCATGCGTGATAACGATGATCGTCACGCCAAGCTCCCGGTTGATCTTTGCCAGCAGCTCGAGGATCTGGCCGGTCGTCGTGGGGTCGAGCGCGGAGGTCGCCTCGTCGCACAGCAGATAGCGCGGGCTGGTGGCCAGCGCTCTTGCGATGGCGACGCGCTGCTTCTGGCCGCCCGAGAGCTGCGAGGGATACGCGCCGGTGCGCTCGGAAAGTCCGACGAGCTGCAAAAGCTCCAGCGCACGCTTTTTGGCCTCCGCGCGGGGCGTTCCGGCCAGCTCCAGCGGGAACAGCACGTTCCGCAGCACCGTCCGCTGCTCGAGCAGGTTGAAGTCCTGAAAGATCATCCCGACCGAACGCCGCGCCTTCAGAAGCTCCTTCTGCGGCAGTGCCGTGAGGTCGCGGCCGTCCAGCAGGACCTGTCCGGAGGTCGGCTTCTCCAGAAGGTTGATGCAGCGCACCAGCGTGGACTTGCCCGCGCCGGACAGGCCGATGATGCCGAAGATCTCGCCGTCGTGGATATCCAGGCTGATATCCTCCAGCGCGGTGACGGCGTGGGGGCGTGCCGGGGTCGTAGGTTTTGCTCAGATGCTTCAGTTCGATCATGAGACGTTTCCTTTCCACAAAAAAGACTGGAAGCGAACACGCTTCCAGCCCTTCGAAATCATCGCAATGCTTTTACGATCACTCGGACATGACGGGAGACGAGCCGCTCAGGGTATGCTGACGCACGCACATGCACATCGGCATGCACATCATCATGTCCATCATCATAGCAGTCTGGGCAAATTTCATCGCGGTGCGTCTCCTTTCCTCTGTTTTGGCCACATTTTAGCATGCAGAGTGCGGCTTGTCAACGGAAAATGCGAAAATTGGTCAGCTGAACGGAATGTACGCGCATTTTCCATGCAGCTTTCGTGCATAATTACTCGCGCCGTGCGCCGGACGGCTCCTCCGGGACGGGCGGCTCCGTCACATCAGCCTCCATGCGCGTATGGATGTCGTTGAACGCCTCGCTGTCGAAGGTGATGATGGTACGGTAATGGTGTCCCTCGGCGTGCAGCGCCTCGCTGATGCGCCTGCGGATGGCGTCCTCCTCGCCGCGCAGGTCAAACGGCAGAACCAGATCAAAAATGACGTTCGTATGCTCGCGTCCGCGCACCATGCGGAGATCGTGAAACGAAAGGCGCGGGTCGATGGCGTTGATAACGCCCTCCACGCGCTGACGGACGGCGGAAAGCTCCGCGTCGTCGGTGACGACGGGGTCGTAGTGGACGACCAGCTCGACGCGCAGCTTTTTGGTCACGTCGCGCTCGATGCTGTCGATCAGCTCATGCGCCTCGAGCACATCCTCCCGCGCGTCCAGCTCGACGTGTACGCTTGCAAAGCGGCGGCCGGGGCCGTAGTCGTGGACGATCAGGTCGTGAATGCCGAGCACGCGCGGGTCATAGTTGCGGATCTCGTTGGCAATGCCGTGGACGAGCGCCTCGTCCGGCGCTTCGCCGAGCAGCGGCGCGATGGTATCGCGCGCAATGCCCAGCCCCGACCAGAAGATGAACAGCGCCACAAAAAGCCCCGCCCAGCCGTCGCAGGGAATGCTTGTCAGCTGCGTGACGGCGTAGGAGAGAAGCACCGCCGCCGTGGAGATCACGTCGTTGCGTGAATCCGCCGCCGACGCGGTCAGCGCCTCGGAGCGGATGGCCCTGCCAAGCCTCCGGTAGAAGAGGCACAGCCACAGCTTGGCGGCGATGGATACGACCAGGATCGCCGCGCCAACCGCTGTAAAGGCAACTGTCTCCGGTGCAAGGATGCGCTTGAGCGAGCTTTTGAACAGCTCCACCGCGATCACGAGGATCAGCGCCGCAACGCTCAGCCCCGCGAGATACTCCGCGCGGTGATAGCCGTAAGGGATGGGCATCGTCGGCGGGCTTCGCGGCCAGACGGAAGCCCAGCAGCGTCACGACGGAGCTGGCCGCATCGGACAGATTGTTGACGGCGTCGGCCAGAATGGCGACGCTCCCCGAAAGAAGCCCCGCAAGGAATTTCCCGGCGCAGAGCAGCACGTTGACCGCAATGCCGGTCAGCCCGGCCACGGCCATACTGCCCGCGTACCTCAGGGTCGCCGGTGTCCTGATAGTTTTTCACGAAAAGGTGCAGGAGCAGCTGTGTCATAAAGCACTTCCTTTGCGGTATATCCTGGTCATTATACCCCGCCCGGGCGGGAATGGCAAGCAATACCTGTCGATGGCGCTTATTCCTGCCCGCAGCCAACGCGCCCGTAGGGCGGGCGGCACAGCCTCTGCCCGCAAAATTGACAGGCAGCAAAGAAAACAGGGGCCGCGTTCTTACGAACGCGGCCCCCTCTGTTTTTGACACGCTCAGAGGCCCATTTCCTGCTTGACCTCTGCGAAGCAGCGGACGGCAAGATCCAGATCCTCCTTCGTATGACCGGCGGAGATCTGCGTGCGGATGCGGTCGCGGCCCTTCGGGACGACCGGATAGCAGAAGCCGACGACATAGACGCCCTTCTCGAGCATCCGGCGCGCGAATTCCTGCGCCGTGCGCGGATCGTAGAGCATGACCGGAACAATCGGATGCTCACCGGGAAGCAGGTCGAAGCCATGCTTTTTCCATCTCCGCGCGGAAATAGCGCGCGTTGGCATGCACGCGGTCGCGCAGCTCGGTGGACTGCTCAAGCAGATCGATGGTGCGCAGCGTCGCCGCGCAGATGGCGGGCGCCAGCGTATTGGAGAAGAGATAGGGACGGAACGCTGCCGCAGCAGATCGACGATGGGCTGACGGGCCGCAGTGTAGCCGCCGGAGGCGCCGCCCATGGCCTTACCGAAGGTGCCGGTGATGATGTCCACCCGGCCCATGACGCCGCAGTATTCCGCCGTGCCGCGGCCATGCTCGCCCATGAAGCCGACGGCGTGGCTGTCGTCCACCATGGTCAGCGCGTCAAATTCGTCTGCAAGGTCGCAGATGGCGCGCAGATTTGCGATATAGCCGTCCATGGAGAATACGCCGTCCGTGGCGATGAGAATTTTCTTGCAGCCGGCTGCGCGGGCCGCCTCGAGCTGGGCGCGCAGATCGTCCATATTGTTGTTCTTATAGCGGAAGCGCTTGGCCTTGCAGAGACGCACGCCATCGATGATTGAAGCGTGGTTCAGCTCGTCGGAAATGACGGCGTCCTCCGGGCCGAGCAGCGTCTCGAACAGGCCGCCGTTGGCGTCGAAGCAGGAGGAATAGAGGATGGCGTCGTCCGTACCGACGAAATTGGCGATCCGGCGCTCCAGCTCCTTATGAATTTCCTGCGTGCCGCAGATGAAGCGCACGGAGGACAGGCCGAAGCCCCAGCGGTCATAGCTTTCCTTCGCGGCTTCGATCAGCGCGGGGTGGGTCGAAAGGCCGAGATAATTGTTGGCGCAGAGGTTTACGACGCCCTTTTTGGCGGTGGTGTCGATGCGGGAATACTGCGGTGTGGTGATGATGCGCTCTTCACGCCATGTTCCGGCCTCGCGGATGGCATCGAGCTCCTGTTCAAAAGCCTTCAGTGCAGTTTTCATGGGTGCTCCTCCTTACTTATTTTGTCCAGTCCAGTACGACCTTGCCGGATCTTCCGCTGTTCATGGCAGCGAAACCCTTTTCAAAATCGGTATAATGGAAACGGTGCGTGATAACGGGCGTCAGATCGAGACCGACCCTGCACCATATAGGACATCTGGTGCCAGTTGTCCATCTTCCGACCGTAGATGCCCTGGAAGGGTCAGGCCCTTGCAGATGCTGTCGTTCATGTCCACCTCGCTAGGCTTGTTCCTCATACCCAGAAGCGAGATCTTCCCCCCGTTGCGCATGACGGAGATCATTTGATGGAACGCCTGCGCGCTGCCGGACATTTCAAGGCCCACGTCGAAGCCCTCGGTCAGGCCCTGCTGGTGCATGACCTCATGCAGATCCTCCCGCGCGGTGTTGACGGCGGCGTCCACGCCCATCTTCCGGGCAAGGTCGAGGCGGTAGTCGTTGAGGTCGGTGATGATGACGCGGCGTGCGCCGGCGAATTTGCAGATACCGGCGGCGATGATGCCGATGGGGCCTGCGCCGGTGATGAGCACGTCCTCGCCGATCAGCGGGAACATGAGGGCCGTGTGGGCGGCGTTGCCGAAGGCGTCGAAAAAGGCCACCACATCCTCCGGCAGGCTCTCGTCGATCAGAATGACGTTGGTCTCCGGGATGCAGACATATTCCGCAAACGCGCCGTCGCGGTCCACGCCGACGCCGACGGTGTCCTTGCACCACTGGATGTTGCCGGTGTGGCAGTTGCGGCAGTGGTGGCAGGTGATGTGCCCCTCGCCGGAGACCCGCTGGCCCACCTTCAGCCCGGTGACTCCCGCCCCCAGCGCGGCGATCTCCCCCACATATTCATGACCGATGGTCATGGGGGGCTTGATATGCTGATGCGCCCAGGGGTCCCAGTTATAAATATGTACGTCCGTGCCGCAGATGGCGGTCTTGTGGATCTTGATGAGGACCTCACCGGGGCCGGGCTTGGGAACTCTTGACGATCGCGTCCATCATTTCTTTCAAAGCAACATCCCTCCGTTTTTTCTTTATGGGCCGCAGCACTGCGCCGGGGCCTGCGCTGCCGCTTATGCGTTCCTGCATACATTTGTCCGTATAGCGCGGATTATTTTGATTTTGTCCGCGTCTCACGGATTCATGATATGCCGTTTTTTCCCGTTTGTCAAGGCGAAAAAAGCAATCCGCGCACGGTTTTGTGCCGCAAATTTCATGTCCGCGTCTTTTGACGGCGGCGCTCCGCCGGAGCCGCGCCGGTGCGCGGCCCTCCGGCTGCGTTTTTGCGGTTATTCGACACTAACCTTGCAAACGCACGCCGGACGTGATACAATTTTTATGCAATATCACGAAACAGGAGGCGGCCTATGGATCTCTACCGGGTCATTGAAGTCAAGCAGAGCGTCTTTGCCGACAACGACGCAGAGGCGGCCCGCCTGCGCGAGACGCTGAACGCCGAAGGCGTCTTTTAATCAACCTCATGTCCTCTCCCGGCTCCGGGAAAACGACGACGCTGACGCGTCTGATCCCGCTGCTGCAAAAAACGCTCCGCGTAGGCGTGATGGAGGCTGACATCGACTCCGACGTGGACGCCGACACCATATCGCGCACCGGCGCGCGTCATTCAGCTCCACACCGGCGGCATGTGCCATCTCGACGCGGCCATGACCGGCGAGGGCCTTCGCCAGCTCGGGACGGAGGGGCTGAATCTCGTCATTCTGGAGAACGTCGGCAATCTCGTCTGCCCGGCGGAATTCGATACCGGCGCGCATCTGAATCTGATGATCCTCTCCGTCCCGGAGGGGCATGACAAGCCGCTCAAATACCCGCTCATCTTCCAGACCTGCGGCGCGATGATCGTCAATAAGATCGACGTCCTGCCGTATTTTGATTTTGATCTGGACAAGGTCACGGAGTTTGCGCACCGGCGCAACCCGGACATGAAAATATTTCCCATTTCCGCAAAGACCGGCGACGGCGTGGAAGCGCTGGCGGACTGGCTCTGTGCGCAGATCCGGATGCAGAAAGAGAAGATGAAGGAGACAAGAGCATGATCGACAAGGAACTCAGAGAACGCTCCCTGAACGCCCCGGCCAGGGGCGACGCCGCACCGCGCGAAAAAAATCCTCAAACTTGGCAAAAGATCACCGACGTGATCGACCACAAGCTCGGCAAGATCACCTCCGACGATCCGGAATACTGGGGTCTTGCGGGCGTCGTGACCGACGAAATGGCGGACATCGCGCTGTCCATGAAGCTGCGCACGCCCTACACCGTGGCGGAGCTTTGGAAAATGAACAAGGTCACGGACGAGCAGAAGCCGCATTTTCAGGAGCTGCTTGACCAGATGAGCTACATCGGCCTTCTGGAATACGACTACGGCTACCACTATGACCACAACGGGCGCACCGCGCCGCCCTCGGAGCGGCGGTATATCCTGCCGATGTTCGTTCCCGGCAGCGCGGAGCTGTTCAACATGGAGGAGGACAAGGAGCTTTCCGGCCGGAATCCCCGTCTGGAGGCGCATCCGGAGCTGGCCAAATTCTTCGAGCGCATGACCTATGTGCCGCTGGCGGGCAAGACCCATCTGCTGCCGCCGGGCGGAGGCGGTGTGGGTATGCACGTCATTCCGGTCGAAAAGGCCATTTCGATGGAAAACCAGACGCTCGACATCGAGCATCTGTCCTACTGGCTGAAAAAATATGAGGGGCACATCGGAGTCGGCCAGTGCTCCTGCCGCACGAGCCGCGCCGTCATGGGCGAGGGCTGTGCCGACGACAACATGTGATGGTGCATCGGCGTGGGCGATTTCGCCGATTACTGCCGCGAGACGGGCAAGGGCCACGACATCACCTACGAAGAGGCGCTGCACATTCTCAAGGCCGCCGAGGACAACGGCTTTGTCCATCAGATCACGAACATCGACGGTGAGAACAAAATCTTCGGCATCTGCAACTGCAATGTGAATATCTGCAACGCGCTGCGCACCTCGCAGCTGTTCAACACGCCGAACCTCTCCCGCAGCGCCTACACGGCGGAGGTCGACCGGGCCAAATGCGTGGCCTGCGGCAAGTGCGTGGAATACTGTCCCGCGGGCGCGGTAAAGCTCGGCCAGAAGCTCTGCGACAAGCACGGCAACACCGTGGAATACCCGAAGCATGAGCTCCCCTACGGCCTCAAGTGGGGCGAGGAGCACTGGGACCCCGACTACCGCGACAACAACCGCAAAAACTGCTATGACAAGGGTACGGCCCCCTGCAAGACCGCCTGTCCGGCGCACGTCGCCGTGCAGGGCTATCTGAAGCTCGCCGCGCAGGGCAAGTATCAGGAGGCACTGGCCCTCATCAAGAAGGACAACCCCTTCCCCGCCGTCTGCGGCCGGGTCTGCAACAAGCGCTGCGAGGAGGCCTGCACGCGCGGGACCATCGATCAGGCCGTCTCCATCGACGCGGTCAAGAAATTCCTCGCCGAGCAGGATCTTCACGCCGAGACGCGCTATATCCCGCCCGTCGTCGTCGCCTCCAGCCGACTGACCGGCTGGGACCAGAAGATCGCCATCATCGGCGCAGGCCCCGCGGGCCTGTCCGCCGCGTACTATCTGGCCACCCGCGGCTATAAGCCGGCGGTCTTTGAAAAAAGTCCGCGCGTCCGGGCGGCATGATGACCTACGGCATCCCGTCGTTCAAGCTGGAAAAGGATATCATCGACGCGGAAATTCAGGTCCTGCGTGAGCTGGGCGTGGAATTCCGCTGCGGTGTCGAGGTCGGCAGGATGTGACCATCCCGCAGCTGCGTGAGCAGGGCTATCTGGCGTTCTATGTTGCCATCGGCTGTCAGGGCGGACGCCCCCCGGCGTTCCCGGCGAGGACGCGGAGGGTACCGACATCGCGGTGCATTTCCTGCACGAGGCGCTGGCAGATGAAACGCAGCGCATGGAGGGGAAGCGTCGTGGTGGTCGGCGGCGGCAATGTCGCCATCGACTGCGCCCGCACCGCGGTGCGCTTCGGCGCGGAAAAGGTCTCGATGGTCTGTCTGGAATCGCGCGAGACCATGCCTGCCGCGAAGGACGAGATCGCTGAGGCGGAAGAAGAGCACGTCGAGATCTGCGCCGGCTGGGGTCCGCAGGAGCTGCTTAAGGACGAAAGCGACCATGTGACCGCCGTTGTGTTCAAAAAGTGCCTGCGCACCATCGACCCGGAGACGGACAAATTCGCGCCGGTCTACGACGAAAACGAGACGATCACGCTCCCGGCGGATCACGTCGTGTTCGCCATCGGTCAGGCCATCGAATGGGGCGGCCTGCTGAAGGACTCGAAGGTCGAATATCACCGCGGCAACTACCCCGTCGCCGATCCCCTGACCTATCAGACGGCGGAGGAGGATATCTTCGTCGGCGGCGACGTGTATCACGGCCCGAAGTTCGTCATCGACGCCATCGAGGAGGGCAAGTGCGCCGCCGAATCGCTGCACCGCTACGTCCACAAGGGCGCAGATCTGAAGATCGGCCGCAACCGCCGCGATTTCATCATGCTCGATAAGGAGAATTTCTCCGTCAACTGCTACGATCACGCCGCCCGGCAGACCGAGGCCGTCGACCCCGCGGTCGACCCGCATTCGTTCCGCGACGCGCGCCGGACGCTCACGCCCGAGCAGGTGCAGATCGAGACGGCGCGCTGCCTCGGCTGCGGTGCGAGCTGGGTCGATCCCAACAAGTGCATCGGCTGCGGCGTGTGTACGACGAAGTGCGTCTTTGACGCCATCCATCTCAAGCGCGACCACCCTGAATGCTCGACCCTGATGAAGGCCGAGGACAAGCTCAAGGGCATCGCCTCGATGGCCGGCAAGCGCCTCGGTGAGACGCTGCGCGGCCGGAAGGACTGAGCCATGCACGAGCTTGGCGTGGTATTCCACATTGCCGACAGTCTCGCAAAAATCGCAGAGGAAAACCATGTGACGCGCATCTCGCGCGTCACATTGAGATCGGCGAGGTATCCACGGTCGTGCCGGAATATCTGACCGACGTCTGGAACTGGAACTGTAAACGCACGCCGCTTTTGAGCGGCTGCGCGCTCGAGATCGAGCGCATTCCCGCCGTGACCCACTGCGGCGCCTGCGGGCAGGACTATCCGACCGTCCCGCAGGGCAAGACCTGCCCCTACTGCGGAAGCGGCGAAACGTGGCTCATTCAGGGAAACGAGTTCACCATCAAGGAGATCGCCGTCCCGGACGAGCCGCAGAGCGATGCGGCTGAATAAAACAAAAATGAGGAAAAAGAAATGAAAAGACGGATTCTATGCCTGCTGCTGGCGGCGGCAATGCTGCTCGGGCTTTCCATGACGGCGCTGGCCGGCGAACCGGACGCGCAGTGCGCGGCGGAATCGCTTTACCAGCTCGGGCTGTTCAACGGGACGGGCACCTATGCCGACGGAAGCCCGAAATTCGAGCTTGACCGCGCGCCGACGCGCTTTGAGGCCGTGACGATGCTCGTCCGTCTGCTCGGCAAAGGAGGACGAAGCGAAAACGGCGCGTGGACGACGCCGTTCACCGATCTGGAGCCGTGGGCTGCGCCATATGTCGGCTACGCCTACGCAAACCAGCTGACAAACGGCACCGGCAGCGACCGCTTCGGCGGTAAGGAAACGGTGACGGCGGCGCAGTACCTGACGTTCGTGCTGCGCGCCCTCGGCTACCGGAGCGGCGAGGACTTCGTCTGGAGCCGTGCATGGAGCTGACGGACCGGCTCGGGCTGACAGCCGGGCGCTACCATGCGCAGACCACGCGCTTTCTGCGCGGCGCCGTGGCGCTGATCTCCTGCAACGCGCTGAACATTGCCTGCAGGGACAGCGATCAGAAGCTTTACCAGACGCTCGGCCTGTCCGAGGAAAAGCAGGCGCTCGCTGCCTCGTTCCCGGTCACGCCGCTGACAGCCTCAGAGGAGGCTGACGGCAGCTTTACGGTCGATGCCTCCGGTGCGGTGCCCGCCGAGACCGGTGCCGCCCGCCTTTCCTCCGCACAGCTTGAAAAGCTGCGCGGCGCAAGCATAAAGACTGCGGCAAATACCATCACGACGCTGGCCGACGCCTACATCTGGCTCGCGCAGGAGGGGTATTCGACAACCGGCATCAACGGGCTTCTATCGCCCGCAAACAGCACCGCACAAAAGGCTCAGGACTGGCTTGGCCTGTCCACCACGCTGAATCTGTTGCTTGAGGGCGACTATGACGAGGTCGGAACGCTCTACTGCGCCGTGCAAACCGATGATCCGGGCTGGGATTTCCTCTATATCTCCTTCAATTATGTCAAAACGGGCAGCTGGTACTACATCACCGACCCCAATGATCATCTGCCGAGCACCGGCTATGCCTGCTGCCGCGCGCGCACCATCCGGGCAAGCAGCCTCGCGGTCGTCAAGGACGCTCTGGTTTCCGGAGACGGCGGTAAGGTGCGGCTGCTGATGATGGCGGCGCTGCCGCTGACGACCACGCCCATCCGGCTGCGCTACGAGGCGGAGCCGGAAAGCGTCTTGTTCGTGACGCCCACAAATGCGCAGGTGCTCTATCAGGCCAATGCGGAGGCGCTGGCTGAATATCAGCGCGAACAGGTGGAAAAGGCCCGCGCGGAGGCGGAGCGCTGGGAGCGTCAGGCGCCGTCGCTGCGTATCTCCAGCTACGGTATGCCCGATGCCATCGGCAATACGACGCTCAGCTATGAACAGGCCAAAGCGCTGGTCGGACAGGAGCCGGAAAAAATTGCCGAGAGCGTCAAGACCGTGGGCGACGTGCTGCAATACATGATCGCTGCACGCTTCGGCTACAATGCTCCGGGCGTCTTTACCCCGTGGTATGACGACTGGGGCTACGATGCGCCGGGCGACGATCAGCTGCGCCAGAACTACGGCTGCTGCTGCGGCGGCTACGCCAACACCGTCAGCTATCTGCTGGAGGGGGATTATGACAAGGTCGGCACGCTCCGCTGGGTCGGCGGCGGCAATCATACGATCAGCTGGGTAATGACCGGCGGAAAGTATTACGTCTTCGACTTCACGCAGTATTGCAGCGGCGGTCATTACAACAATTTCCACGCGCCGGTGACGGTGCTCGACCGGCTGGAGGATTATTACGACAAGATGCCGTCGATCTACTCGAAGAAGGATGTGGTCATTATGGTCGCCTTTGAGGCGGGCAAGGCGATGTATCCGTCGCAGTGGAATGATCCCCCGCAGTTCTCGGGTCTGACCTTCCCAAAGGAGGCAGACGGCAGCGTGATCGTGATCTATCAGGCGGACCCGCCTGCGGCGTCCGCTTCCGGCAGGCGTCGAATAAGATCCCCCGCTGGCCCCTCTCATAAGCGCATAAATGTCCCGGAAAAGCAGCTCTGCATTATATTCCGCCGCGATCAGCAGAATTCTGCGAATATTTTGACGGACAGAAATGCCGCCGCACAAAATGTGCGGCGGCATTCGTTTTTCATGATCGCCGTCTCTGCGGCAATGCGCTCCCGCAAAGGCGCGCTCCTTTGTAACGTTCCCATCCTCGCGCAGGATAGGAGCCGCCCGCTCGCAGGCGCTGCCTCAAAAGCAGCGCCGTCAGCAGCCATGCAAGCCCGACTGCCGCCGCGCCGGTCAGGAGCCAGCTGAGCCGCACCGTGAGCTTGCCGCCCAGCGGCCTCCGCCGGTCCTTCCGGCCACATACCGCCCGGCCTCCTGCTGTGCCTGCCGCAGGATATCCTCCTGACTGACGCCGTCCCTGACCTCGCAGCGCACAATGAAAATCGCCTGCTCGAACAGCTCCGGGTCAGGCGTCCGCACCACGACCGCCTGCCTTGTGATCCCCTTTACCATAGCGAAGCCTCCCTTTCAGATACATTTCAAATGTTCTCTGAAAAGTATCGCCTGATTTTCCGGCGCTTAAACGCCGTCCAGCTCGATCTCCGCGATGGAATCGTCCTGATCGATCCAGTCCTGCACCTGCACGACCGTATATTCGGAGGGCGTCATGCGGATGACCACGCGCGCTCGAGGCCCGCGTTGATAATCAGTCGTCTGCACATCGAGCAGGAGGTCGCGTCGGACAAGATCGCGCCGTTCTTGGCGTCCTCGCCGACCAGATAGATCGTCCCGCCGATGCACTCGTTCCTGGACGCAGAAATAATGGCGTTCGCCTCGGCGTGGACGCTGCGGCAAAAGCTCATAGCGCTCTCCGCGCGGGACGCACATCTGCTCGCGGACGCAGAGGCCCAGATCGGAGCAGTTTTTCGGCCGCGCGGCGCGCCGTTATAGCCGGTGGCCACGATCTCGTCGTTGCGGACGATGATCGCGCCGTAGCGCCTGCGCAGGCACGTCGAGCGCTCCAGGACTGTCTGCGCAATGTCCAGATAATAATTTTCCTTTTCGATCCGCCGCATAATGCCGCCTCCCGCCGCAATTTTTTTTATTTTACCATAGCGCACGCCGCCTCTGCAAGCACCCGTCTTGCCGGACGCAAAATTTTATGGTATACTGAGTTATCAAACTACGGAAAGGCGGCGTTTTCATGCGCAAAAGGCTTCTGTCGATCCTGCTGTCCGTGCTGCTGTGTCTGGCGCTCGTCTCGCCGCAGGCCGCCGCAGCGGATATCTATTTCGTCGCGGTGGACGATTCCGTCCCGCTGACGCTCCCGTCGAGCATGTCCCCGTTTTTCTCCGGCAGCACGCTCTATGTCCCGTCCTCCGTATTCGAGGCGGCGCCGGGCGGCGTCACTCCGTCCTACAACGCCTCCGGGCAGACGCTCGTGCTGTTCCGGAGCGGTGCGCGGCTGATATTCAATCTGGCGAACGGCACCGTGACCGACGAGGACAAGAATTCCTCCAATATTTCTACCGTCTCCAAAAACGGAACGATCTATCTCCCGCTCTATTTCTGCACCAGCCATTTCGGTCTCTCCGTAACGACGCTCAACAGCGCCGAGGGCTACCCCATCCTGCGCTTCACGACCGGCAGCGAGGTCTATGACGACGCCATGTTCGTGGAAAAGGCGGAAAATCTCATCACCTATCTGGCCGAGCAGTACGGCTCCGGCACGCCATCCGTTCCGAACACGAACGGCGGCGAGGAGGACCCGCCGGGGAAGAGGAGCCGCACGTCTCCGGCTCCTTCTGTCTGGCCATTGAGGACGCCGCCTCCATGGAGGCCTCCGCTGCCGCGCTGGAGAGCGCCGGGCAGCGCGCGGCGTTCTTCCTGACCGGAGACGAGATCGAAGCGTTCCCGGAGCTTGTGCGCAGCCTCTATGCCGCTGGTCATACCATCGGGCTTCACCGTCCCGGACGGCTGTGAGGATCCCGCCGCCGAGCTGGGACGCGCAAACGAAGCGCTGTTCCGTGTGCTGCGCCGCAAAACGCTCTGTGCGCTGCTGACCGCCGCGCAGACGGAGGACTGTATAGGCTACGCCATTTTCATTCGTCCCGAGGAGCAGCCCCGCTCGAGGAGCTTCTGACGGACGGCGCGGAAACGCACCTTCTGGTCTGCACCGACGGCACCGCCGAGGTGCTTTCGCAGCTCGACCGCGCAGGCGCAACGCTCCGCCCCCTTCGGGAGACGAGTCCCCTCGCCCAGTCCATCGTTCCGCAGGAGCCGCCGGAAAACGACGGCCTGCAATGAGCCTCCGCAAATATCTCCTTCTGCCCGCAGCTCCGTCCGGAGCCTGCGGGCTTTTTCTGCGCCGGAACGCTTCGCGGAGCTGCCTTTTTCCGCGTCTGCGATTCCTCTTTTTCCGCCCGATTTCGCGCTTTCCGGCGCGTTTCATGGTGAGACGGCGCAAAATGCCCGCCCGGAATTGGGCGGTATTGCCCAATATCTTTTTGCCGCGCCATCGGATATAATGGAAGCAGAAGCCCCGTCCGCCCCGGCGGACGCGCAGGACCCCAGATCTTATCAGAAAGAAGGAACCGAAGCATGAACCAGGCAATTCATCAGGCCATGACCATCCGTCTCGACTACGAGCTTCCGGAATATCCGGCCTTCGTTCGGGCTGCCGCCGCGCACCGCCCCGCGAATCCCATCTGACTGAGGCCGACAAGGCACTCGCCATCCGCAACGCGCTGCGTTATATCCATCCCGACCACCACGCGCAGATGGCGAAGGAATTCGCGCAGGAGCTGGACGAGCACGGCCGTATTTACGGCTACCGCTTCCGCCCGGAGGGCCGCCTTTCGGCAGGCCCATCGACGAATACCGCGGAAACTGCATCGAAGCCAAGGCGTTTCAGGTGATGATCGACAACAATCTGGACTTCGACGTCGCGCTCTATCCCTATGAGCTTGTCACCTACGGCGAGACCGGACAGGTCTGCCAGAACTGGATGCAGTACCGTCTGATCCGCAAATATCTCGAGGTCATGACCGACGAGCAGACACTGGTCGTCATGTCCGGCCACCCGCTCGGGCTGTTCCGGTCGCATAAGCTGGCGCCGCGCTGCATCATCACGAACGGACTGATGGTCGGCGCGTTCGACGATCAGCAGAATTTCAATCGCGCCGCCGCGCTGGGCGTCGCAAACTACGGCCAGATGACCGCCGGAGGCTGGATGTACATCGGCCCGCAGGGCATCGTCCACGGCACGTTCAACACGCTCTGAACGCGGGCCGCCTCAAGCTCGGCATCCCGGAAAGCGGCAACCTCGCCGGACGGCTGTTCGTCTCGGCGGGCCTCGGCGGCATGTCCGGCGCACTAGGGCAAGGCCGCGGAGATTGCCGGAGCCGTCTCCATCCTTGCGGAGGTGGATGATTCGCGCATCGAAACGCGCTATACGCAGGGCTGGGTCAGTGAGCGGACGGATTCGCTCGACGAGGCTCTTGCCATCGCGCAGGAAAAGCTTCGGAAAAAGGAGCCGTGCGCCATCGCCTATCACGGAAACGTCGTCGACCTGCTGGAATACCTTCTGTT
>VOFG01004872.1_pt1 | contig 42398 bp, 72 predicted proteins | sample 5384171 | NCBI WGS metagenome assembly VOFG01 (sample SAMN12384726, study PRJNA508395) | human gut metagenome | isolation source: healthy gut F | host: Homo sapiens
TTAAACAAAGCGAACTGATGTTTTTCGGTCTTTTCTATTATACATGAAAGTACTGTAATGGGTAAAGCATTTCTTATGCATACAAAAAGCCCCACAGACCTTTCATTTTGGGGTCTGTGGGTTTTACTTTATTTCATTACGATATGGTAATTCCAGCCTGGTATTTTTTTTTGCCTCTTCGAGAAGAAGTCCCTCCATGCATCAGTGCACCAGGATATTCCTCCATTTACCAGATATATCTGGTTTTCTTTCATACTGCGAAGTTTGATTCTCACTCCCGGATCATTTGTACGTACTCTGAAGCTACCACACTGACCAGTGCCTCACTCCTGTCTTCTTTTGCAAATTCCCTATGCAGCATATGGACCTTCTTCCATCGCATTGGTCAGTCTGTAATAATTTCCAAAATGGATCACATCATAATATTTCTTAAACTCGCGATCTGCTCCTGGATCTGCTGTTTCCTCTTCTGAAAGCTTAGCCGGATCCAGTTCATATCCAAAGGTCCCGCCATAGCTATCACTGTTGCGTTTTGATTCAAACGGAACGATTCTTCCTGTCTGATGGTTCGGGCAGGCAGATACATGAGATCCCACTGCGCTGACCGGATAAGCAAAGGAAGTTCCATACTGATTTTCAGTCGTTCAATGGCATCTGTGTCGTCACTGCACCAGATCTGGAAGTATAATGGAGCATGGCATCAAATCTTCCGCCGCCTCCGCTGCAGCCTCGATCAGCATATCCGGATATCTTTCCGAGTCTGTCCAGAAATTCATACAGTCCGAGCACATAACGATGCGGAACCTCTCCCTGACGGTTCTGCCGGAAGTACTGCCAGTAAATATCGCTGATGTTTGTTAAATCCCATTTCAGATAATCGACATCCGCTTTATCCAGGACCTTGTCATCTCATCAAAGATATGATTTCTGACATCTTCTGGAAAAATCGCAAAGCTGGTTACGTCCACGGGTTCGGTCTTCTGCCCGGCACGGTAAACGCCCAGTCCATATCTATGCCCAGTGATGCGGCCTCCTTTGCAAGGTCTACTATCGTATCACCGGTAAAGTCAAAGTACGCAGCCTCCCAGCTATTGATGAGCACCGGTCTTACCTCATGTGCAAATCTGCTCCTGCACACATGCTCACTGATACAGGTGTGGTACTGATGGGAAAGCTGTGAGAAACCGTCTGCCGAGTATGACATGATCACCTCAGGCACTGTAAAGGTCTCTCCTGCCGCAAGCGGATATGAAAACAGTTCATCAGAAAGTCCCATTAAAAGACGTGTCTGGTTAATCTGATCCTTCTCTGCCTCACATGAGAAGTTGCCACTGTATACAAAAAAGCATACCATAGCAGTCTCCTGCATTTTCTGTAGTATCGCGCTGTGCGAGAATAACCGCTGGATTGTACTGGTGGCTTGAGGTTCCTCTGCGGCTTCCGAATGAAAGTGTGCCGTGTCCTAAGCGTGTGCGCTCAAGATTGCGCTCCATGGCATGCTTACCGTAGAATCTGATCACATCATAATCTCCGTAAACCATATCCAGACAGGCAGCATGAGCCTTTTCAATTGTAATATTTCCACTGCCTGTATTTTTAATGAGCACACTTCTTGTGATGACATCACAAGCCTCGAGCACGCCATAAAGCAGATGCACCTCAACGCCTGCGATATCATCGCCAAGAACTATTTCAAGAGTCTGCGCTTCGTCATCAGATTCCCACACTGCCGGAAGTCCCTTTAGAGCGTATTTTCCGTCTCTGATTTCATGACTCTTATAAAGAAGCTCAACACTCTCAGTACCCTGTTCGTTTTTAATATCAAGCGCAATATTTCTGAAATCGCCTGTGCCAAGAGTCGGATACTCCTGTGGCAGCGTATCAAGCGAATATGTACGGTTCATGCCTGCTGCGTAAGGATTGCCTGAAAAGCCTCTGTCAGCGTATGTCAGCACATAGTCCATATCACATGTGCTTTTTGCTCCGTAGTACAGATGCAGCAGATAGCCTAGTCTGTCCACCTGCATCTGATATGTGGTGTGAGCTGTCTGTAAAGTAAAAATTTTCTTGTTTGGATTAAATATAATTGCCATAAAATCACCCCATATTGTTGTTAAAATAGTGTTTAAAAATTATCCCTTGATTGCACCGTTTGCAACACCGTTTAATATCTGCTTCTGGCAGATTATATAGAATATAAGTATCGGTATCAAAGCCAGAATATATGATGCAAATGCCAGATTGTAGTTGGTACCAAACTGTGTCTGGAAATTCAGCTGTGCCAACGGCAGTGTATTCTGTCCTGTTCCTGACATGATGACAAGCGGTGTCATGACATCATTCCAGGTACCGAGTGCTGTCAGGATGGCTACTGTCGCATGCATAGGCTTCATCATAGGAAATACAACTCTCCAGTATGTTGTCCATGTGCTTGCGCCATCGATGTCTGCAGCCTCCTCAAGTGCCATAGGGATATTTTTCAAGTATCCACTATATAATAATACATTCATTGGCATGTAAAATACAAGATATAAAAGGATAACTCCTGCCCTGTTTCCAAGTCCCATCTGCGCAGTCTGCTTTACAAGAGGCATCATGAGAATTGAGAATGGCACAAACATACCGCTTACAATGTAAAGATATATGAAACGGAAGCTCTTTTTTTCCTTGCCATGCCTCGTCCGATAACATATCCTGCAATCGAATGGATAAGGATTGCGAGAACAATGGTCACAATAGTGATAAGTAAGCTGTTTCCGAGAGAATGCCAGAAATCAGTCACCTTCATAGCCTCTGTGAAGTTTGAAAAGCTCCACTTTGAAGGGAATGAAAGAGCTCCTGCGACATCATTTGTCATCTCACTCGGTTTCTTGAAGGCAATGATAACAGCCATATACAGCGGGAAAAATACGGTTAAGGTTCCCAATATTAAAACGATGGTAAGTACCCAGTTTGATTTTTTGTTTTTTCATTATAACTGTTCCTCCTTCTTATTCATAATACCCATCTGGAATAGTGAAATAGCCACAATTACAACAAAGAAAATTACTGCGTTTGCACTCTGAAAGCCAAACTGTCCTCCATCCATACCATTTCTGTAAATCAGGTATGAGATTGACTCAGTGCTCTGCGCCGGGCCGCCCTTTGTCAATGACATAATCTGGTCAAATACCATGAGGAAGTTCTTTGTGCTGAGCACCAGATTGATTGTAACAAATGGCATAACAAGTGGAAATGTAACCTTCCAGAACTGCTTCCATTTGCTTGCTCCGTCGAGCATGCTGGCTTCGTAAACATCCTCAGGCACTGTCTGCAGTCCGGATATATAAATGATGGTATTCATGGCAACCGCCTGCCATACCCCGACAATCAGCACACCAATCCATGCATATTTTTCACTCGCCAGAATACTGTTTTGTAAGAAACCGATGTTGAAGGTATTTCCTACTACCGGCAGAATATATGTAAAAATAAAGCTGAAAATGTAACCAATAACCAGTCCGCCAAGGATATTCGGTACGAAATAAATACCTCTTAATGCACTCTTGCCGCGGATATTGCTGTTTAGCGCAACTGCCATTACAAGGCTTAATACATTTACAAGTACAGTTCCTGCAATCGCATATTTAAAGGTAAACAGATAACTCTTTCCGACTCTGGCATCGGTAAACAGGTCTGTATAGTTTCTAAGTCCGACATAATCATATGAGCCATAGCCCTTGTAGTTTGTAAAGCTGTAAATCACACCCTTTATCATTGGCAGTGTGTTGAATGCGAAAAATAAAACCACAACAGGTATCACAACTGCCCAGAATGTCTTGTCTCTATTTGACATTTTCTTTTTCATTTTGCATCCTCCTGTTCCTTCTGGTAATCCTGTACTTCACGAATCAGATCTCTGTTGTAACGCTCCCAGTCTGAATCAAATTTCTTTAAGAACTTCTCCTTTGCATTGTCACCTGTGTCAAGCAGATATGTCTGAATCATGGCATCCACGCTCATCTCACTTGGATAATGGTGATCCTGATAATCCGACATACGGTTGTCCTTTATATACTCCTGCATATCCTCCAGTGTATCCGGTATTGCGAAATCTCCCTCCTTGCAGGCAATTCCGCCCTGGTCATCCAGATATGTCTGAATTGTCTCATCGTTGTACAGATATTCAAGCACCTCGTATGCTGCTTCCTTATTTTTGCAGGCCTTCATAACTGAAAACTGTAAATCTATTCCTGAATTTAACACATTGTCAGCCTCATTATCATTTGCCGGGAAAGTAAATGAACCGATATTCATATCAGGATTAACCGACTTAATCTGAGGAATAGCATAGCTTCCTATCGTGTACATGGCAGATTCACCTCTGGCAAAGGCTGTACATGCGTCATTGTAGCTGTAAGCATATGGATTGTCCTCTGCATAATCAAGCAATGTGCGTATCTTGTCGGCAACCGGAGAATATGCCTCCTCAAATGTCGTATTTCCCATATTTACCTGATTACAGGTGTCTGAATCACAAAGACCTACTGCAAGGGCATTCCACGGTGCCAGACAGGTCCATGTATCCTTAAAGCCCAGATACAAAGGAAGTGTTCCGCTTTCCTTTATCTCATCGCACAGTGCTGTAAACTCACTCCAGGTTGTAGGCACCTTCCAGCCATTCTCACACACTCTCAGGAATCTTCCTACCATCTGATCGGGCATCTTTATCTTATCATGGATGCACTGGTCAGCGGATCGTCTTCAGGCGGCACACCCAGGGAGGCAAACGTGCACAGTTTTACACGAACGAAGCTGTGACCTTCATCGCCCAGAATTATTCCCGTGCGATCACGGTCGAGGACATGGCTCGCCGCTGCAATCTGGATCAGGTTATTTTGGCAAGGTTTTCCGTGATGTCCTCGGACAGTCTCCACAGGAATTTCTCATCCAGTACCGTATGGAAAAAGCTGCCGAACTTCTCAAGATCACAGATCTTTCTGTGGGCGAGATCAGCAGGCAGGTCGGCTATCCCAACCAACTCCATTTTCCAGAGCTTTCAAGAATTTTTATGGAATCTCACCCCGTACTTACCGCCAAAATAACAAATTCCTTTAGAAAAATATTTACAAGTAGTTTTAAAAACTATATAATAAGGGGCATAAGAGAGAGGAAAGTGGTAATTATGTCCAACAGATAATGAAGCTATGATCAGACATATTCTGGACTGGGTTTCCGGAATTGGATATATTAAACCCGAGGATATTCCGAACATTGATCTTTACATGGATCAGGTCACAACCTTCATGGAAGATCAGCTTGCACATTCCAAGCGCCACGAGGACGACAAGATCCTCACCAAGACCATGATCAACAATTATGCCAAGAATAATCTTCTTCCGTCACCGGTGAAGAAGCGTTATTCCAAAGAGCATCTGCTGGTTCTGATCTTTATTTACTACTTCAAGAACATTCTTTCTATCAATGATATTCAGACTCTTCTGAATCCGATCACGGATAAATATTTTAAATCTCAGGAGAAGCTGGATCTGACTTCTATCTATGAGGAAGTTTTCAGCATGGAGAAAGAACAGATTGAAGTTCTCAAGAAGGAGCTTCTGAAGGATTATCAGACTGCTCAGAATACGTTTACGGATGCTCAGAGGATGAGCAGGATTTCCTGAAATTATTCTCTTTCATCTGCCTACTCAGTTTTGATGTCTACATGAAAAAACGATCATCGAACAGATGATCGACAGTCTCGGGACAAAGACCCCAGGAAAAAGAAATAAGTTTAAAAGAGGTTCCTGCCGCTTCTGGCAGGAACCTCTTTGACTGTTCTGATTCTTTAGTATAAATAATTCTTATTTACATAACCGGATTTATTAAGTTTCGGGGAATATACGTACCAGTAGGTGCTGTCACTGGTATCCTGTACCTGTACCGTATCTCCACTGTACAGTTCTCCGATCTCATTGTTCTCATCATAGGCCTTGGCGGTACGAAGAGCAAGATATCCCTTAGTACACTGACGGTCTTGGTAACAACTGACGGGCTGCTGCTTCCGGCGCCAATAAGATAATTGCGGTTCACATAACCGGATTTATTAAGCTTCGGGAATATACATACCAGTAGGTATTGTCACTGGTATCCTGCACCTGCACCGTATCTCCACTGTACAATTCTCCAATCTCATTGCTCGAATCGTATGCCTTGGCTGTACGAAGGGCAAGATATCCCTTACCAACACCTGACCGTATAGCTTGCGCCGCCTGTGCTTACTGCACCGCCCACGAGATAATTGCGGTTTACATAGCCGGACTTATTAAGTTTCCGAGAATATACATACCAGTAGGTACTGTCACTGGTATCCTGCACCTGTACTGTATCTCCACTGTACAGTTCTCCGATCTCATTACGAGAATCATACCTTGGCAGTACGAAGAGCAAGATATCCCTTACGGCCACACTGACCGTATAGTTACTTCCTCCTGTGCTTGCAGCACCGCCTACAAGATAATTGCGGTTTACATAGCCGGACTTGTTAAGCTTTGAGGAATATACATACCAGTAAGTATTGTCACTGGTGTCTGTCACTTCTACCGTATCTCCTGTATAGAGTTCTCAATCTCATTACGAGAATCATAAGCCTTTGCAGTACGCAGTGCAAGATATCCCTTTACCACACTGACCGTGTAAATGCTTCCTGCAAAAACTTTCCTTTGCTGTCACAGGAAGTGACAAAGTGAAAACAAGTGCGAACAATGCTGCCCATTTAAAATAGATGTCTCAAAATCCCCGTTAATTTCTCTCTCATAATGATACCCTCCTTTTTTAGATTATTCGTAACTGTTCAGTCCTCACAGTTACGATTATTTTTTACAGTTCTATGAACTGTAAAAATCATAAATCTGTCTGCTCAGGGATGCGATCGTACTCTGAGCTGTTCCCCGGCTTCAATACATTCTCTGACATAAAGACGATGATCAGATCATTTGAGGAATTGTAGATAATACCGGCATCGTTCTCTACGTCGGAAAGCTCTCCGGTCTTATTTGCGATGCTGACTCCGGTAACATCTGTGCCGGAATCTTGTTTCTTCTGGTCTGCGCTGCAAATAAATCGAATTCTGCCTGTGCATGTACATCAGATTCCTTGCTTCCCCTCGTAAACTTCTTTTGAGAAAATGTCCACAATCGAAACTGATGTATAATTATCGTCATACTGATTGCTTGCCAGAAGAAGCCTTCCCATATGTGTGCTGGAATATCCCTCATGACTGCAAAAATTATTAACTACACTCATTCCTGCACTGCTGTCTCCACTTCCCAGATAGCTGACCAGTGTGTTTGCCGCATCATTATCACTGACTGTTATCATGGAATTCAGATTGGAATCTACGCTGGACTGTCCATACTGTCCCACAATACTGTCATAATTCTCATAAACAGCTCCCATGATATAAAGCTTGATCAGACTTGCTGCCTGCATTCTGGCATCCTGGATGGCTCCTTCGGTATTTTTCTCCAGGTCACATACATATACGGACCAGGTTCCATTTCCTGCCGGAAGTGCAAAGATTCGATAAAACTCCCTGAAGCTTCTCATCCGTTCCTGCCGTCTCTGATGATGCAGAACTTCCAAATACGCTTCCTCCCTCAGTTCCGACGGTGGTGACAGAGTTCCCTGTCCCTCCTGAATGGAAGCTGCTCTTCCGGTGCCGGTTCTGCATGATGGTCCGGATCTTCTGCCGTCTGTGTGTGTTCCTCAGAATGTTCACCGACATGCTGTTCTTCTGCCGCATAACATGGCTGTGTTGTCGCTGCCGCCAATGTAATGCAGCTAATCAAAATTGATGTTAAAATTTTATTTTTCATTTTCTCTCTTCCTTAATGTTCAGATATCTTTATTATATTATTTCTGTATAATACTTTCAAGAAAATTTGCAATTATATTCATAATGTCATATCATAGAGTTATCTGTTTGAACCATCTGTTTTATATTTTTATTATAGCAGAATAGATTTCAGATTTGTATTTTTTATATATAAATTTTTTTCAGGAGGTATTAATTTTATGAAATTTTTTTTGACATCTTTACTTCTTGGCAGTCTGGTTCTTGTATCCCCGGCAGTTGTTTCTGCCGCCTCAGAAGCCACCCAGGAAGATGTGGAAGGACAGGCAATGATCAAACCGCCCTCTTCCGCTTCGGAACAATCTTCCGACACATCAGAAGAACAGACCGAGGGTACAACCAGTTCTTCTGACTCTTCAGCTGGTATGGACTGGTCTGCCGCCAACACAAAGAACCAAAAGACCCAGGGCAGTTTACCGTCTGTGTCGATGCCGGACACCAGGGTTCCTGGGTAGATATGAGTGCACAGGGAGCCTATGGCTCCGGGATCCTCCAGACCAAAAACAAGGCTACAACCGGAACCAGCGGGAATTTTTCAAACGTTCCTGAATATGAAGTAAACCTTGAGGTTTCTCTTGTCCTTCAGAAGGAACTTCTTTCCCGCGGATACAATGTCATCATGACAAGAGAAGACAATGATAAAGCAATCAGCAACAAGGAACAGGTAGAACTTGCCACAGAAGAGGAGCCGACATCACTGTGCGTATCCACGCAAATGGAGCTAACGATTCTGCTTCTGCCGGAGCTCTCACCATGGCTCCGTACTTCTTCCAATCAGTATCTGAACCAGGATATCATCGAAAAAAGTAACACTCTGGCAACCTGTATCATCAACCATTACTGCGATGCGACAGGTCTTGGAAATCTTGGAGTAATTTCTTCTGACAATATGACCGGGACAAACTGGAGCACAGTCCCTGTTGCAATCCTTGAGATGGGATTTATGAGCAACCAGAAGGATGACCTGTATATCACAGATTCTTCAAACCACGAAACAATGGCAAAAGCCGTAGCCGATGGCATCGATGAATATTTCAGCCTCTCGTCTCCCCTGCCGCTTCCGAAATGCCTTCACCTTCCCCTGTCGAAGAACCTTCAGAATAATACGAAGTAATTTCTTACAAAATAAAACAGAGCCTGCTGGAAGTATCCCCTTCCTGCAAACTCTGTTTTTATTTATTCGTTACTGTGAACAGTAACAGATTTATTCTTCTGTTTCCTGTGCTTCCTTGGCTTTCATTCTTTTCGAAAACCATTTCGTATCCATCGTTTCCATAATTAAGTGAACGGTTTACTCGACTGATCGTTGCTGTTGAAGCCCCTGTCTTCTCTGAAATATCCAGATATGTGCGCTTGTCAGTTAACATTTTAGCCACCTCAAAACGCTGAGAGAAAGAAGTTCGTTGATCGTACATACATCTTCGAAGAAGGTATCTTACTCTTCTTTATTCTTCAAACAGAGGATCGCCTCAAATAAATGGTCAACCTCTTCCGTCCTTGATTTTTTTACCCCATAACCTTGCTCCTTTAGCTTACATTGTGCTTTATTTCACATATCTGATATTTTAACACTTTACTCTGTGATAAGCAAGAAGTTTCCAGCATTTTCATATGCAAAACATCTTCTCAGTTGAATTTATTTTAAAAATCAAGTATACTTGGAACAAATGTACGGATCATTATTTCAGAATGGGTATCATTATGGATTTATTTGAATATGCCAAATCAAAAACTCTTGATGGGGAATCTCCTCTTGCCTCCAGGCTCCGTCCTTCCACACTGGATGAAGTTGTAGGGCCAGGAGCATATTGTAGGAAAGGATAAATTATTATATCGTGCGATCAAGGCTGATAAGCTGACCTCTGTTATCTTCTACGGACCTCCCGGAACCGGTAAGACAACGCTTGCCAAAGTCATCGCCAATACGACCCGTGCCAATTTTACCCAGATCAATGCCACTGTAGCCGGTAAGAAGGACATGGAAGAGGTGGTGAAGGAAGCTCAGGAACAGCTCGGCATGTATACGGTAGGAAAACCATCCTGTTCATCGATGAGATCCACCGTTTCAACAAAAGGACAGCAGGACTATCTCCTCCCTTTCGTTGAGGACGGAACAATCATCCTGATCGGTGCCACAACAGAAAATCCTTATTTTGAGGTCAACGGTGCGCTTCTTTCACGTTCTATTATTTTTTGAGCTCAGAGCGCTGAGTCAGGACAATATCCGTACTCTCATTCTCCGGGCAGTCAATGACTGCGATAAGGGTATGGGCAACTATGGGGGCTGTAATTGATGATGACGCTCTTGATTTTCTCTCAGATATGGCAGGCGGTGATGCACGAAGTGCCCTGAATGCCATGTAGAACTTGGAATACTGACAACCCCAAAAAGTTCTGACGGTTACATCCACCTGACACTTGATGTTGCCTCTGAATGTATCCAGAAACGCGTGGTCCGCTACGATAAAAACGGAGATAACCACTATGACATCATCTCTGCCTTTATCAAGAGTATGCGTGGCTCTGATCCGGATGCGGCAGTCTACTATCTGGTAAAATGCTTTATGCCGGAGAAGATATCAAATTTATTGCAAGAAGAATTATGATCCTCGCCTCAGAGGATATTGGAAATGCTGACCCTCAGGCACTTTGCGTTGCTGTTGCCGCTGCTCAGGCTGTTGAGCGCATCGGCATGCCCGAAGCTCAGATCATCCTCTCCCAGGCAGTCACCTACATGGCATGCGCCCCCAAAAGCAATGCTGCTGTAAATGCGATTTTCTCCGCCATGGATTCTGTCAAAAGACCCGCACAACCGTACCTGTCCATCTTCAGGACGCCCATTACGTGCACGAGAAGCTGGCAGGGGGAATCGGTTATAAGTACGCACACGATTATCCCAACCACTATGTGGAACAGCAATATCTCCCATCTGAAATTCAGGAGAACATTTTTTATGAACCAGGTGACATGGGATATGAAAAGACGATTCAGGAACATTTGAAACACATAAAGGGTGAATCCTGACTCATTATGCCAAAGGGGGAAAAGCAGTTCTGAACATTTGCTTTTCGTCCCTTTTAAATTTATGATATCAGTTCACTCATCAGCATTTCATAAATATCCTGTGATTTTGAAGCCCAGCTCCGGCAGATTGCCTGAGCTGCCTCTTTTGCCTGTGCTGCCATGCTCAGATCCATGATCGTAGAGTCCTTCTCTATGATCTGGCAGCGGACGGCATATCCGCCCTGTGGTGTCGTATAATAATCAGCCGGTGTCAGAATCCTCTCCTGTACTCTGCATCCGCAGCTTTCCAGATATTCCTTGACTTCATTCTTGATATCCTGTGAGATATCTTTTTCGAAGTAGGAAAGCGTCTTGCGTCCTTCTTCCGTCAGTTCATAGTAAGAACTGTTGAGATCGTTCTTTTTGTGGAGAAGTTCTGTCTCTGTCAGCTCTGACAGTACTTTCTGCAGCTGAAAATAATCGGTATATTCCCGGTCCAGGCTAAATTCTGAAATCTGTGAATTTGTCAGTGCCTCTGTCGCATGCTTCGCCATATATAATACGATCAGCTTGTACGTTGTAAATGGATCTGCCATTTCGGTCACCTCTTTCTTATTCTGGCAGAGAATGGAACTGCTTTCCCTGCCAACTGTCACATACCTTCATCTGATGATGCAGAAGGTTCAGGACCTCCCTTTTCCTGCCTGTCCACAGTGGCGCCAGAAGGAGCTTCTCAGGCCCGTCCCCTGTCATCCTGTGTATAACAATCTCCGGATTCAGGTTTCTCCAGACACCGGATCACCAGATTCAGGTATTCTTCTCTTTCATATACATGAAATTTGCCTTCCAGATATTCCTGTGCAAGATCTGTATCCTTAAGTACATGAAGAAGCTGAAGTTTTATTCCTGTATATCTCTGTGATTTAAATATTTCATCGTCGCAAGGATATCTTCCTGTGATTCTCCCGGAAGTCCCAGGATCGTGTGAACGATCACCTCTATTCCACGTTCACGAAGATTCCTGACTGCCGTCTCAAAAACAGATAATGGATATCCTCTCCGGATATATGCGGCCGTCCGCTCGTGGATCGTCTGAAGCCCAAGTTCGATCCATACCGGCTTGATCTGATTGAGTTCACTCAAAAAGCTCCAGAATATCCTCTCCCAGGCAGTCTGGACTTTGTTCCGATTGACAGTGCCACCACAGATGGATGATGAATCGCTTCTGTAAAAATCTTCCTGAGATATTCCACCGGGGCATAGGTATTGGTATATGCCTGAAAATATGCGATATATTTATGGATCGGACGGACTTCGCCGACAGGACTGCGATCTGACTGTCAATCTGTTCGGTGATCGTCAGGCTGCATCTGCGGCAAATCGCCGCTTCCACCCTGACTGCAGAAAATACAGCCTCTGTCTCCCAGCTTTCCGTCACGGTTCGGACAGGACATCCCTCCGTTCAGTGTCACCTTGTATACCTTCTCGCCAAATCTCTCTCGCAGCATATAGTCCAGTGAATGGTACGGTTTACCATTCCAGTTTTTCATTCTGCACTTCCTCCATCTGCATTCTCTGCATCTTCCGGAATATATTTTTCAAAAATTTTTACCAGGAAAATGAATTGCAGTATGCCACTACCGCCCCACCAATCACAAGACAGATCACAAGGATTGTCGACTGTACTCTGAAGGTCGGTGCAAAAAAGATCAGCACTATCGGACATGCACATACCAGTGCCATCAGGACAGTATACGGAAGATGGCGAACAGACATAAGGACTGCATTGATAAATGTATTCCTGGTTGAATTTAGAATTTTGCAAGAACCGGATAAATATACATGAACACCATCGCATACAGTACCGTAAATGCCAGAAAGATCACATGCAGGATCTGTGAAATTGGCTGTCCCATCTGATTTACGATACGAAGATCCACATACAGGATTGTAGCTACTGCCAGCATGATCAGGTTGATCACGGTCGCCTGCTTAAAATTCTGTCTGAAGGATTTAAAAAGCTTTTAATTATGTAGGACTCTTCGTTCTTTACCATCTTCATGGTAACAAAAACATCGCGGTGATCGATGCCCCCGCCGTCACGATCGGGATACAGCAGATCAGACATACAATATTCAGGATACACAGATCTGCTACCTTTCCCATAAATGTAAAAAACTTATTATCCATACTAAAAATCTGTCCATTTTACTCCTTTTTAATGAATTCTTTATCTATCAGTATAACGAAAACATTCAGAAAATGCAATGCCAATCCAGTCAGTCTTCACATCATTCACAATGACCCGCCAGCACAGTCTGAAATCAATTTATCCACTGTCACAAACTCATACGGTTTTCTTCAGCCGGTCAATGAGAAGAAACGCAGCTTCCACACTGGTTTTCGTACTCATCGTGCATAAGAATGATCGAACCATCCTCCGGTCTGTCTCCTGCTGTCTCCAGTATAGCTTCCACATTCTGGCTCTTCAGTCCAGGGTATCAATATCCCAGAACACCGGAAACATTTCCACGCACAGTTCCAGATTTTTCTTCCATACGTAAGGCAGCCGCATATATTCGGATAAATTCCGGCAGTCTCATAGATTTCATTGTTTGTTCTGAGGATTTCCTGCTTTGCAGTCGTCTCTGATATTTTGTCCAGCTGAACGTGATTGTAGGTATGATTTCCCAGCAGATGTCCTTCTTTTGCATTCGCTGCACCAGCTTTTTGGTTTTTCTTTATATTTTTTACCCAGCAGAAAAAAGTCGCATGGACATTTCGTTCTTTCAGTCCGTCCAGAAGAATTGGCGTATATTTCGGACTCGGTATCATCAAGGTCAGTGCAACTCTCGGTATGACAACACTTACACTTCCATCTGTCTGGCACGGTTTCCAGCTTCCGCACTTTGCAAAAGCACTTCCATGATCAGCAAAGTACAGCGGCAATCCTTATACCTTTTTTTTCTCATAGCCACTCTGCTCACACTGTACTCCCTTAAATATATGCGGCAAAATCCAAAAAGCACCAGAAACTCATCGGTATTTCCACTTCTGAGTCCCTGATGCCCTGTATTTACTTATCCAGCATGATCTTTAACTGTGCTTCGATCGCATCAACGCATTTCTCAAATCCGAGTTTGCCGCTGTTCAGGCAAAGGTCGTAATTTGTCGCATCATTCCATACACCACCACCGGTAAATTTGCGGTAGTATTCTGTTTGCGTTTATCATCTTTGAGAAGGAACTTCTCTACATCTTCTCTTGATCCGAAATCTTCTGGGATATATGCTCACACGGAACTCCCACGGTGCATGAACAAATACTCTCAGCGTATTCGGACGATCCTTGAATACATAATTCACACAGCGTCCTACGATAACATAAGATTCTTTTTCTGCAAGGTCGTTGACAACCTTTGCCTGATAATTAAAAAGGTTTTCATCAGAAATAAAATCCCTGCTTCCCGGACGAACCAGATCTCCCTTTGTAAATACTGCTCTTATTGCCAAACAGGGAGGTTTTGATCTTATCACCTGCTTCTATCTTCCCAAAAAGATTTACATCGATTCCACTCTCATCGGACGCCATATGAATAATCTGTTTGTCATAAAAAAGAGATTCCAAGGCGCTCTGCCAGCATTTTTCCGACGGTACGTCCGCCGCTTCCATACTGTCTTGCAATTGTGATTACAACCTGATCCATATTGATTCTCCTCCTTATTCTCCCAGATATGCTTTCTGGACAGATTCATCATGAAGCAGATCATCTGCTTTGCCTTCCAGAGTAATGCTTCCTGTCTCAAGGACATACGCTCTGTCAGCGATAGAAAGAGCCTTTTTCGCATTCTGCTCAACCAGCAGAACGGTCGTACCGCTTTCACTTACTTCTTTGATAATATCAAAAATCTCATTTACAAAAATCGGGGACAGACCCATGGACGGCTCATCCATCAAAATGATGCTCGGTTTACTCATAAGTGCACGTCCCATTGCAAGCATCTGCTGCTCACCACCGGAGAGTGTACCGGCACGCTGTCCTTACGTTCTTTCAGACGCGGGAAATCTCTTATATACCATCTCAAGACTCTGTGCGATCTCATTCTTGTCTTTTCTGTGTATGCACCCATCAGAAGGTTTTCGTATACGGACATATCTGCAAATACACGTCTTCCTTCCGGTACATGTGCCATACCCATCTCGACGATCTTGTGTGCCGGTGTTTGGTAATATCTTTTCCTTCAAAAAGAACAGAACCTTTTTTGCGGAATGATTCCTGTCAGCGTCTGTAAGGTTGTAGTTTTACCTGCGCCATTCGCACCGATCAGCGCGATAACTTCTCCCTGTTTTACATCAAAGGAAATTCCCTTCAATGCCTGGATGACACCATAATATACGTGTAAATCTTTTACTTCCAACATTGCCATTTTTTTTTCCTCCTATTCGCCCAGATATGCAGTAACAACAGTAGGGTCTTTGAGAACCTTAGAGGTCTCGCCCTGACAGAGAACCTGTCCGAAGTTCAGTACAGTTACTTCCTCACAGATACCGCCGACCAGTTTCATATCATGCTCGATCAGAAGAGTGGTCATATCAAAATGTTTCTTACGAAACGGATGGTATCCATCAGTTCCTGTGTTTCATTCGGGTTCATACCTGCAGCCGGCTCATCCAGAAGAAGAAGCTTCGGATCGGTTGCCAGTGCTCTGGCGATCTCGAGCTTACGCTGTTTACCATATGGAAGGTTTCCTGCAAGGGTATCTGCTTCTTTGTCCAGATCAAATACCTTCAGGATCTCCATTGATTTCTCATTCATTTCTTTCTCGACTTTATAGTATTTCGGAAGTCTTAAGATTCCTGTCAGTGTAGAATAAGAATGATGATTGTGAAGTCCGACTTTTACATTGTCAAGAACAGGCATATCCTTGAAAAGACGGATGTTCTGGAAGGTTCTTGCAATACCTGCCCGGTTGATCTCAATCGTATTTTTTCCCGTGATATCCTGTCCATCCAGTTTAATAATACCCTCTGTCGGTTTGTATACACCTGTGAGAAGGTTGAATACCGTTGTTTTTCCGGCACCGTTCGGTCCGATCAGACCATACAGCTGACCTTTTCGATAGAAACATTAAAACCGTCTACCGCACGTGAAGACCGCCGAACTGAATAGCCAATGATTTACCTCTAACATTGCCATAGTTAAGCTGCCTCCTTTTTCTGTTGCTGTTCCTTTAAATTTTTCAACTACTCGTGCTCTCCAGTTTCTTGCTGCGGAGCCCAGTTAAAGAGCATCATGATGATCAGTACGATAGCATAGATCAGCATACGGTAGTTTGCGAATCCACGGAGAAGCTCAGGCAGTGCATAAAGGATAATTGTTGCGATCATAGAGCCTCTTAAGTTTCCGATTCCTCCAAGTACACCATATACCAGTACCAGGATGGACATGTTGTAATCAAATACAGATACCTTCAGAAGAGAAAGGTTTATGTGCATACAGCACGCCTGCCACTCCTGCAAGGCTGCGGAAATCGTAAATGCAAGCAGTTTGAACTTTGTGACATCAATGCCAACAGATTCTGCTGCGATACGGTTATCTCTGGTTGCCATGATCGCACGTCCGCTTCTGGAATTTACAAGATTCTGTACGACAAATAAAGATAAGCAGGACCAAGGATTCCGATTGGGAAGAAATAGTGTTTTACATCTTTATAAAGAGCACCGGTTCCCGGAGATACCAAGGGCACCTTTGAGGATCTGTTTTCCGCCCGCTGCCAGATTAAGATTTGCAGCCTTTGTAGCAACATGAATTCCCTTTTTTCGTCAAAACCGATATACAGGATGTTGATCAGGTTCTTGATGATCTCACCGAATGCCAGGGTTACGATCGCAAGGTAGTCACCACGAAAGTCGAAGTACCGGGATACCGATAATCACACCAAACACGGCTGCTACTGCTGCGCCGATGAAGAATTGCAAGAATAAATCTTGGAACCTGCTGGGATATCACTGGCAACGTGTGAAAACAGCGCACTGGAATATGCACCTACGCACATAAAGCCAGCATGACCAAGGCTCAGCTCTCCGGAATAACCAACTACCAGATTCAATGATATTGCTGCAATCGATGTATACGCACAGCGGAACCAGAAGACCTGTAAGAAGTCTGGACAGATGTCCTGTACCGGAAAGGATCTGTACGATCACAAAAGTGCGATCACGATCCCATAGTTGATCATATTGTTTTTTACTGTTTTGTTCATTTTTTTTCATTCTGACCACCTCTTATACTTTCTCCTGGATGTTCTTGCCGAACAGTCCGGTAGGCTTTACAAGAAGCACTACGATCAGGACGCCGAAACAGATAGCATCTGCAACCTGAGAAGAAATATAGGCCTTTCCAAAAATCTCAATAATACCAAGAAGGATTCCACCGACCATAGCTCCCGGAATGGATCCGATACCACCAAATACGGCAGCCACGAAAGCCTTGATACCCGGCATCGCTCCTGTATATGGTGTCAGTGTCGGATAAGTCTGACAGAGAAGAAGTCCTGCAATTGCTGCAAGTCCTGAACCGATTGCAAATGTAAGGGAAATTGTTGCATTCACATTGATTCCCATCAGCTGTGCTGCGTCACGGTCTTCGGATACTGCCTGCATGGCACGTCCTGGTTTGGTTTTCTGTACAAAAGCATCAGTCCGACCATGATCATAATACAGGTAAGGATCGTCACAATGGTAACACCTTTAACGGTAAGTTCTCCGTCCGTGCCGAAAAAGAACCAGTGACGGAACATTGATAACCGGAACAAAACTTTTGGCATCTGCACCGAAAATCAGAAGTGCCAGGTTCTGAAGCAGATAACTGACACCGATCGCGGTGATCAGAACTGCCAGATTTGATGATGCTTTACGGAGCGGACTGTATGCAAGGCCTCAATCACAACACCAAGAACGGTACAGATCATCACGGAAAGGACAATAGCCAGCACCGGCGACATTCCTCCCTTTGTAACAGCGGTAAGGATCACATATGCACCGACCATGATGACATCACCATGAGCAGAAGTTCAACATTTTTTGCAATACCATATACCATTGTGTACCCCAGGGCAATGATCGCATAGATACTGCCCAGGCTGATTCCATCTTTTAAATAGGATAAAAAACTCATAATGCACCTCTTTAATTTATTATCTTATTAGTGCAAGAAAGGAGGACGGTTCTGTGATAACAGGCAACCGTCCCCGTCCTCTTATTTCAGTATACTGTTATTTCATTTCCACGTAAGCACCATCTTTGGATCTCGAAAGCTTTTGGCTCTTTGTCACATTCGCCATCTTCTGTCCATTTTGCTTTACCTGTCAGACCATCAAGTTCAATGTTCAGCATGGAAGCTGACATTGCAGCACTGATATCTTCATTAGACATATCCGGTGTGATTGCTGCATCGTTTGCAGCAAGCTGCATTGCAAAAGTACATCATAAGCATCAGCTGCGAACTGGTTCGGAACCTCGTTCTTATTTGCTGCTTCATATGCCTCAACAAATGCTTTGGATTTTTCATCTTCGGATGTTACAGAGAAAGGTGTCAGAAGCATAACGCCCTCTGCAAGGGATGTATCAAAAAGTTTTCTACTCCAAGAATACCATCCATACCGTCTACACCAAAGAATTTGATGTCATCCATTCCTGCGTCATGAGCCTGCTGAAGAATCAGGGCGTTGTCAGAATAGTAGTTTGAAGGAACAGAAGTTCAGCACCGCTGTCTTTGATTTTTTCAGCTGTACAGAATAGTCTGTGTTGCTGTCAGTTGTGTATGCTTCATCAGCTACAACTTCCAGTCCGTTGTCCTCTGCTGCTGCAACAAATGCATCATGTACACCTGAGTTATAGTCTGCCATGGAATCATAGAGAACTGCAACCTTTGTTGCAAGCTTATGCTCACCGATAAATTCAGCAGATTTGGTTCCCTGTGCCGGGTCTGTGAAGCACATACGGAACTCATTGTTGCCTGCAGTGATACAGTCTAATGCTGTACCGGATGGAGTGAACAGGAATGTGCTCTCTGCTGCCTCTGCTCCGACTGCGATACAGGAACCAGATGTTACTGTACCACAAAGCATCTGCATTCCTTTATCCAGGAGGTCGTTGTATGCGTTAACAGCCTTCTCCGGGTCTGCCTGGTCATCACCTGCGTCAAGAATTTCTACGTTATATCCGTTGAATCCGCCGTTTGCGTTGATCTCCTCTGCTGCAACCTGTGCTGCGTGGTATACACCAAGACCATACTGTGCGTTGTCACCTGTCATCGGTCCGATAACACCGATCTTGAAAGTCTCGTCGTCTGCTGCAAATACAGATACTGGCATCATTGTTGCTGTCATGGAACTGCTGCTGTTAAACCAAGTACTTTTTTCCAGTTCTTCATAATAAAACTCCTCCTTTTGCTTTAACTCGCTAATACTTTAATGTTTTTGATTATAGCATTGGCTATAGCTGATTGCAAGGAAAATTTTAGATTTATTTAAGAATTTGTTTATTTAGCAAGGATATGTGTTTTCGTGACACGGACTTTTCATTCAAATCTGACAGTCATATTCTCCGGGATATGATAAAATTCTTGAATTTTTCTGCCCAGATCTCATCTATCGGTTCCGTATATCCTGTATAATCACTGAATGGCATGACCGGAAGTGTCAGTTCTTTTGCATTCTGCTCGACTGCCTCTTCGATCAATTCTGCTCTGTAATCACTGTACTTCCCTATTATCATAAAAATCCTCACATAAAATAATGCTGAAATACAAACTGTCACTGCAAGGATCAATGCCGGATAAAAACCTGTATTTCTTCTCTCTCTTTTTAGAAGATATTGAAGAATCTTTACCGCCGCCAGCACTTCAAACACATAAGAAATATAAAAGCATCTCGGACCGATTGGATCCGCTGCAATAAGCGGTGCTGCAAAGCCAGCGAACCAAGATATGTGATACAGATAGAAAGCCGTTCTTCTTTTTTCTGTAAACATCCAGACACAGAGAATCACATTTATAAAAAATACTATGGAAAGAAGTGCCATGATCCCTCTGTCCACCGCCTGCGTTCCAGCAAAGATCCACTCCGGACAGATCTTGTGCAAAATGCTGTACGCACTGTACCCCCAGAAAACAACCAGCATCTCTGCCGCCGCAAAACTCTGTTTTCTTTTTTTCAGGATAAGAACTGTAAGCAAAACTGTAAATATTACTGTCAGCACCCAGTTATTCAGGACAAGATTTGTCCATATCCTGGCAGCAAACCTCTGAAGCAGAATTCCTGCACTCATATCAATGGCTTTTTATAGGTTTTTCCATTATGTACCGCTGCACTGGAATATGCCGAATTAGAAAACATGACCACCGCCCCCAGAATTGCGGACCACAGATAATTCACTTCTATCAAATAAATCTTTCTGTATCTGGCACCAGTGTAGACCAGCATCCACAGAGCATAGGCAGCAACAATGATCGTTATATTTTCGCTGAATAGCTGGACGCATATTCCCAAAGGGATAACTGCAAAGGTTTGAAAGCATGAGTATTTTTCCACTTTATTTCTGTAAACCTCATCTGTCCATATAAAATAGACCAGAAACAACGGTACCGGAACTTCGTAATTGACAAAAGTTTACCATCCATAGCTCTGCCCATACAGGGAAGCCGGGACAGCGAGTAACAATAAGATGAGGCTCAGAAGAAGGATCGGATCTGACTTGTCTTTTTCTGAAAAAGATTTCTTCGCACGCTCACTTCCATCAGCCATACGACCAGCACCATACATACGGATATTACAAGTGTTTTTGCCACCTCTGATCTTGTGATCAGCAATGCCAGGATATTTCCCAGATATCTTCCGTTATACCCTGAAAAACCTCGCTTCATCAGTTCCATCCGCTGAGGCAGCCCCCCACTTCCACTCATCATGGCAGTATGGGACTTTATATCCCAAATATACAAACAACATAAAAAAGCAGCATAAATAAAATATCTTACCCTGTTATCTTTGATCTTCATCTTCTCTCCCGGAAACTGCCATATAAAAAAAAGACCGCAGATTTTATAACTGCGGTCTTTTTCAGGCATATTAACTTATGCTACTGCTTTCTTAGCGATTTCAGCAAGTGCTGCGAATCCCTCTGCATCGTTTACAGCGAGCTCTGCAAGCATTTTTCTGTTGATGTCAACGTTTGCAACTTTAAGTCCGTGCATCATTTTGCTGTAGGAAAGTCCGTTCATTCTAGCTGCTGCGTTGATACGAGCGATCCAGAGCTGTCTGAACTGACGTTTTTTTCTGTTTACGTCCTGCATAAGAGCTTGCAAGTGCTCTCATAACAGACTGTTTTGCTACTCTATACTGTTTGGAACGAGCTCCTCTGTAGCCCTTTTGCCAGTTTTAATGTACGGTTATGTTTTTTTTTGCGTTTAATCCGCCTTTAATTCTTGCCATTTCTTATATTTCCTCCTGTTGTCTTCTGATATCGTCCGCTGCCTGTTAATTATAAATACGGCATGCTTTCTTAATATTCTTAAGGTTTGTAGAATCAACAACAGTAGCTTTTCTCAGATTTCTCTTTCTCTTCTGAGATTTCTTTGTTAAGATATGGCTCTTATAAGCTTTATTTCTCATGATTTTCCGGTTCCTGTTTTTTTTGAAGCGCTTTGCTGCTGCTCTACAAGTTTTAATTTTTGGCATTGTAATTTCCTCCTTGATTCGTGGTTCTATTTTTTATTTCACATTACCAGTCTCATGCACTGGCGGCATAATGTTAAAATAACTGCTTAACGCTTTTCGCTGAGAAACATGGTCATGCTTCTTCCTTCGATCTTAGGCGCTTTCTCTACGGTTGCAACGTCTGCGAGAAGTTCTGCAAAATCGTCGAGCACGTGTCTGCTGCTTGACATGTGTGCCATCTCTCTTCCGCGGAAACGAAGAGTAACTTTTACACGGTCGCCCTTTTGAAAGGAACTTTCTGGCTGCATTGACCTTGGTATTTTAAGTCATTTGTATCAATGTTAGGAGAAAGACGTACTTCCTTGATGTCGATCGTCTTCTGCTTCTTCTTCGCTTCTTTTTCCTTGCGGCAAGTTCGTAACGATACTTACCGTAATCAATGATCTTACATACCGGTGGTTTTGCCTGCGGCGCGATCTTTACAAGGTCAAGTCCTGCTTCCTGTGCCTTCGCCATTGCTTCTCTGGCTGACACAATTCCGAGCTGTGCTCCGTCCGGTCCAATCAGACGTACCTCTCTGTCTCTGATCTGTTCGTTAATCATTAAATTGCTAATTGTAGTACACCTCCATACCTGTGAATAAATGATAAGCCTGACTCTCAGTCACCTTATGAACTAATCGGTAATGAAATACCAGAATTCTGATGTTATTCAGTCACCTTCCCTTCAAAAAGAAAGAGCATGGACAGAATCCACACTCTATTATACCCAGTGATACATGACTAAATGCCATCTGATATACAAATCTGTAAAAAGGAAATCCTGTATATCCCTGCATATAAACCTGAGACACAATCTCTCTGTGCTGAGGTGAGAGTGAAACTCTGCTTCGTTTTCTTTACGTACTGTATTAAGATACCAGTCCCTTTTTATGAAAGTCAAGCAGTTTTTTTTTTGTATATTTTATTTTTTTTGCGAATAGTTAAATACGGACATAAGTCCGTAAAAAAATCAGGAGGGAATAAACTATGACAATTCTCAAATGTTCTGCAACCAAAATGTATGTACAACGAAAACGAACTCTGTTCCAGAGGTGATATCGAGATTACCGGTGCAAATGCCCGACATGCAGAGGATACTACCTGCGGAAGCTTCCGCGACCGCAATTCTTCCGGCTCTGCCATGAACCGTGACAGCTCACCACTGCGGCTGCGAAAAAGATCAACATCGACTGTAAGGCTCAGGAATGTACCTACAACGACCACTGCAAATGTACCGCCTCCGCTATTAATGTCTCCGGCTGTCATGCCACAGAATGCTGCGATACAAAATGTGATACCTTCTCCTGTAAGTGCTGATCCTTCTCTGAAAGGTTCTGAAACTTTGGATGAAGTCAAAAAAGACGCTGTGAACTCACAGCGTCTTTTTTTATGTTCATTATTTATCTGTTTCTTAAAGAAATCCGGGATCTGGATGTCCTTCTTCTGAACAGTGCTTGACGGTACCTTAGTTTGTAAATGTCGGTGTACTCTGCATATTCGGCAGATTGAAACTCGGCATGCTTCATTCATGCTGTGTGCCTGGTGTTGTGCTGTGCGTTGCTGCCGGTCTTTGAACACCAAATGGTGTTGTATTGCTTCTGTTTCCAAATGGTGTGGATTTGGCATTCCAGATCAGAAAGTCCTGTTGCAATAAACTGTGATTCTTGCATAGTCAGCAACAGAGTCATCATACATAGCACCGAAGATGATGTTGGCATCCTCTCCAGTGAGCTCCTGTACGTAGCTTGCTGCGTCGTTTGCATCCATGAGGGAGATATCACCGGAAATATTGATGATCACATGAGTTGCACCCTTTGATGGTTGTCTCCAGAAGCGGGAGGATACAGCCTGCTGTACAGCCTCCATAGCTTTGTCGTCCCCTCTTGCTTCTCCGATTCCGATGTGAGCGATTCCCTTTGTCAGTCATAACAGTCTGTACATCAGCGAAGTCGAGGTTGATAAGAGCCGGCAGATTGATCAGGTCTGTGATGCCCTGAACGGCCTGCTGCAGAACTTCGTCTGCTTTTCTGAGAGCTTCCGGCATAGTAGTACGACGGTCAACGATCTCAAGAAGCTTGTCGTTTGGAATTACGATCAAAGTATCAACTGCTTTCTTCAGGTTCTCGATTCCTGGACAGAGCATTGTTCATACGTGTTTTGCTTCAAAACGGAAAGGCTTTGTAACAACGCCAACTGTCAGGATACCCCATTTCCTTGGCTGCTGCTGCGATGACCGGTGCTGCACCTGTACCAGTGCCGCCACCCATTCCACAGGTAACAAATACCATGTCAGCGCCTTCCATTAACTGTTTTACTTCTTCTATGCTCTCCTAGCAGCCTTCTGGCCAACTTCCGGCTGTGCGCCGGCGCCAAGGCCCTTCGTAATCTTTTCTCACCAATCTGAAGTACAGTTGGAGCTTTGCAAAGAGTTAAGGCCTGTTTATCAGTATTCACACCTACAAACTCTACTCCTCCGATAGCCTCTTCCACCATTCTGTTAACTGCATTATTACCAGCCCCGCCTACACCGATTACAATAATCTTGGCTGAAGACTCGGCCTCATTTGACATTATCTCTAACAATGTACTTCCTCCTTTATCTTCCTGATATTGTCATATATCAAACTACATATAGATATATCATATATTTTTTTCGGAAATTAATCAACTACTATTTTCGTTTTTTATACTTTTTCACGATTATTCGTCATCGGTGATCTGTAATGGTTTTGCCCAGAGGCTGTGAACGGAGTGGACAGCAGCCTATTCTTCCCCTTCATAATAGTCGCTTTCCCTCCTCACTGTCAGCCGTCTTCATAGCTATCATCCCCGGTGTTTTGGTGCTTTCTTCTTCGGAATCTTCTTCCTGCGAGCTTCCATCTTCATTATCCGTATCAGAGTTATCTTCTGTATCTTCTGGTTTTGCTCCTACATAATTTCCATCGGCATCGTATTCACCGACTCCGTCAAATCCGCCCGCCTCATTGTAGCCGCCGGTCCAGTCACCAAACTGTCCAGCAGTTCCTGCGTCGGTGCAGGGCCGACATAATTCAGATCAGCATCATACTCACCACTGCCGGTATAGTCGCCTTCTTCATCGTAGCCGCCTACCCAGTTCTCAATGGTAGCTGTATCCAGTGCTGTCACCGGTTTGGGTCCCACATATTTTCGGATTCATCATATTCTCCGTCACCGGTGTAATCACCATTCTCATCATAACCACCATTCCAGTTCTCCGCGGTGATCTCCTCTTCTTCGGCTTCAAATGTCACCATCTTTGAATTGCGTGAGATATTTTCCATGTGGAGGATTCCTTTCTGTCCCTCAAGCTGTGGCAAAATGGCGATCGTCCTTGTCATTTTGTCCTCCAGATATTCATCCTTGCCAAGCTGGACCGTGACATCACCATACATAAGGCTGATTTCATAATTGTCATCAAAACTGATATGATCCGGCACCTTATCATTCTTGGCAAAAATTGTAGAAAGAGCAACCGCCGTGTTCAGGACTGCCTTTGATTGGAAGCTTTTCTTTCATCACAATCTTTGAAGGCTGTATCCCGTCAAAAAAGCCACCTTTGTGTCTCTTATCTTACTTCCCTCTACAAAATATCCGTTATTGTCAAAATAAATATAGCTGTCCAGATAAGGAATACAGCCTACCACGCTTTTTTTCTTTGACACTGATGATCAGTTTATGTCTGTCGGAACGTTTCACGCTGAAATTCTCGATATATGGAAATTTTTCTGCCGCATTTTGGAATAAAATCTCGGAGCAAAAATCGTGTTGGAGGTCAATGGTCCCTTAAGGATTGCCTCTTTCAGTTCATCCTCTGAATAATGCTCACTTCCCATGACTTCAACGGTCTTCACCTGAAAAAAGCGAAAAAAAAATAACAGTACTAGGATTATGATTACCACACTGCCCATGATCAGTTTCCGTGTATTAATATTACTGGATGTATTCATATGTCGTCATTCCTGTATCCTTCTTGATTTTTCCCGCCAAGATCTGAAATATCCTGAACGATATCCTCGTAACCCCGGCGGATAAATGAATATCCTTCTACAATAAGATTCACCCCTTGCAGCAAGTGCTGCAACTACCAGTGCTGCTCCACCTCTCAGTTCCTGTGCCTGTAAATATCCTCCCTGTAAATCAGAGGTGCCTCTGATCCACGCCTTTCTTCCCTCTGTTCTGATCTCTGCTCCCATCCGGTTAAGCTCCTCCGGTTATCTTGAATCGATCCTCAAAAACAGATTCCAGAATACAGCTCTTTCCCGGAATCGTTGCCAGCACTGCCATCAGAAGCGACTGCAGATCTGTAGGAACTCCCGGATAGACAGCGGTCTCTGTCAGAGGGACGGAAAACGCACCCGGCGGCTGTCCGCTACTAGTTTACCACTGTTCCATTCATATTGTCCACCCATTTTGCGATATACTTCAGGAAGGCCGTGAGTTCACCCTGTGGAGGATTCTGGATCTCAATCCTTCCTCTGGTGGCTGCTGCTGCACAGAGATATGTCCCGGCAACGATTCGATCTGACGGCACCTGCATATCTGCGCCCTGAATGATTTTTTCCTCCTTCGATCAGAATCTCCTCCGTTCCTTCTCCCTGAATACTTGCTCCCATCTTCTTTTAAGAATCTGCACAGCCAGATAATCTCCGGTTCTTTTGCACAATTATAAATTCTTGTTTTTCCACTGGCAGAAACTGCTGTCAGAACAGCCTGCTCCTGTTGCCCCTACACTTTTTCCGGAAAAAAAATCTCCGTTCCATGAAGCTTTTCGCATACCGCTTCCAGCTTCTCTGTACACTCTTCTACTTTTGCTCCAAACTTCCGAAGTGCATACAGATGAAGATCCACCGGCCCTTTTTCCAATCATGCAACCTCCTGATATCCCATGGATACCCTGCCCACTCTTCCCAGCAGTACCCCGAGCAGTATAACAGAAGATCGCATTTTTTCTGTATAAAAAGCAGATATTTCTGTTTTTTTACACCGCGTTTTTCTACAACATACTCAATTCTATGCTCTACTGCCCGGAATTGTTCTAAAACCTTTCGGATCACCTCCATCGGTACACCAAAGCTGTCTGCCATTGCCGCTGCTGCCATGACATTCTCATAGTTATGTAACCCTAATATCTGCAGCCTGGAAGTTTCGATGATTTTTTCCGCTTTACCTCCGGTTGACTTGTAGATCACTCCATCTTCATAGAAGAAGCCATCCTCTAGCCGTCTTTTACTGCTGAAATATACCACCCGGATCGGAAGCGTTTTTCCAAACTCCAAAAGCACCTCATCCTCATAATTCAGCACGCAGACCTCATCTTTTGTCTGATTCTTTGTAATGCTCTCTTTTGTCTCGATATAACATTCCATCGTATGATGACGGTTCAAATGATCCGGTGTAATGTTTAAGATCGCACTGACCTGCGGATGGAAATCCACGGCTGTTTCTAACTGGAAACTTGAAATTTCTGCCACTGTCACGGTTGCCTCTGTCGTGTCTGCTGCAACACTGGTATATGGGATACCAATATTTCCAACCACTTTGACATCCTCAAAATATGCCTGCATAATCTCTCCTAACAGGGATGTTGTTGTAGTCTTTCCATTTGTTCCGGTAATTGCAATAATTCTTCCTTTTGCAAAATGATATGCCAACTCTATTTCGCCCCAGATTGGAATCCCCTGCTCTCTGATGGCTGCGATGACCGGCAAATCCGTCGGAACGCCGGGACTTAACACTGCCAGTCCGGTATCCGCTAGAATCTCTGTCGGCAGTTCCCCTAAGATAATCCCGCAATCTTTCCAGATGTCATTTTTTGCAGTTCCTCTTTGGACAATTCTTTATTTCCATCATAAAGCCTGTATGCAATTCCCTTTTTTCTAAGTAATTCACCGGCAGCGATTCCACTCTTTCCGGCACCCACAATCAATACGGTCTTTCCCTGTAAATCCATTTTCTTTCCTCCTATAATGCCAGAAGCCCAATCAGGCAGAGAATTGCCGTAGCAATGGAAAATACCGCAACGACCCTCGTCTCTGACCAGCCACATAACTCAAAATGATGATGGATCGGCGCCATCTTAAAGATTCTTTTTCCACCGGTCTTTTTAAAATAAGTAACCTGTATCATAACGGATAAAATTTCAATCCAGTAAATCAGTCCCACAATCAGAATAAAGATCGGCATCTGCATCATAAAGGCACTGGAAGCAACAAAACCGCCAAGTGCCAGTGAACCTGTGTCGCCCATAAACACTTTTGCAGGGTAGACATTGAACAGCAAAAAATCCCATCAGTGCACCTACGACTGCACAGGTAATCGGCTCAATTCCGCTGTGTGTTCCTACTGCAACCACAGTAAAAAGGTTGCTACCAATACCGTGACACTGGAAGCTAAACCATCGAGACCATCCGTAAAATTCACTCCATTGACGGTTCCAATTACCGCTAAAAACATAACCGGAATCGCAAGAACTCCAAGATTCAGATATTTTCCACCGGAAAACGGAATCAGCATAGTAAGTGATACATCTGTAAATTTCAAGATATAAAATACAAAAATTGCCGTAATCACAATCTGACAAAGCATCTTCTGCCATGCTAACAGACCATCGGAACGTTTTAATACCACTTTCAGATAATCATCCAGAAATCCTACAATTCCGAATCCGACGGTTACAAACAAAATCGGTATGATCTTCGGATAATCCTTAACATATATCAGAGAGGTCAGTATCACACTCGCAAGTATGATAATCCCACCCATCGTCGGTGTTCCCGTCTTTTTAAATGGGACTTCAATTCTTCTCTTTCCGTCTGCCCCACTTTTAATTTTCGTAAAAAAGGAATGACAATAGGGCCTAAAACTGCACTGACAACAAATGATATAATTACCGGGATTACTACTTGATATGACATATGTTTTCCACCTCATGTATTTTTTTCAGCCATGCTGATAGTTGCGTTTTTTCTAACTTTTCTAGTATACGTTATTTTTTACTTTTTTGTGCAAGATATCCCACACAATATTGTTCCCCGGTGCTTCACTCTTTTTGCTCAATTCCAAGGTATGGAAGCACATTTTCAAATATTTCTTTCATGACCGGTGCTGCTATGGTTCCTCCATAATATACGCCCTGTGGGTCATTGATAATGACAAGTCCGAGCACTTTCGGATTGTCTGCCGGCGTAAATCCCAAAAAAGATGCAATATACTTATTTGCACTTCTTGGAAGAGTCTGGGAGGTTGCTGTTTTTCCTCCAATCGAAAAGCCTTTGATTGCGGCATTTTTTCCGGTTCCTTCACTGACCACCTTCTCTAAGAGCATACGGACCGTCTCGCTCGTCTTTTCACTGACAATCCCCTCTGTCGTTTCGTATTTAAATGTTTTGACCTTTTTTCCTTTTTCATCCGTGACATAAGCCCCGAAATGAGGGGTCACGCGGTTGCCGCCATTGATAATAGAGGATACGGTAGTCGCTAACTGGACCGGTGTGATCTGAAAAGACTGTCCGAAGGATATGGTCGCCAACTCCACCTGCCCGATATTTTTCGGATTGTGCATGATCGTTGCCGCCTCGCCCGGTAAATCCACATTGGTCTTTGCAGCAAACCGAACTGTTTAAAATAGGAATAATATTTTTCACTTCCTAAACGCAGTCCTAACTCTATAAATACCGGGTTGCAGGAATTCATGATCCCCTGTGCAAAATCCTCGGCTCCATGACCGCCGACTTTGTGACACCGAATCTTACGGTCCTCTACGATCTTATATCCCGGACAGTGAAACCGGTCTTTTAAACTGACCACACCTTCTTCAAAGGCTGCTGCTGTCCTACGGTCTTGTCCTCATTAGTAACTCCTTCACTTTCCATATCATTGTCCTGTTCAGCATCTTCTTCACTGTCTTCTGGTGGTTCCGGCACGTTTTGTATCTGAAATTGCTTCTTTCAGATCACCTTCATCATCCGTGCCCCATTTACATCCACAGTGTTTCCAGAGGCATCCACAAGATTTCCTTTAAATCCTTCCCACAACTCTGTTTTCGGGATGGTTCCATCCTCTGATTCATCCGGTGTTACATTCAGATACGGAAGCAGCTCTGAAGGATTCCCTGTGCGATATACTGAGGATATTTACTGTCTGCCTGTTCCTCCGCATTCGGCTCATCTACAGCCACATACATAAGTACCTGCGGATTCTCCACCGGTGCAAAAGGTAATAAAAAAACGATATATTTCTTTTTCCTCGCGGAAGTTTCTCGGCAGTACCTGTCTTACCACCAGAACTGTAGCCTTCTACCTTGGAGGTGCGGCTTGTACCTTCCAGAACACTTCGAGCCATGTAAGAACGAACTGCCGAAATGTCAGAAGAGATTGTCTGTTTGAGAAGCACCGGATTAATTGTTCTGACCGTACCTCCGCTGCTGTCCTTTGATTGCAGTTACCAGGTGCGGTTGATAATAATATCCGCCATTGATAACCGAACACATTGCATTGATCTCCTGAAGCATCGTACAGGTAAATCCCTGACCGAATGCCGAGCAGGCAAGCTCCGTTTCTCCCATGGTCTCTGTCGTATGGATAACGCCCGCCCCTCATTCGGAAGATCGATTCCTGTACGGGAACCAAAATTAAACAGAACTCTGTGCTTTCAGGAAAGCCTCTGTCCCCATTTTGGCTGCGATCTGCATCATTGCATCATTACAGGAGTTTGCAATTACCTCCCTAAGGTCTCCGTTCCATGTGCATCCGCTATACCGCACATTTAATATAGGTATCTCCGTTTGCACCAAAGGTTTCGCCGCCATCGCAGTTAAACGTATCCGTTGCTGAGATCTTGCCTTTCTCCAGGGCACCTGCCATGACGATTGGCTTTACAACGGATCCTACCTCGAAAGCATCTGTTACACAGAAATTGCTCCACATGGCATTCAATGCCGTCACGGTTTCCTCATCTGACATTTTGTCGATTTCTTCCTCAGAATATACCTGAGACATATCCCTCGGATTGTTCAGATCATATCTGTCACCGCCATCCATGGCAATGATTTCGCCGGTTGTTGGGATTCATTACAATCACACCGATGTTCTTGGCTCCCATGCTTGACTTGAAACCATTGACATATTTCTCTACGATCTGCTGTGCGCCTACATCCAGCGACGTCTCGTCTTTCCCCGGTTACTGGCTCCATGATCGTCTGTTCAGCATCTGACTCATCATTGATATATCCATACTGACGGCCATCCGTTCCCATCAGGGTACTGTTATAATAACCTTCAGCCCAGCATCATCTGCTGTTTCTCGCGAAAGAGTAAAACCGATGGTATCACAGGCAAGCTCATGAAAGGATAGATTCTCAGATAATCTTCCTCAAACCAGACTCCCTGTACATTTGCACGTTCTTCCAGTTCTTTCTCGGAAAGACCGCTGTCCTCACCAGGGGAAGCATATTCTTCAAATGCTTTCTTCTGATCCATTGTTATTTGTTTTTGAGGATCTGGTACTGGCTGGAGCTTGTTGCAGGATCTGTAAGTTTCTTTCGGATATCATCCTCATCAATACCCAGAACATCTACAAGTGCCTTGACCGTCGCATCTACATAGTCATGCTTTTCATCATTGACTTCTTTGCAGTCCATGATCACTGTATAAACTTTCTGGCTTGTGGCAAGGATATTTCCGTTTCGATCGTAAATATCGCCTCTCTTTGCCCGGAAGCACACTGCTCTGATAGTCTGCTGTGCCTGCAGAAGCACCCGCTTTTTGTACTTGGTTCCGCTGGTGGCATTAATATACGTAATACGTCCCAACAAACAAACTAAAGCTAGTATTACTACTGCAAATAGTCCTACTAGCTTTCCCCGCATGGTATGATTGATTTTTGGTTGAGGTTTCTTACGTTTCCTCGGTCTGGTATGCTCAAATTCTCACCTCTTGCTTTCAGGGAACATCCTGATACTGTCTCACATAACTGCTGCTTGGGTACACTGTAAGTCTTCTTCTGACTGTCAGTGGGATAGTTCATTCCCAGACGTCCCGATCGCGATTTCTTTGATCTGATTCAGATCAACTTCCGATGTCACCTGACTTTCATATGCATCATTTTCTTCTTTAAAGCTGTGAGCCCATTCGGATTCCAGGGATGCTACGGATTTAATCCTTCCTGTCAGCTCTGCCTTCAGCTGAAGATAGTTGACACAGCAAAACAACACTGCCACACTTACAACTGCCAAAACGTTACAAATCCACGTCCCATACGCATTGCCTTTTCTGGTTACGCCTGGTCTGCTGGATTTTCTCTGTTGCCGGCTGTTACCGTCTGTGTTCACGTTCTGCTTCACGGACTTCTTTTCCTGGAAGCTGCCGGTTTCGTCCCGGCACCTCCTGCAGCCTTCTTACTGTATTTCCATCTATATACATCCCACGGGCATTTCTTGCATTTACTTTTGTTTTTTCTGTTTGTAACTGCCCTGTTTGTTCTCTCCATCTACGCCCTTCAACTCCTATATTTCAGTCTGAAAATCTCGCTCAAAAATCCTCAGTTTTGCACTCTTTAGATCTTGGGTTTCTTCCTGCTCTTCCCCCGTTGGAAGAATCGGCTTCCTGGTGATAACTTTTCCTTTGGATTTTTGCCGCATACACACATACCGGGAAATCGGACGGACATGTACATGGATTTTCGTTTTTGCGGAAGATCGTCTTAACAATACGATCCTCCAGAGAATGGAATGTGATAATACAGATTCTGCCTCCGTCATCGAGGAGGTCGATCATTCCATCCAGTGATCCCGTAGAACATCCAGTTCTCTGTTCAGTTCGATCCGGATTGCCTGGAAACGTCCGCTTCGCCGGATGTCCTCCAGTTGCCTGGATCTTCATCGGAATCGACTGACCGAATGATCTCTGTCAGTTCTCCGGTCATGCGGATCGGTGCCTGCTGTCTGGCCGCCACAATGTGCTTCGCTATATTCTTTGCAAATTTATCTTCACCGTAATCACGAATGATACGGTACAATTCTCTTTCATCATAACCATTCACGATATCCGCAGCTGTCCTGCTCTGCCTCTGGTCCATACGCATGTCAAGAGGTGCATCTACCCGGTAGGTAAATCCACGCTCTTCATTGTCCAGCTGATATGAGGAAACTCCCAGGTCTAAAAACAATTCCGTTGACTTTCTGGATTCCCTTGCAGGCAGTTCATTAGCCATGTAACAATAATTGCTGCGAATGATCGTCACCTGTCCCGTAGGCAGCCAGCCTTTCACTCGCAGCAACTATTGCATCCTGGTCTTGATCTATGCCAATAAATCTCCCCTTGGCAGAAAGTCTCCTGCATACCTCACCGGCATGCCCTGCACCTCCTAAAGTACCATCCACGTAGATTCCGTCAGGTTTAACATCCAAGCCTTCAATGGTCTCTTCCAGTAATACAGACTTGTGCTTAAATTCCATCTCCGTCTCCTGTTGGATTTCTTTCCGGCGTATTGCTCAGATGATGATATCCATATCCCGCATACTCTCTGCGATACTGTCCATGTCATCATAATTGCAATTCTCGCTCCACTTCTCCTTGCTCCATACCTCAATCCGGTTCAGGTTTCCTGTGAGTACCACATCTTTCTCCAGACCAGCAAACTCCCTTAGTGTCTGAGGTACAAGAATTCTCCCCTGCTTGTCCAGTTCACAGTTTGTGGCACCTGCTACAAAGAAACGTGAATGAAGGTTCGCGCATTTTTGTTTGTAAGTGGTAATGCTCTGAGTTTCATCTTCAAAGGCTTCCCATTCATCCATTGGATAAACTGAAAGACAACCATCCAATCCTCTGGTCATGATAAACTCTTCTCCCAAAAGTTCTCTGAACCTGGCGGGAATGATCAGACGCCCCTTCGCGTCGATTATATGATTGTATTCTCCCATGAACATAAAACTCACCTACTCTCAAGAGTACGATTTTCCCCTTCGTACATCTCTGGTGGATCTGTCAGGTCTGCCACATTCCCTCCATTACCCACCACTATTCACCACTTTCTACCACTTATGAAATTATTCTACCCCATTTACTGTTAAATTACAAGTGGGAATCTGAGTTTTTTTAATGCATGCAAGCCTCTTTTTTTTCTGAAAAGGGAAGTTTTCTTATGTTTTTTCAAGAAAACTTCCTTTGGATTTTATTATTTATCGCATCTTTTGTTTATTTAGAATCTGAAATCGGTTTCTGTAATTCCTCGGATTTTTCAGGATTGGCTTCCTCTGATGGTTTTTCTCTTTTGCCTCTGCAAAACTTCCCGAAACTCATCCCTGACATCTTCAAAGCTCTGCATATCTTCATAGCCTCGCGAGGATTTTTTCCTCCTTTGCATAACGCTCTTCCAGCCGACGTTGAATCTTTTCACGCTTCTTGGAAAGAATACGCCTTACAGTCGCAACGATGCTGAATATCACAAAAATCCCTGCTAAAACCGGCACAAAACGGAAATCTCCGTTCCGGAATACAGATTCTGTCCGTACACAGAAATTCAATTCCTGCTTTGTCCCAACGCGTATCCGGCAAGATATCTCATAAAGATCTCTCCCTGAAATTTCTTCCGTTTCGTATAAATAAAGAAGCACACACAGCAGAAAAAAGCACCACAGACTCTCATAAATGAACAGCGGATGCACCTGAACATAGGAAATATCTCCTATCTTCACTATGTTTTCCTGCATTTCTGCCGTCAGCCTTGCACCGCTTAAAGTCTCTGCCGGAAGCTGCATAGCCAGAATGCTGTCTGTATATCTTCCTGTATACTCTCTGCTGAAAAATCCCCCACACTCCGATCATCTGGCTGATGACCACACCAGGATGATGGTATCTGCCATTCTTCCAAATGACAGCTTCCTGATCTTGCAGAAAACAGCCAAGGCTGCTATACCGCCAAGAAGTGCACCATACATAACCATTCCGCCCGTACGGATATCCCATAATGCCCGCTGAGGTTCTTTAGCAAAAATTTTCCAGTGCAGAGCTATATAGCATAGCCTGGCACACACTACGCCGAACAAAACTCCCGGGATCAGTGCTTGCAGATAAAGGTTCTGATCCTGATTCTGTCTTTGCCTGCAGGATGATAAAAGAAAGCCCGACAAGCATTCCGACTGCTATAAAATCCCATATATGGTAATTTCAAATCCAAAAACCGAAACAGTTTTACCCACATATCCAAGGTCAATGCCCAGATGTGGAAAACGAATCGACATATTCATAAAACACCTTCATTATACATTAAATCTGAATAAGATCACATCTCCATCCTGAACAATATATTCTTTTCCTTCCATGCGGACAAGTCCCTTTTCTCTTGCACCTGCATAAGAACCGCAGTCGAGAAGATCTTTGTAATTAACAACCTCTGCCTTGATAAATCCACGCTCAAAATCTGTATGGATCTTTCCGGCTGCCTGAGGAGCTTTTGTGCCAATCTTGATCGTCCATGCACGTGTCTCATCCTCACCTGAAGTCAGGAAACTCATTAATCCAAGAAGACTGTAGCTTGCTCTTACCAGTTTCTCAAAGTCCTGATTCCTTAAGTCCCAGATCTTCCAGGAACATTTTTCTCATCATCATCCAGTTCGGAAATTTCTTCTTCGATCTCCGCACAGATCACAAATACTTCGCTCTTTTCTGCTCTGCTGCATATTTACGCACAGCCTGAACATATTCGTTGGACTCTCCGTCATCTGCCAGATCATCCTCGCTTACGTTTGCGGCATAGATCACCGGTTTCCAGGTCAGAAGATTATAGGTTCCCATCCAGCCTTCTTCATCCTCTGATTCCAGTTCCATTGTGATCGCCATCTGTCCGTCCTCGAGATGTGTCTTGACTTTCTGAAGGAAATCCAGTTCTTTGGCAGCTTCTTTGTCCATACGGGCGGTCTTGGTCACTTTTGCAATTCTTCTCTCAAGGATCTCAAGGTCTGAGAAGATCAGCTCCAGATTAATAGTTTCAATATCACGGATAGGATCAATACTTCCATCTACATGGATAACATTCGTCCTCAAAGCAGCGCACCACATGAACGATGGCGTCCACCTCACGGATGTTTTGCAAAGGAACTGGTTTCCAAGGCCTTCTCCTTTGATGCTCCCTTTACAAGTCCTGCAATGTCAACAAATTCGATCACTGCCGGAGTGACCTTCTTTGAATGATAAAAAATCTCCCAGAAGTTTCAGTCTTTCATCCGGTACCGTTACAACACCCACGTTCGGATCAATGGTACAGAACGGATAGTTTGCAGATTCTGCACCTGCTTTTGTCAGGAGTTAAACAATGTACTTTTACCTACGTTTGGCAATCCCACGATTCCTAATTTCATTTCTTCTATTTCCTCCTATAAATCCTTTGATTTCAAGGGATTTCAGCATACTTATTTTTGCAAGTGGTGCCATTTAGTGGGCCATCATATTGCCATAAGTGCTTCTGCTACCAAGTCCATTTCTTTTTCTTTTCTTCCTCGGTAGTATGAACATATAAGTTCATCGTAATTCCAATATTTGAATGGCCCAGTAACATCTGAAGTGTTTTCGGTTTCATTCCTGCTTCAATACATCTGGTAGCAAAAGTATGTCTCAAGATATGCATCGAAAATCTTGAAATTTTTGCTTTATCACAGATTTTAAACAGCGCTGTATCATATGTACTGTTCTTAACCGGTGTTCCTTTTCGACACAGAAACACAAATTCTTTCCATTCTGTTGAAATTTCTGAAATCCTCTTATTCTTTTCTTTTTGTTTTTTAGTATAGCAACCGCTTCTTCTGTTAAGGGTATCGTACGGTAGCCTGATTTACTCTTTGGTTCTCCGATACGCCACTCCTTTGCACTATAACGATATTCCATACTTCTGCGAATCTGAATTGTTTTGGATTTAAAATCGACATCTTCCCATTTCAATCCTACCAATTCGCCTGTTCGCAATCCGGTTTGTAGTATAAAACGATACTGATTTTCATAGCTTTGACCTTCTGCGTATTGTAAAAATATTTTTGTATGTCTCTTGTTAAAGCAACCTTCTTCTCAGATGGCTTTCCCATATCACTTTTCACAGATTTTTTGCAGGGATTGCTACACAGGACTTCATTTTCTTTTGCATACTCAAACATGTTGTATAATGCAATTCTTGCCTGATAAATTGTAGATGTACGATACTCCTGATCTGCCATATCATAAAATATTTTCTGACAGTGAAGTGGTTTCACGTCTGATAGTGTCATCTTCCCAATTACCGGTTTAATATTTTTAATATATCTCTCCGTATAATTGCGAACAGTATTTGAACGGACTGTTTTCTTTTTTATCCCAATCCAATAATCAAACCATTGATCGACGAGCATATCTGATGGCATTGAAATATCACTATGTTCATCCACATAAGTCGCATCTGCAATCCATGCTCTGCACTCTTGTAGCTTTTTGAATCGTTTATGTTTTCTCTTTCCAAACCGATCTACAAATCTGGCTGAGTATAATCCCGTACTTTCCTGGGTTATTCCTTTGCCAAGTTCTTTGCCTTTTAAATCTTTTTTCCCATATTTCAGCTCCTCTCATAAGAAGCCTTAATACAGTACCTTGTATTATACCATAGCCTTTTATTTTTGTGAATATTCATTTTCATCTCATCTTCTGTCATTCATTTATATTTCCACACTTTCCGAAATGAATTTTTCAAATTCTTTTCTCTTTACAAGTTTTTTCGTACCTACGTAAAGCACAAACGGACATCTCGGTTCTTTCAAAAGACTACTTATTCTGTTTTGTCCGATATTACTGTATTCTGCTGCCTCTTCAATTGTAAGAGCCACTTTTTCACATATTGCAACATATTGTTTGTTCATAAAATCTTTATTGTTTAACGTGCGTAGCATTCACTTCTATCCGCAATACACACGATCATTCTTTGTATTCAACAACGTTTTCGCTTTCTCCATTTTCATACTTGCAATTGCTTCTCGTTTACTTGTGCCTCCAACATACATTGGCGTACACATTTCTAAAATACGGTCATAGATACGCTTTTATCCAACATGGTCTCGCTTTTTATTTCTTTCAGTGGAAGATTGGTCGTGATGATCAAAAGTCGTCCCGAACGGATCCTGCGGTCTATGACGCTAAAAATAATTCTAACGCATATTCTGAATTTCGTTCCACTCCAAGATCATCAATAATTCAAAAGCTGATACGAAGCCAATGCATTGATATATTCCGTTTTGTCTGCCAGTGGAAATATATCATCGATAATGGTATTAAAATTTGTCATCTTTACCGTTACTTCTCGTTTAAGAAGATCGTTAGCTATGCACCCGGCAGCATAACTTTTTCCCGGTACCAACCGGTCCCCAGAACAAACAGCCTATATGTTTTCTTTTCATTTCCTCCCAGTTATCAACATAATTTTTTGCCTTATGCATTACAGCATCTGACATATCTGCATTCTCAAATGTCCACTCTTCCATCCTGCTCTCGTCAAAACAGATGCTCGTATTTCTACTGACTAATTCCCGGTGTTCTTTGTCCTTAAAATATTTTTGTTCTTCTTCATACGCTTTTCTGTCACAGGCACATTGCCTGGAATGTTTCTTCATCCCCATAAATCCACCCTCAGGAAAAAATGCTTCTTTCGCTTCCCCCACAGACTTTACAGTATTGCAAACCATCACTGCCTACACATATGGTATCTTCTTTCTCTCATCACAAACTCTCTCCTTCCCCCATAGCAATAATTTACTTCATGATATTTATTTCTTTTATATTTCTCAGTTACTTTTACTAGGTGCCACATTTCCGACTCCTGCACAGCCATTTTACGACCAGATGATGGTTGCTTTTCCGGCTCTGTTGCAGCTATCTTTTCAACCGCCTTATTGTCAACCGGCTGTAAACCTATCTCATCAGATGGAATTTTCACATATAAATGATTGGGTTTTGAAAATCCACCGGATCTGCGAACCAATAATCCCACATCATCTAATTCCTTCAACGCTGTTTTTACAGAAGATTTGCATTTATCGATTTGAACAGACAATTCATCTATCGGAAATATCAGATAAACATTTCCATACTTGTCTATCCAGCTATTCTTTCTCGATATCCGTGCCCGGTCATACAAAATCATATAAAGAAATTTTTGCAGTTTGAGAAATTCGCAGCTTTAATAAAAACTTCGGAAACTGGAAGTACTGAAGCATCTGCTCTGACTCCTTCATGTATTCATATTTCATTCTTTTCTCGCCTCGTTTCTATTTCTAATTGTTGTAAAAAACATTTTTATGCCGGCTGAAAAATGCCCTTACACATATATTCAAAAGATGAAGGGCATAAATACAGGCCTCTTAATGAAAAAAATTTTTTATTTTTCCTGCAAAAATACCCTTTCATTAATACGAAATGCTGAGAGACATTTTACAGCCCCCTGAGGAAATTTTTTTATTTTTTCGGTTAATCGAATACTTAAAAAAAAAAAACACTCACCTATTCCAGGTGAATGCTTTATCAAAAATTTCATTATTTTGTTGTCTGTGATTCTTATCCAGATATGCTTGCATGTCTGCTAAAATGTAATTGCCGGCAATTATATTTTCACGTGGGTATGGGGACGTAATCCCCATCAAGTCTGCTACTCGTAAGTAATACAAAATTGTCAATCTTTCCAGCTCTCTGCTTATACGAATCACGATCTATACGACCATCTTTGTAATCATCATAGAGTTTCATCTTTTCGAGGTCAACTGTCGGCTCTGTTTTTGCAATTCTGCAGTATTGATTTCTTTGTATTCGCATTGACTTTTGGAAGATGCTTTCTTTCCTTTTTCCAACATTGACGCTGCATACTGATGGACAAGTCCAAAGATATTCTCCTCCATCGGTTCCCTACGAATCACCAGACTTCGGCACACAGGATCTCCATTGGTTCTGGCATCTGAACATTTCAGCAGATGCTCTGTTTCTTTAACAGAGAATGCCCACAGTTGGCACATATCAGCAATGCCGGCTGTTTTTACGTCTTTCCAGAGTAAATTGGTGCGTGATTCTGCAACACTTCTCTTTCGTTTTTCGGATGCATTTCATTTGCTTTTTCAAACAATTCCCTGTCTATAATTGCCGTATGATGATTTTCCAGGCGAACCCATTCTTGTTTCATCATTCAGAACTGCTTTATGACCAGTATGCATACTGCAACGTGTTTTGCCCCAGATTCTGGTTCCAATATAAATCTCATCCCGGACAATTGCCGCTACTGTCGTAGGGCTCCAGTGTTTCTTTTGATCGTGTCAAACCTCTGAACTGCACCTGATCCCCTCTTGATAATTTCTGCTCATCACAAGTAGCAATCGCCTGTCTGTTCAATTCCCTTGTAATATCTGCAAAACTTGTTCCTTCCGCTGCCATCCGAAAAATCATTTTCACGACTTTTGCAGCCTCTGGATCTACTTCCAGCCTTCCATCTTTTCCTTTTTTATAGCCATATCTGGCATTTACCGGAAGGCGTGTGCCGTTTTTTGTTCTTGTCTGCATTGCTGATGAAATTTTTTGACAAATCCAGGCTATACATATTGTATACCAGATTCTGCAATGCTACATTCATTCCACCAGTCATTCCGCTGCTTGCTGCACTGTCATAGCTGTCATTAATCGGAAATAAATCGAATCTGCAGAAGTGGAAAAATATATTCAATATAAAATCCAACTTCCAGATAGTCTCTTCCGAATCTGGAAAAGTCTTTTACAACTACACAGCCAATTTCTCCGCTTTTCATGTCTTCCTGCAGCTGTTGAAATCCCTGCCGTTTAAAATGAGTACCGCTGACACCATCATCCACATATTCCAGGATATCTGCCTCATCTACACCCAGCTCATCAATTACAAATGATTTTAACAGAATTCTCTGAGAAGTTACACTGTCGCTCTCTTTTTGGCTCTGCCATCTACATTGTCATCTTCTGCAGACAAACGGATGTAAACAGCTGTTTTCTATGATCTGTCATCTCGACTGCGCCTCCTTCTCTTTCTTTAATTTCTGTAAATCTGCAAACTGATCGTCATATACCAGCTTGATCTCATAATCATACTTACCATGGATAATAATTGAATCCACAAAGGCATCTGCCATTTCTTTTGTCAGCTTACGCTTTGACATATAAGTATGTATCACATTTCCCCAGCCTTCTTCAATGTGGTAATCCTGGGAATACCGAACCTGTGCCGCCAATACTGTGTCCAGACGGCTCTTGATATTCTCAATTTCATTGAATAGATCCGAGAAAACTGTATGTATTCTTCTTCTGTAATCAAACGTTCGGAATAGTCTTCATATAAATCCGATTTACGCTTACTGATACGGCTCTAGTTCTCGTCGAAGTTTTCCTACCTCTTTATCCAAAAAGCAGGTACTGTGTCTGATTTTTGGAAGCTGCATTCATTTCCTGAATCATTTTTTCTGTATCCAATACGGTTTTCATATGCGTTTGAATCAGGCGAAGAACATCGTCATCCACATATTCTTTTCTGCCTCTGTGCCCTTTGCATTGCTTTCTCTCCGGATTTATGGTTAGTATTGGCTCCGCAGATATAAAAAGAATGTGCCATTTCTTTCTCTGGACAACGTCATGCGGTTGCCACAGCCTCCGCACCATATTTTTCCTGTATAGAAATTATGGTTTCTAATAGCTCCATTGTTCTGCTGATGTTTCTTCTTATAAGCTTCCGTATATTCCTGGATTTTAGATTGTACCTGTTGAAACAACTCTCTATCTATAATTCCTTCATGTGTGTTCTCCACATGCACCCATTCACTCTCTGGTCGTTTCTCTGTTTATTTCCCTGGAAAACACTTTTGCTGATATTTTCCAAATACAGAATCACCTGTGCAATGAACATCCTGAAGAACTCGTTTCACTTCATAATTGTTCCAGGGTTTTGACTCACGGAAGCGGCTTCTCACCGGTTTTATAGAATTTTTCTGTAAAGTCGGCGATAAAACTCCATCTTTATTGAGCTGTCTTGCAATATCACTATAGTTCCCGCCATCCATATACATAGAAAATATACTTTTTCAAATGTTCTGCAGCTTCTTCATCAACGATCAGCTGATGATGGTCTTCTTCTGACTTTCTGTAACCATACGGTTCCCAGGCACTTGTAAATTTTCCTTTTTTTCCAAAGAGCTTTTTGCGTTGTTGCTCTTTTGGCAAGGTCTTTCGAATAGAACTCATTGATAATATTCTTCAGTGGAACTGTAAGATCCACACCTCTCTGAAGGAATCGAAATCATCTGTCACAGCCAGGAATCTTACATGAAAAAACGGAAATACTGTTCAATATAGTTGCTGGTTTCGACATAATTTCTTCCAAGTCTGGACAAATCTTTTACAATAACACAATTGATTTTTCCATGCTTGATATCTTCCATCATCTGTACGAAACCAGGACGGTCAAAATTTGTACCTGAATAGTCTGAGTCCTTATAAACTTCCGCAACCGAAATATCTTCCGTATCTGCTACAAAGTTTTTCATCAATTCCACCTGGGTTTCTATCGTCCCTCTTTCTAATAATGTTTCTTCTGTTTCCATTGAAATTTGGCATACAATCCTGACCGGAATGGTCTTCTCACCTCTGTCTGGACGGTTTCACTGCCGACTACTTCCGAAATGTTTTTCCTACTTTTCGTGCCATTTTATACAACCTCCTTT